>Ga0315909_10008037_pt1 | contig 11648 bp, 22 predicted proteins | sample LakEriMetagenome_11_FD_203527 | JGI IMG/M metagenome (GOLD analysis project Ga0315909, IMG submission 203527) | Freshwater fungal communities from buoy surface, Lake Erie, Ohio, United States - Buoy 2 MA125 | ecosystem: Environmental > Aquatic > Freshwater > Lake | place: USA: Lake Erie, Ohio...
TACCTTTGGTCGCTGTCCCTGTGCGCCTGAAATCTTAACCACCTGATAATCAGAGCCAGTAAGGGTAGCACCCGTCTTGTTTACGACCAGAATTACCTGTTTTTGACCAATGTGCAGAACAACATTGCCACCGCCCAAGCCTAAGTCGGTAGTCCTGAAGTCAGGATTCCATACCATCCGACCAACAGCAGATGCGCCTGATGGGGTCAGGTCGGCCTGAAAGTAACCGGCAGATATGCCGTACTCGCCTAAGTTGACATTACCCGTTGCGCCAGTGTAAGGAACTTTTGCATCCAAAGCCGTTTGCAAATCGGTCTGGTTTGACAGCGTTCCCTGAATGTCGCCCCAGGTCGTTGTATTGCCAACAAGATTAACCACTTGCTGAACGGTTGATTGAACGGTATTTCCATCCTGAACTACGGGCAGAAGTTCATCGCCAGTCAGGGTTTCAGCTAACGGCAGCCCACTAATTGTTTTTGACATTTAGCCCTCAAAACTCGCAAAAGTAGCCTTTATAGGCCGTTTCCGAATAATAAACCCAATACATACCCATTGCAAGTTGTTGATTTGTATTGACTATATTTACACACAATTGTGCTTGACAAGGCATATTGAGCATGAAACAATATGTAGGCTACATCAACACAACAGGAGAAGGTTATGTATCAAGAACTGAACCAAGATGTGACCTGGGCAAAAGAGCAGGTTGAACTAGCAAAAGATAATGTCATGAACTGGAAGCCGACATACGCAGAGTACGAAGATGAAGTCTGTGAAATTATTGACCATGAATACCCGTCTGTCTTGGGCTTTAAGGCCTCTGACATCCTGAAGCGGATGGATTGGTCGCAATATGACACCATCTGTGAACGCATCTTTCAGTACCACTATGACCGCCTTACCGAAAAACGGTTCAACGAGCTGTTGGGTGAAATGCGTGAAGCAGAGCTTCGGCTTGAACGGGCTGAGAATGAGCTTGTGACTGCGATTGACCGCCAAACGGAAACGGTTGACTAATCCTCGTACTCAGATACCTTAATCAATACTAGACCGCCCTCGACAATCTTTGTCTTTCTAAGGGCGGTTATTTTTTGGATTTGATAATCGTCAGCAAAGAGCTGTGCGTGTTGCAGAGCATCCAGTATGGGCTTCAGGATATTGTCTATGTCCCGTTTGCGCTTATCGGGTGGGTAATACTCAATACGGATGGCTAGGTAGCCCTCAAGCCGTTCATCTAGGCACTTGTCCTTGATTATGCGCCTGAACTCGATTGCCCTGTCGGACATGAACCGTCTAGCACCCTTGTGATTCCAGTAATGGTTGATTGTTGGGGGAGTCAGTTCTAGGCTGAAACTAACAGACTTAGCCATCAGGGTATTCTGCTGTCAGGATAACCTGGGTCAGCATTTCGCTTAGGCCATCAACAAACGATTCATCTCGGCTCAATTCCTCGCGCCCCATAGTGTCAAGGACAGCGTGAACAAGCTCATGCACAAAGGTCTGGTAGTAGAAGCTGTCAGGGTTGTTCTTTGATGGCTTACGCAGCCGGATAGCCTTGCGCTCGTTGTTCCATTCGCCCCATGCCTCCTTTAACGGGACATTAGCCTGTACCGTGACCGTGTGAGAGCCTAGATTGAACCTGACTGGAATCTTCATTATTTTCTTGTGTATTTAACTACACAATCTCGGCATCGGGTGATGGACTTACCCTTGATTATATCAAACTCAGCCAAAGGCCGTGAACGATGGCATGAATGGCAATACTTCCCAATAATCTTCTGTGCTGCGCTGCTAATGTCTTTCTGAATCTGCTTTAGTGTCATTTATTACATATTCCCTTCGTGTTCTGATTTCATGTATTCCAAGAACTCAATGAACTCGCCCATCAGCTTCATGGTGAATCGGCTAGTCCGGCAACCTAGCAGGACAAAATGGCCTGTCTTGGTCTGAGCAAACCTCGGTGACGCATTGCTCTCTAGGGACTTCTCAAGCAAGAACTGGGCTGTCATGTAGTCCTTCATATCTTCGGGACTAAGCAGGGAGTGTTCGCCATTGACCAGGACTTGCAGCTTTTGGCTAAAGTAGTGAATCAGAGTCCACATCTTGTCATTCTGCTCAAGTGACCGCTTGGGGATGTAGTTGGCAACCTTACAATGGATGTCCTGACCGTTGGCAAGCCTGTCCTTAATCTCATCCTTTAGAATGTTAACCAGGCGGTCAATGTCCTGTTGGGTATCAGATGTTCGGCAGATAATCATTAGTCTAGGCTCTCGATGTAGTTGCCTGCCATGTCCTTGTCGATTACGGGGTCAAGGATTTCCTTTGATGCACCCAGCGTCAAAAGGTAAAAGAACTCGGTAGGCAGGCTGATACTGTTGCAAAGGTGTTGGTAGCGTTTGGCATCCTGTTCGATAGACATTTAGTTAAGCCCCCTAGATTCCTTGTCTGAGTACCGCTTCTCAAGCTCTAGGACAAACTCGGCAATAAAAAACACCAAGACATCTATCGGCAGTTTGGACAGGTCATCCAAGTCAATCTCATGCTCACCGGCATATTTACTCATTTTTCATTCCTTAGGTGTTTGCGCAGCTTTACAAAGTGTCTTTCAATATCTAGCTTGGCAGTCAACGGATTCTCTTGCTCTGCCAGTAGGTCGGTTGCAATCTTCTCTAATTGCTTGTACCAGGCTTGTGTTTTTTCAGGGTTCTTCTGCAAAGGATTCTCCGTACTCAGAAGCCTTCTCAAGGCTGTCAAATGGGATAACAATGCCCGTGGACACGACATAGAACTTTTGTTCATATTCATATATCTCCACACACCTGTGCCGTTTGTGGTCATAGAACAGGCCTGCTATAAACCCACGGGTAATAACTTCCTGAGCAAGCCCACTATTAGTCATTGACCGTAACTTTGATATAAGAGCTTCCCTTACCGCGATAGGCCTCAAGGTCGGTGTCGGGTGCTACTTCCTTGACAATTCGGCGGTAATCTACCGAACCCTTCTTCTCAATAACAGATACAACGACATTACCAAAATGACCGCCAGTAGGATTGTTAGCGACAAGTTTTTCCTTAACCTGGTCATACTCAGCCTCTAGCTCTGAAATCTGTTTTTGGATTGTTGCAAGCCGTTCCGCAAGTTTTTTGTCGTCAGGATTGCCACCAATGATTGCCTTCTGGAATTCGGCAAAGAAGGCTTGTAGTTTTGGATAGTTTTCATTCATCCATGCGCTGTTGTATGGCACAAAGATGTGGCTAACATCACCATCAGCCTGAACCACGACAAACATCGCCCTGGTCGCGCCAGTCACATACATCTGCACCTGCATCTGTGCGTAGTATTCCGGCATATACAGCTCATAGTTGTGGGCAGAGTAGTCCTGACTGAACGGGGCTTTGATTTCAAGCACAGTTGTGCCGTCTTTACTCAGGCCGTCAGGGGTTGCGCCCAGGAAGTCTTTGGTGACAAATATCTGCTCATCACCAGTCCCGACAAAGGCCATAAACTCGGAAGCATACGCAACACCCTTATGCTCGTTGTTGCGACCATGCGCCATAGCAGGGTTGTCCTTGTAGACCAATGTTCCGTTATAAGCCTTGACCATATCGTTCAAGACAGATTTCGGAGTCTTATACTTGCCCTGCCCTAAGATTGCGCCAACATTACTGGCGGTTAGGTAGTTTTTCCTGTTGGGGTCTAACGGCATAAATATCCTTATTGGATGAGATTTTCGCGCGACATATTGACATGAAGCGCACGGCGAATACCCTTAGTCACATTACCGCCACCAATGTCCTTGAAGGTCTGAAGGTCATCAGGAAGCATCCGAACCGATGTGCGGTGGGTGTAGAGCTTGTCTAGGGTGAAGCTGCTGACATCTTCCTGTACCAAGTTGCAAAGACCGGCGGTGATAGAGCCACCACCAATCCGGCGAAGCTGCTCGATTTCGTCACAGGTCATGGTCAGATAGAAATGAACCTTGTTTACTTTGTCCATTAGAACGGCATCTCATCTTCAAAAGGGTCAATGGAATTGGAAGCTGCAACCGGCTTGTCGGAAGCCTGCTTAGAGCCAATCAGGGTGATGTTAGCGTTGTTGATTTCTAGGCTCTGCTGTTTGCTACCGTCTTTAGCGGTGTATTCGCGGTTCACAATCTCGCCAGTCACGGCAATCTTGTCGCCCTTGTTGATGTACGGGACAATTCCAGTTTTCTTACCAAACAGGCCAACCCGAAACCAGGTGGTCACCTTTTTATCGCCATAGCCGGAATCAACGGCAACAGAGAACGATGCAACATCATCGCCTTTGGCAGTCTGTTTAAGCTCAGGCTGAGTACCAACCCGACCAATCGCACTAAAGTTGTTCATAATTATTCCTTGTTAGCGTGTTCTAATTGTGCAACCCGTGACTTGAACACTTCGGTCAGGGCTTCTTTCAAATTGGCAGGCAGGGTCTTGTATAAGTCACGGACAGCCTGCGGACTTTTGAGATTGGCAAGCTGCTCAACAATATCCTCTTTACTGGCATCGGTGCGCTTATACGGGTTCTCGACATCAACCTTTGCCCACAGCTCATAGGCCAAGCCGAAGGTCAGGGCAGCAGCAAGGCAGATACCACGGCGGTGTGTGTCGGTAATGTCACGGGCGGTGATGGCATCAAACGGGATAGCATTGTTGCGATTGTCCATAATGGCCTGTGGGACAGGCGGTGTTTCAGAGCCGTCTGCATTGCGGAAACCAATCAGCAGGTAGCCACCGACAGGTGCGCGGTGTACGACACCACCATCGGAAGCCGGAACGGAGAACGGAAGCCAACCCGAAGCATTGTCCCGAAGCAGTTGCATGGTACGCGACCAGTTGACATAGGATGCTGCATACTTTCCCGTGCCAATGGTTTCGACAAGGTTAGCTGTGACCACACCTGAAAGCGATGGGTAGCTCATATTATTTCTCCAAGCCGTATTTGAAATTAAATGCTTCGGACATTTCCTCATCGGTAAAGCCCGTTTCGTTCATGGCATAAGCCTTAGCCTGATTTTCTTGGACATACGCCGACAGAAAGCCGTAGATAGCTTTGCGGTCAGCGTTGGATAAGGGTCGGTCATCCTGGGTGATGATTGGATATTTCATGGTATTACTCCTGTTGGGGTATGTATAGACTAAGTTATGTATATCTACTTGTCAAGTGATTTTTTGCCTTTTTCGTAAAAATCTGACAGAAGCCCTGAGCTGACTAAATCACTGATAGGGATTAGCAGGCCTACGGACTTGTTGTAGTCGCCCCCATTCTTGGGCTTGTATTTGCCCTCGCGCATCTTAATCCGTAGCCATTCCTTAAGCGGTTCAGTCGGCAGCATCAGGACAAAGGAAGGAGTGATGTATGCGTACCAGTCGGCTTTGGTCTTGGCTATGCCCGATGGCTGACCACGGCATTGATACTCAATGTAGATGTTTCCTGTGCGGTCTGAAACCGTATCGGTCTTTACCTCTACCGTGACATTGGAATGTTCTGCCACCAGGTCGGCTACCAGGCTCTCGCCCGTCTTGCCAAAGGTTAAACAGGATGCGAAGGGTCGTTTTACATCTTGGGACTTGATGGTCAAATCCCAATCGTAGTTTTTACCTTCTGACATCTTTACCTTGTTTTGATGCCATCTTTCCATATCGGCAATATCAAACTTTTGTGTCTTGTTCATTAGTAGTTGTAGTCACGGAAGGGTTCGCCATAATGTTCCATCTGCTTGTTGAAGGCCTTGCAGTTTTGCTCGACAGATTCACGGTCACTAGACCGCGCAGATTCCCGACCATTATAGAGCCTGATGGCAGGGTTGCGGTGCTGCTCGACAGGTGCAGAATTGTAGACGGGCTTGGGCTTGGCAAGCTCATCTTCCCACCTGCGCTGATTCAAGAATGTCGCAGGCATCGGCAGGTAGTCCAGTTTGCCCTGGGCGGTATAGGCATCCACAAAGGCCTGTGTGCGTACATTGATGGTGGTGGAGAGCCTGTCTAGCTTGAGCTTCTGCCAAGCCTTCTCAGCCGTAGCCCTTGCCTGCTTCTTTGGGTAGATTGCGTACCACTTATCAAATGCGTTTTCGGCTGTCGGTTCTAATTCAAAGTCATTCATTGGTATGTCCTGTTAAGGGTGTATTACCATTTATACACTAAACAAAATTACTGTCAAGCGGTTTATGAAAATCTTTTTTTGCGTAGATTATTTATGTAATCAGGCTAATCCATAAACTTTAGACAATAAGGGGTCTATGATGCCTTTGGGTGATACTGGCATTTGCTTTGGTGGTTTCATGGTGGTACTGAAGCGATGATTGTCACAAACTCTTTTCGGATGGGTATCTTCCGCAGGGTAGTCGCCCTGTACCTACATCATCACCACTAACTGTGTTTTACGCACGGCGGCATCATACCGTGACCACTTCAGTAAGACTTTCCTGACCTGCCTGCATCTCTGACAGCATAAATATCGTTGGTCGTGACGGCACTTGACAAATCAGGGGATAATGCAGATACTAATCCTGGTTTGTTTGGTTGCACATACAGACTACGACAAGTCGCAATGGCCTGTCAACCCCACTTCGGTGGGGTTTTTTATTGCACACAGGTAAAAATTGGTGTATGGTCTTGCAAACCACGCATACAGGCTATGTATGAACCGCAGGGAATACTTGCTTCTCAGGGCTGCAAAGGGGCTGCTTCGTACCCCCAGGGTCTGCGACAACGACATTATCTACCTGTGGCAGCTTGTCGGCATTGAGCATGAAGGCCTGCCAGTCTACAAGGTCGGCATAACCTCAAACAAATGCAAATCTACGCGCATACAGGTCGTTGCAAGGCGACACAAGGTAGGGTTTAAGATAATCGCCTGGACACGGGTGGGAAATGCTAGGGCGGTTGAAACAGAGCTTCTAGGCCTCGGAAGCCGTACAAAGATACTGGACATGGAAGGTTATACGGAAATACGCGCTTATTGCCCCGAAACCCTTAAAAAAGCCCTTAAAATCATCGAAAAGTATAGCCAGTCTGCGTAAGTCATTGATATTGCTAGGCTAAAGAGTTTGCAAAAAGTTTACAATCTTTTTCTTGACTTGTGTGTTTGATTGATGCATACTGTTTACATGGAAGGGCAATTAAGCCCGACCAATAACAAGGAAACCTACCATGAGCAATGTTATCCAAGTCAATTTCCGCAAAGAAAAAACCATCAAAGAAACCTTAAACAGCTACTATGCCAAGCGCAGCATGACCAAAGAAAGAGCAGTTGAAATCATTAATGACTACGCAAAGCAAAACTACACCACCTTTGATAAAGTTGTCGCAGAATGGTTTAAGCATGAAACTCGCGGTGCTTGCAAACACTTCTTCCCGACCATCAATCTCGCCATCCAAGTTGTTGTTGATTACCCAGTTGATAGCAATACGGTAATCACCCATCTGTAATAACCAAAGCCCCTGAGCAATCAGGGGCAACCTAACCAGGACATACCATGAAAACCTATCTTATCGCAGCACGATTCTTAAACAAGACTACGGGGGTCAACAAGACCCTTCCGGCAGAAGCCAAGACCATACAAGCCAATGGTGGTTGGTGGTTCTTTGAAGTAGAGCATGATGGCGAAACCTTGTTCTCAGAGCATGGCACAAAGTCTAAGAAAGACTTGATTGATTACTCACTTAACGATGTCGTGGAGTTTGTCCTATGACCTACCGCAAATTATCTTATGAAGAAAGGGTCGATGCTGCCATTGACCATGTGCGCTATCAGCCTATCCAAGACCTTGTGCCACACATCCTGCGATGGATTGATAAAGACAAACACGCATGGGACTATTTCGAAGAATGGTATGTCGATGAGCTTGTCAACGAAAAATCTGACTATGATGGGAACGGATATGAAGGCTAAACTAAATAATTTTCTGTGTGACCTTATCGCATACATTGCAGTCGGCGGTACGATGGCTATAATGGTCATATGCTTTCTCACCCCACAGTAAGGACTAGTCATGCCCCTCAAGAAAGGTTACTCCCAAGCCACGATTGCTAAGAACATTCGTGCTGAGATGAAATCGGGTAAGCCGAATAAGCAAGCCGTTGCCATTGCTTTGTCGGTAGCTAAAGAAGCTAAGAAAAAACGGAAATAATGCGCCACTCAACAGGAAAACCGACCAAAGCCGAACAAGCCAGGTTCAACACAATCAAGGATTCTGCGGTCTGCGTCTGCTGCCACCAGTTAGGTCTAATCTCATCGTATGTAGAGATTCATCACATACTGTCAGGGAATCGCAGGATTGGGCATATGGCAACCGTTGGGCTTTGCCCGTGGCATCATAGGGCTGTTCCATTAGATGGGCATACAAAGGCTTCTATGCGGTCTGAGTATGGGTTCAGCCTGTCAGAAGGAAGCAAGCCGTTTCGGGGTCAGTTTGGGTCGGATGCGGAGTTACTGGCCTACCAGGATGCAATGCTTGACAGCTCGATGTGTATGCCCCAAGATAAATGACGGTGGGTGCTGCAATCTGACTTTGGTAGGTCACTTGCTTGGGTGTTCCTGTTCACTTCCCACGCATCCCTCGTTGATGCACCGGTTCGCCGGTCACGCAATTCATGGTTCTACGGTCTTATCCCTCTGCTTCCATTCCGTAGACTTAACCCCCCAAATCGGGGGGTTCTTTTTTATAACGGCTCTGAGCCTTCAGGGTATGCGCTGACATTGAATCCGATGGCTAGGGTGACATAGTTTTCTGCGGTATTGGCAGGCGATGCCGAATCAGTAACCAGGCACTTGAAGGTCACATAGTATCTTTGGTCTGTACCCGTAGCATTAAATGCCATGTCTTTTGTAGATGACGAATATGCAAGCGACACGGCACTACCGCCACCACCTAGCCTTGACCACGAATATGTGTATGGGCTTGTACCGCCAGTCGGAGTAGGAACAACAAGGTCTGATGTCCATGCCCCATTGGGAATGAAACTTTCCTCGATGTAGTCGGGGACAATGGCTAAGGTCATGGTTGCCGTAGCACCGCTTGTATTGTTTCCGAACAACAGACTACGAAGCATTAGCTTACTCCAGTAATCGCGCCCACTTGCCAGTTCGACCCACCATCCGTGGTAATCAGGGTAAACACATCAACCGCGCTTGCCGAGTTGGAAAGGGTCGGGGTCGTGCCACCACTAAAGTTATAGGCTGCACCCCAGGTCAGGGTGCGCAGGGTAGCATCAGCCTGGCTGCGGATTACGGTCAGGGTAACGGTGCTAGACGCAGGCACATTGGTCACACTCACCGAAGTGATGTTGCCAGTCTGAGCAATGGTGCATACAGAGCCAAGTGAGTAGTCGATGGTTACCGCGCCTGACTGACCAGTCAGCACATTCTTCTTTTCGCGCTGCAGGTTCAGGACAGCGTTCTTCAGCTCTTTACCGCCAAAGTCCACAGGATTTGCCAAGCCGATGCTGACTGTATCGCCAACCTTAGTAAAGGTCAGGAAGTCGGTGCTGACCGCCTGGTAGCTGTTCGGCAACGAAGCCTCTGCATCAACGGTGACATAGGATGCCGTGCCAAGAGCCACAGCAGCAGTCGTGTAGCCAGTACCACCGCTATTTACCACGACAGCCTTGTTAGCATCGGTTGCAGGGTTGATGACGGGCAGTTGACCCTTGACATCTGCAGCCTGGGCAACCAGGACATCTGCGCTTGTATACAGTTCCAGGCGATAGGCTGCTGCCGACAGATAGATGTTTTGTGGCGGTTTGCCTGCGCTGTTCAGCACAACGGGATTGGTGTTAGCAGATGACAGGGCTGAATTGCTATAGGTGTTCAGCAGGCTAGAAGTCCCGTCAGCATAGGCATAAATCTTACCCCCCGACAATGGATTGCCGTTAGCATCAAAGAAGGTCTGCAGCTTGTTTGCAAATAGATAAGACATTATTGTTCCTCAACAGCATCAGGGTTATAAACAGGGTCGCCAAATCCACCAACAGGAATAATGGTCGGCTTGACTATCTCAATGAATTGCTGAATATCTTCATCATCCCTGTTGGCTTTAGCAAGCAGGTCAATCTGCGCTGCGCCTGCCTTCGGTGGAAGTTTTGTGGTGGTAGCAAGCCAACGGACAAACTTGGGATTAGTCATCAGACGGGCAGAAAGGTTTGCAATGCCTGCACTTCCTAATGCTGCTGCACCTGCGGTAATACCGCCTGCGATTGCGCTTTGAGTAGCACCACCTGCAATAAGGCCAGGAATAGAAGCAACCGCGCTAAACAGGCTCGTAAACTGGGACTGCCTTGCCGTGCCTGAAGTATTCATCAGATATTTACTGGATTCACGCAGATTCCTGGCTGCTTTGGCAACAGCATCCATATCGGCAAAGAATGTCTTGCCATACTCAGCTTGACCAAACAATGCCATCTTTGCTTCTTTAGATAGCTTGTTGTAGTTAGTTAAGAAGGTTTCGCTACTAAATTGGTCTGCAAACACATCAGACGCAGATTTACCTGGGGTTGCAGTTCCCATTCTGCGAATTACAGCAGCACTAACATCCTTTCTCGCCTCAATGGGCAGACTACGCATAACACTAGTCAAACGGGTTGCGCCATCCTTTGTTCCTGACATAAGGGCATTAAAGATTACTTCGCCACCGCCACTCTTATCAACAACCTTTGCAATCTCATCCAGTCGCCCCATTGCCTTGTTATAGAACAGGTCAGCCCGTTTCAGCTTGCTTAATGCTTGTGGATTATTAGCCAAAGATTCAGCAATATCCTCAGATAGCAGACCATACATACGGCGAAGTTGAGCAGTATCGATACTAGGATTGAACAAAGAACTGCCTATTGCGTTGCCAATTCGTGACCGCAATGCTTTTATACCTTCATAACTAAAAGCCTGCTTTCCCTTTTGGGGGAGAGCAAGCCAATCGGCCAGAAAGTCATCAGCAATAGATTTCATCTCAGGATTTGTAATCATCGTGCTGCGAGATGTTCTTTCTAGGTCTGGAATTGGAGTGGTAATTTCATCTAGAAATGCTAAGGTGTTCTTCGGGACAACTTCATGATTTTTGCCAATAAACTTATCAGCTTCATCATATAGCTTTGATGCCCTACTGCTCTTACCCAAGCCACGAATACCTGGAATAGTTACAGGAAAGGAAATGGTTGAATCACGGAAGGCCTCTGCGCCTCGTTCAATGGACTTGCCTGCGGTAGTTGGGGTTGCACGGGATAGCCCCCCTGCAATCTGCTCGACCTTGCCACCAATGGCAGCTTGCTGTTGTTCGCCAAACTGAGCTATGCGACCTGCACCGCCAGGGTAGTTTGACAGCATCTGTTCAACCGATTGCGCCCTGCGACCAGTAGCCTGCCCAACAGTAGGAGTCGTTCCAAGCCGTTCAAAGTCTGCAATAACCTGCTGAATCTGTTGCGGTGATGCGCCACCCGAAACCAACCGCTTTACTTGATTGATTAATGCAGGGGTCGAAGCAACACCAAGACTTGTGATGATGCCTGCTGCGGTCTGCTCTAACGGGGTTGCGCCTTCTTCACGGGCAACACTCTCAGCAACACCACCTGATGTGGCAGCAGCAGCTTGCAATGGGATAGCTGTTTGAAGTGCCTTAACAGGAAGCTGTCGAAGC
>Ga0315909_10008041_pt1 | contig 11643 bp, 8 predicted proteins | sample LakEriMetagenome_11_FD_203527 | JGI IMG/M metagenome (GOLD analysis project Ga0315909, IMG submission 203527) | Freshwater fungal communities from buoy surface, Lake Erie, Ohio, United States - Buoy 2 MA125 | ecosystem: Environmental > Aquatic > Freshwater > Lake | place: USA: Lake Erie, Ohio...
GTAGCCTCTGCTGCAACTCGACATCACGACACCCACGAATCAACAACTCTCTCGGACTGTGCCCTGCGGAGTATTTTCGAAGCACCAACGGCCGATTCGCTGCAGCAGATAACCGCGATTGCTCAGCCACAACCTCACGCTCGCCGTTGCGCTGCTCCCATGAATACTTTCGACCGAACGCCTGCAGCGCCTCACGGGCTGCATCGTGCTCAGCCTGCGCAGCCGCATTACACCGCTCGTCCTCAGCCATGTTTTCCCGCAGCGCTGCCCGGCTTGCAACATGCTGCGCCAGCTCTCTCTCAGATGCCTCACAATCCTTCCGTGACTGCTGCTCACGCATTCTTGTTACGACATCGGCGAAACTACCCCTGCCCATCTTTATCTCCTGTGGAGTCCACGTCACCTGACCGATTGCCAGTGTGACGTGCACGCAGCCACAGGCTCAAGAGACGTTCTCTGGAAGTCTCTCGCTGTCCAGTCCTGTCAGGACATCCGGAATCCATCGCTGACAGCGAACCTCAAATTCTTCTGCACCTTCCGGACAGCCGGCGAGAACCCACGCTTTCAGAATGCTTCGGCTCCACCGGACCACCCCGCCGATACGTCGGCTCCCAGGCATTGTGCCATCCGCTGTGCGGCGCAGCACCGTTCTCGCGCTTACCTGCAGGAATTCAGCCGCCTCTTGCTGATCGATCAACTCTCTCACACTGCGCCCCCTTCCATCGGCAACGCATCGTCAAACTGTGACCACTCGCTGCCCGAACCCGCTGACAAAATGGACAAATCACCGCCTTCGGCCGTTCGATTCGTGGTGAGAATCCCCGACCCCTCTGACAGAACTGACGAAACCCGAACGACACCATCCCCCTCCGGAGTTCTGCTGATATCGTCAGACTGCTTCAGCACCTCGGGGTTTACGTCAAATTCTTCGGACGGACGGCCGACTGCTCCAGTTTTTGGTGCACGCACACGCAGCCAGTGATTGTCAGCCAGCAAATCCAGCGCATCATTCATTTCCTCACTTCGCAATCCAGAACACGGCCCACGCTGAATGTCCCTTCGGCTCACCCCCGTTGCCTGCTTTTGCTGCAGCCAGCCGGCAATCTTCGCTGCCAACTTCTCCACGTCATTCGTGCCCGCCACACTAAAGGCTTTCAGTGCATGCTGCTCAAACTTACGTCCGAGACTCACAGCCGCCTGCATCGTCGATTCAGACATCGGCACCGCATCCGGACTGCAATGTCCGTGGGCAGCCAGGGCGCAGTGCAGTAGACCCGCAATCCTCGCCACGGCGCCGGGAAACTTGCTACACCACCCAGTCTCAAAATGCCACCGCCCCCCCGGCCGCATCAGCGGCTCAAGCTCCCGCTGGTAATCCTTCCAGACTCGAAATGCACCCCGCTCCAGATCAATCATCCGGGCAATCGGCTCCCCGAAGTCATTTTCAGATTGTGCCTCATTCAACAGTGCGCTCACGATGAATTCCCACGTTCTTTTTGCCCCCTCTGAGACTTCGACAGACTTATCGGGCAACCGTCGATAACCGACCCGCTGCGCAGGACAGACAAACAAAAAACGCTGAATCAGCCCACGACCGCGAAAGGCTGGATTTGAACACGCCTGCTCCAGGACTGCGGGCTGTACCGAAAGAGCGATGGTCAGCGCCGGATTCCTCAAAAACACCTCGCGCCCCATGGCGCGTATGATGCGAACCTCGCCGCCGTCGAAACCCTGCAGGGCCAGATCCAGCTTCGCCTGCCCCTTCGAATAAATCCCGGACAGTATCTCAAAAATGCCGCCTTCGTCGGAAAATATCGCCATACGCTCAGACTGCCGCTCCATCAATGGTGCCAACGCTTCCAGTGTCGCATCACTTGTGGTGAGGCATGGCGCAACGGGCACTGCCGGCAACTCACGCTGAATCTGCAGTATCTCGTCCATAACCTTTTCGCGCTTTTCTGCATTCGGCTCCTTCGCGGCTTTTTTCCGCAGGTACTCCGCTCTTGCTTCGCCCGCATTTCTGCGACTTATCGCCTCAGCAATCTCAGGCTGCAGCCGCTTCGCCTCCTGACGTTCCCACAATGAAAGAGGCTCCCTCACCACCCGCTGCACTGCAGACTTTCTCTCACCAGGCATGGCAGCGCTCAGCAGATACAACGACAACTGCTCACTATGCTGCCCGTCATTCCGCACCCGAAACCGCTTCTGACAACAGACCGCCAGCACACCCAGCACACCCATCACAGACAGGGCGCAGGGAGTTTCTCCAGATGTCATCAGCTCGCCGACAAACTGCGACAGCGGAAACGGCAGATCCTCAGGCAGGATTTCCGGAGGCTCGGGCGCAGTGATCGGAATCAACGGCTCCCACGCCTGGGGGGGATTGACCCGTTCTGTGGACACCACGCCCTGTGAACCCTGATAAGTCTCCCGACAGGATTCAATCGCCTTCGCAATCGTCGACTCGCGATAATCTGCACGCTCCCACTTTTCACGCATCAGCCCCGAAGCGCGAAACACCAGATCCATCAGGCCAGCATCACACCCACACCAGAACGCCAGCATGTTGCACAAGGCCTGATCGGCCGAACTATGATCGTCCGAGTATCCCGACAAATCACCGCTGAACAGCTGGCGAAACTTCTCGCCGTTCTTCGCCTGACTGGCTCGCTGCACAATCTCATTCACGTCATGCGGCAGAAAAGCCGGCTGCACCTTCCGCGTTTCAACTGCGACTGCTGCCGACTTCTCCGGAAACATCTCCCGAAACCACTCAGCGACAGCCTCGCCAAAATTCACAACGGCCGGCTCGCTGTCAGCATGACGGCCGGAGGATTCGTCAACCCATCGTCGCCCTGTGACTGTGAAGTATCGCCCACGGCAGTAGACCTCAAATCCTCGCTTCGGAATCTTCCGGCCTGTTTCGTTAGGGGCAACCGGCACCTCGCCACGCACCCACAGCTTCAGCCCCCGACCGCTCGGACTGACCTCGGCATAGGTGCCAGGGAATCGCTGAACGACGCCTCGGGCAAACTCGGACAACTGCCCATCTGTCAGGCAATCGTCCAGGTCAATCCCAACCAGCCCGCCGCCATCTCGAAAGGCAAAACCGATGCCGTCGATATCATTCCGCACACCAGCGCGATCAACTGCACGCTCGAAACTGACCCATTTCGCAGCATCTGTAACGTCGACTCTCAACCCCGTCTCGGGCGAAACAGGCAGCTTCGTTTCCCGGCCGTCTCGTTCTGCAAATCGCCAGCAAATCCACTGCGACAACTCACGCAGTTCTGTCGGCACCTGAGAAAAATCGGTCGGAATATATGCTGATTTCATCGCGCGCTTTGATACCATACCAACGCCCCTTTTTTGATAGTCGGCACTGCCCGTGCCGAAAGATTCGCAGCCTGTCGATTCGCCGTCGACAGGCTTTTTTTGTGTGCCGACCTGCCCGCGCAGGAGGCTTCATCATGCTCGCCGCTTCTGACTTAACCAGCTCAGCACAGCCACAGCGGCCACCCACCCAACTGCACCAGAAACCTGTGGGAGAATTTCCACAATTCAGATCCCACGTCCGGCGAGTTCTGCCCGCGCTGCCTCTGACCTTGCCCGCCGCTGCTGCCCATTTATTTCCGGCTGCGACTGTTCCGACCTGTTCATTGCAGCCACGAATCGGGCGATTGCCTCAACACTCGTGAACCTCTGACCGCCCACCACCATCGTCTCCAACACCACACCACCACGAACGCCCCGCAAACGCCACCGATGAAGTGTCGCCAGCCCAACCCGCTTACGCCCCGGAAAGGCCTCTCGTGCCTCACTAAATGGAATCAATTGCTCATTCGCCAGATGCATCACTGACCTCCTGAAAACGAAAAGGGACGTTCCAGCCAGTGCCAGAACGTCCCGTTATTCTCAGTCAGTTTCTGTTTCTATCATGCCCCCAATTGTGCGCACAATTGCGCCAACCTCCGACCGTATGGTGTCAGCCGATAACCTCCGCTGCTCGCTCCCTTGGACGATATCAGTAACCCCTCGCTCACCATTTCACTCAGCCTCCGGCCTTTTTTATTGGCGTTTGCCCCTCCCCAGGCTTTGTCGACAATTTGATCACCAGTCAGCGGACCGTCCTCAAGAATCGCCTGCAGAACCTCTCGTTTCCACGACTCGATTTCTTCCAGAGTAGCGACATCATCAACAAACGACAGCCAGCCCACAGCCCGCCGAAGATTGTGAACGTAATACTTTCCAGGCCTGTTGAATGAATACAGTCCGTCTTTGTTTTTCACGTCCTGACTGTCCTGACTGCCTTCATTCAGTGACCACTGCGCCAGACTCACGGCCCACTGAATCCATTCTTTTTGATCATGCTCCACCATCCTTGCAACATCTCGTTCCAGTTCTTCCACTGTGGACACGACATCGGCAACCAACGCCCGCACAATCTTCCGCTCGTGCTCCTGTATTTTCTGCCACGGTATTACCGGCAATGACTGCCTCGCCCATCCGTCAGAATGAGATTCCACCACCTGCCCCATTGCCGCGAATAGTCCATTCGCAGCATCTGTGAACCTTCGGATCGGGCGCACCATCTGTGCCAGTGTCAGCCCTGCCGGTTTCCTTGCCATCTCGCTCACTCCTGCAGTAAGCCACCTGAGGAAAACACCCGGGAAACGGAATCAGGAATTCCGCTTGTCAGTCCGTCGACCTATCCCGGGAATGCCACCACCACCCACTCAGGGGGCGTTTTGTCAGTTTTGTCAGGGCCTCTGTGGCTGAAGACTTCCAGCCACAGCCCCTGCTGAACCCCTAAAACGGAGTTTTGTCAGTTTTGTCAGAAGTTCCCGGCTGTCAGCCTGTTTCTGCTGCAGCCTCAACAGCCCGCCCCAGTGTCGCCTGCGCGTATCGCTCGGACATTGAAAATTCGGCATGCCCCAGCGTAGCCTGCACATGCTCCAGCCCGAAACGCTCTCGGATTTCACGGGCCTTCGCATGACGCAACTGGTGAGGACTCCACACCTCGATCATGCTCCCGGGATTCTCCCGATTGTACTTTTCACAGGCTCTCCTGATTGCCAGCGTGTAACTGTCCCTCCGGATCGGAAACACCAGATCACTCTCACTCAACTCCATCAGACGTGGGGACAGAATCTCCTGACCTCGCCGGCCGATGGTCACAATGCGGGAATGTCCGTGATGCACAGTCTTGTGCCCGTCCACGTTGTACAGCCAGACATCACTCGACCGATCCAGCTTTGCCGGAGTCAGCTGCAGTAGCTCTCCTGCCCGTGCTCCTGTCAGTCTCTGCAATTGCACCAGATCCCACACCAGGGGACTCACCAGCCCCTGCACAGCCGCAATCTGCCCATCTGTGGCTGGTTTCCGGCCGGGATTGTCGTGAGCCTCAGTCCGTCCTGACAGCAATGGCGCCACAGCCTGCAGCCGCTGCAGTGTGGCCACCTCAACCATCTCATTCTCCACACCCCAGCGAAACACCGACCTCAGCCGCCCCGTATTCTTGTTTACCGTTTTGCGACACCAGCCCGCACCCACCATCTGCTCACGGACGGCTTTCAGTGCGACCGGCCCAAACGCATCACAGGCAGTGAATCCGAACAGATCCACCAACGGCTTGACCGCTGACTTCAGACAGTGAATCTCGGACGTGGGCTTGCCGTTCTTCAGGTAGTGCCCATCAGCCCAACTGAGATACGCAGCAACCAACTCATTCACCGTCAGCCGGGAGTCCGTCTCAACCGGCTTGTTTCGCCTTGCTGTGGGAGTCTCCACAGCCTGCCCGCTGACCACCTGCGCCACAATCTCAGCGTAGCGGACCCGGGATTCCTTGCTGCCATGCACCCCCAGGTAAACGCTTTTCCCATTCACATAACATCTTGCCTGCCCTGTGGGCTTGTGCAGCCCGTACACTGGAACCTTGACCGTTGCCATCTGTGCAGCTCCCAACTCGTTAGGTAGTGACTACCTACGCGATTTTGAGTTTCAGCCGCACTGACGAACGCCGTCAGGTATCGTAACTGTCGATTCAGCAAGGGTTTAAGAAAAATCGGGCTAGCGGGATTTGAACCCACGACCTCTTGACCCCCAGGTAGATTCTGAATCAAAGCCATCCAGCATGAAACTTGCAATCTGTTGAGAATTATCGGCGTTTTTGCTGTCCTGTCAATTCTCATTCAGTTTCAAAACCCCTCAGTTTGGATAGGTAAACGGGCAAATTTTAGGTAGTGAAACAGGTAGTCAGCGCAGACAAACAGCCCGCAGGAGGCTCCCACGGGCTGCTGAATTCACTCCCCCCGAATCGACTGACAAAACTGACAGAACCTCAGACGAACCACCCGGCCAACTTGCCAGTTTCATCACCGGGCAGTCCCCGGAATGATGCACGCATCGCCTCCACGGCCTGGCTTGCTGTCATGCTGCGCCGTTGCCTCAGGCAATCCAAACGCCAGAACAGAATCCGGATCGGATTCAGCCACACCCGACCCTCCACACGAACCTCAGCATCCTTCGGAAACTCCGGATCAACTCGCCACTTCCGCACAGCCTCACAGCCCACGCTGAACACCCCGGCTGTCTGCTCAATCGACAGCCACAATCCGCCACCCGGCCGGCCGTTATCGTCGAACCCGCCCCGCTGTGGTTGAACCCCCTCGGCTTTACGCCCCGGCCCCCGGCCTGCCACCATAACGCCCCCTGCCCCCGCTGTAACGGGAAGGTAGTACAACCCCGGATTCAAAACCCATAAACATCAAAATTCAGGGATGGTCAGAGACTGCCCGGCCCACACCCCCCCCTGCCGGAGTACCTTTTCGCGAATCCAGCCCGCCCCCTGACCCCTGCGGGCTTTCCGGCTGCTGGCTGGCCAGTTCCCGGACGTTCCCCCCAGCCCCCCAGCTGCTGGCAGCAAACATAACAAACCCGTATCACGGGCAGACCGAATGAGGTATTCCCGGAATCCCGCTCAGGGGGACCCTGTGAACGCCTCAGGCTTTATTGTACAGCATTCGACTTCCACAGCCGAGATTGTACCACTCACTGCCCGCCGAATGTCAGAACGCAACCTGAAGATTCTGAGACAGACTCAAAGCCACCACCCGGAGAACACTTCCCCTTCGTTGCCGGGATGGTGTGGAGAACAGCACTTTCGCCGGCACAGGGACGAAGGCCTGCCCATTGTGCCAGCTACAACTCACACCTCGGAATCAACGCATGACTGCTCAGCCAACTCCACAGCATTTGCGGCTGCAGCCAGATCCCTTGTCAGCTGCCCATTGTCGGCAGCCATCACAGCCGCTGCCTCTCGGATTACGCGATTCGGCCGCACCAGCTGGTTATTCAGAAACTCAAGATTCGTTGGGTGAATCCTCGGAGTTCCATCGACCTCACAGACGGGCTGGATTGAAACCTGATCGTCCTGTTCAATCCGTCGCCACCGGCAGCCTTCCGGCCCATACTGCGACCGGATACGCCCCAGAATATCGACGCGCTCACGCCTTGCGTCCGACGCCTTTTCGGAAGCCTTGCCGGCCTCGATTTCCTTCCGTGAGTGCAGATCCCACAGTGCCCGCCATGCCTCAGCTGCAGCCTGCAGTCTCTGCTGCAACTCAACATCACGACACCCACGAATCAACAACTCTCTCGGACTGTGCCCTGCGGAATATCTTCGAAGTACCAACGGCCGATTCGCTGCAGCAGATAACCGCGCTTGCTCAGCCACAACCTCACGCTCGCCGTTGCGCTGCTCCCATGAATACTTTCGACCGAACGCCTGCAGCGCCTCACGGGCTGCATCGTGCTCAGCCTGCGCAGCCGCATTACACCGCTCGTCCTCAGCCATGTTTTCCCGCAGCGCTGCCCGGCTTGCAACATGCTGCGCCAGCTCTCTCTCAGATGCCTCACAATCCTTCCGTGACTGCTGCTCACGCATTCTTGTTACGACATCGGCGAAACTACCCCTGCCCATCTTTATCTCCTGTGGAGTCCACGTCACCTGACCGATTGCCAGTGTGACGTGCACGCAGCCACAGGCTCAAGAGACGTTCTCTGGAAGTCTCTCGCTGTCCAGTCCTGTCAGGACATCCGGAATCCATCGCTGACAGCGAACCTCAAATTCTTCTGCACCTTCCGGACAGCCGGCGAGAACCCACGCTTTCAGAATGCTTCGGCTCCACCGGACCACCCCGCCGATACGTCGGCTCCCAGGCATTGTGCCATCCGCTGTGCGGCGCAGCACCGTTCTCGCGCTTACCTGCAGGAATTCAGCCGCCTCTTGCTGATCGATCAACTCTCTCACACTGCGCCCCCTTCCATCGGCAACGCATCGTCAAACTGTGACCACTCGCTGCCCGAACCCGCTGACAAAATGGACAAATCACCGCCTTCGGCCGTTCGATTCGTGGTGAGAATCCCCGACCCCTCTGACAGAACTGACGAAACCCGAACGACACCATCCCCCTCCGGAGTTCTGCTGATATCGTCAGACTGCTTCAGCACCTCGGGGTTTACGTCAAATTCTTCGGACGGACGGCCGACTGCTCCAGTTTTTGGTGCACGCACACGCAGCCAGTGATTGTCAGCCAGCAAATCCAGCGCATCATTCATTTCCTCACTTCGCAATCCAGAACACGGCCCACGCTGAATGTCCCTTCGGCTCACCCCCGTTGCCTGCTTTTGCTGCAGCCAGCCGGCAATCTTCGCTGCCAACTTCTCCACGTCATTCGTGCCCGCCACACTAAAGGCTTTCAGTGCATGCTGCTCAAACTTACGTCCGAGACTCACAGCCGCCTGCATCGTCGATTCAGACATCGGCACCGCATCCGGACTGCAATGTCCGTGGGCAGCCAGGGCGCAGTGCAGTAGACCCGCAATCCTCGCCACGGCGCCGGGAAACTTGCTACACCACCCAGTCTCAAAATGCCACCGCCCCCCCGGCCGCATCAGCGGCTCAAGCTCCCGCTGGTAATCCTTCCAGACTCGAAATGCACCCCGCTCCAGATCAATCATCCGGGCAATCGGCTCCCCGAAGTCATTTTCAGATTGTGCCTCATTCAACAGTGCGCTCACGATGAATTCCCACGTTCTTTTTGCCCCCTCTGAGACTTCGACAGACTTATCGGGCAACCGTCGATAACCGACCCGCTGCGCAGGACAGACAAACAAAAAACGCTGAATCAGCCCACGACCGCGAAAGGCTGGATTTGAACACGCCTGCTCCAGGACTGCGGGCTGTACCGAAAGAGCGATGGTCAGCGCCGGATTCCTCAAAAACACCTCGCGCCCCATGGCGCGTATGATGCGAACCTCGCCGCCGTCGAAACCCTGCAGGGCCAGATCCAGCTTCGCCTGCCCCTTCGAATAAATCCCGGACAGTATCTCAAAAATGCCGCCTTCGTCGGAAAATATCGCCATACGCTCAGACTGCCGCTCCATCAATGGTGCCAACGCTTCCAGTGTCGCATCACTTGTGGTGAGGCATGGCGCAACGGGCACTGCCGGCAACTCACGCTGAATCTGCAGTATCTCGTCCATAACCTTTTCGCGCTTTTCTGCATTCGGCTCCTTCGCGGCTTTTTTCCGCAGGTACTCCGCTCTTGCTTCGCCCGCATTTCTGCGACTTATCGCCTCAGCAATCTCAGGCTGCAGCCGCTTCGCCTCCTGACGTTCCCACAATGAAAGAGGCTCCCTCACCACCCGCTGCACTGCAGACTTTCTCTCACCAGGCATGGCAGCGCTCAGCAGATACAACGACAACTGCTCACTATGCTGCCCGTCATTCCGCACCCGAAACCGCTTCTGACAACAGACCGCCAGCACACCCAGCACACCCATCACAGACAGGGCGCAGGGAGTTTCTCCAGATGTCATCAGCTCGCCGACAAACTGCGACAGCGGAAACGGCAGATCCTCAGGCAGGATTTCCGGAGGCTCGGGCGCAGTGATCGGAATCAACGGCTCCCACGCCTGGGGGGGATTGACCCGTTCTGTGGACACCACGCCCTGTGAACCCTGATAAGTCTCCCGACAGGATTCAATCGCCTTCGCAATCGTCGACTCGCGATAATCTGCACGCTCCCACTTTTCACGCATCAGCCCCGAAGCGCGAAACACCAGATCCATCAGGCCAGCATCACACCCACACCAGAACGCCAGCATGTTGCACAAGGCCTGATCGGCCGAACTATGATCGTCCGAGTATCCCGACAAATCACCGCTGAACAGCTGGCGAAACTTCTCGCCGTTCTTCGCCTGACTGGCTCGCTGCACAATCTCATTCACGTCATGCGGCAGAAAAGCCGGCTGCACCTTCCGCGTTTCAACTGCGACTGCTGCCGACTTCTCCGGAAACATCTCCCGAAACCACTCAGCGACAGCCTCGCCAAAATTCACAACGGCCGGCTCGCTGTCAGCATGACGGCCGGAGGATTCGTCAACCCATCGTCGCCCTGTGACTGTGAAGTATCGCCCACGGCAGTAGACCTCAAATCCTCGCTTCGGAATCTTCCGGCCTGTTTCGTTAGGGGCAACCGGCACCTCGCCACGCACCCACAGCTTCAGCCCCCGACCGCTCGGACTGACCTCGGCATAGGTGCCAGGGAATCGCTGAACGACGCCTCGGGCAAACTCGGACAACTGCCCATCTGTCAGGCAATCGTCCAGGTCAATCCCAACCAGCCCGCCGCCATCTCGAAAGGCAAAACCGATGCCGTCGATATCATTCCGCACACCAGCGCGATCAACTGCACGCTCGAAACTGACCCATTTCGCAGCATCTGTAACGTCGACTCTCAACCCCGTCTCGGGCGAAACAGGCAGCTTCGTTTCCCGGCCGTCTCGTTCTGCAAATCGCCAGCAAATCCACTGCGACAACTCACGCAGTTCTGTCGGCACCTGAGAAAAATCGGTCGGAATATATGCTGATTTCATCGCGCGCTTTGATACCATACCAACGCCCCTTTTTGATAGTCGGCACTGCCCGTGCCGAAACATTCGCAGCCTGTCGATTCGCCGTCGACAGGCTTTTTTTGTGTGCCGACCTGCCCGCGCAGGAGGCTTCATCATGCTCGCCGCTTGTGACTTAACCAGCTCAGCACAGCCACAGCGGCCACCCATCCAACTGCACCAGACACCTGTGGGAGAATATCCACAATTCAGATCCCACGTCCGGCGAGTTCTGCCCGCGCTGCCTCTGACCTTGCCCGCCGCTGCTCCGCAGTCATCTGTGAAGGGGCTGATTCGGGCGCATTCTGTGCCGCCACAAATCGATCAATTGCCTCACGAGACGTATACCGCGCGCCGCCCACAACGAGGGTTTCCAGCACGACCCCTCGCACACCTTTAAGTCTCCACCTGTGCAGCGCAGCCAGGGAGACTAATGTTTTGCCTGGAAATTCCCGGCGGGCCTGCTCAAGCCGAATCAGAGTCTCCGACCTTGAATCGATCATCACGCACTCCTGCTAACTGCCGTTTATTCAACGGTTCGATCTTCATAAGCTGATCCCTCGGCTTATGGACGCACAAAAACGTCCAACATTAGGAAACTGACAGCCACCGCACCACGCAGCGGCATGATCAGTGTACAGCGATGATATGCGACAATTTGCAACCCGGCAATAAGGTCCGAGATAA
>Ga0315909_10008042_pt1 | contig 11642 bp, 11 predicted proteins | sample LakEriMetagenome_11_FD_203527 | JGI IMG/M metagenome (GOLD analysis project Ga0315909, IMG submission 203527) | Freshwater fungal communities from buoy surface, Lake Erie, Ohio, United States - Buoy 2 MA125 | ecosystem: Environmental > Aquatic > Freshwater > Lake | place: USA: Lake Erie, Ohio...
AGGTGCCCGCACCGAAGTCGCCGCTCTCATCCGAGAACACGCCTTCGAGCACCAGAATTTCTTCGCCTGCGTCGTGAACGTGACGGTCAAAGTGCGACCCGGGTGCGTAGCGCACGATGCTGGTGGCGCGGGCGACCTCGTCGCCCGCCCGATCCAGCATGCGTCGGTCGACACCAGGCAGCGGCGAGGGCGTCCAGGTCGCATCTGGTGCACGCGCAACGATACGGGCCGAAAAGTCATCGTTAATGTTCATGATCGATTTTACTCAAGGCTGAGCGGCCGCTTGGGCGCGTCTGGTATCTCACCACGTTGGCCCGGCATCGATGCGAAGGGGGTCTTGCAACTGCGCACCCTCGACGATGCGGCGACAACGTGGCAAGCATGGTCTCCAGATTGAGAAACGTTACGGGTGTTTCCTTGACTCGCTCGCCCTTTGCCGCGCGATTCCAGGCGCCTGCAAAGCGCATCCCCATATTCTCCAGATTGCTGACATGAGTTTGGGCAGCGCTGGATTGTCTTGCTTTCGCCGTGATTTTTCCTTCGCCTTGTTCAGCTCACGGACAAATCAGCTGCAATTTTGGAAAGTACGATCTGAATCGCGTTGTGTCGCGCGTAAGTATCGGACATCCAAGGTCGGCGGCATGCGCGCCGATAACAAAGTCGGGCAGCAATCCCGATCGATTTCCGCCGCGCCGTCGGTACATTGAACGGGCGTGGCCAGCAAGGTAGAGCGCAGCGCGACTGGGCGCTCGCAAGTCCAGTTCAGCGGTGGCGACGAACGACTCCAACATTTCAATGGAATCAAAGCCGCTTGCAAGCTCGGCGTACACCATATCGTTGATGATGAGCGGGCCGCGTTTGCTCCAAGAGTCGAGTTGCGCTGCCGACCAATCGGCCCAGTGTGGATCGCCACTGGCCAGGTCGATCAGCACGCAGGTGTCTACGAGGATCACTTTGCGCGCTTAGCCGGCCCCGCAGGCGTCGTCAGGCCAGGGTCCGTGGCATCTTCATCGTAGCCGCGCAACCATCCCATGATTTCGTCGGTGGACTTGAGCCCTTGCCGGGCCCAGCCCTGTCGGTTGATGCCCTTGAGTTTGTCGAATTTGCTGACTGTCTTGCGTGCAGGCTTTGCCGGGCCCGTGGCGGCAAGAATCGCGACGCTTCCGTCGCTGGTGTAGGCAAATCGCACCGGCTCGCCCGGCTTCAAGCCCAGGTGGTCACGCATTGCCTTAGGGATCGTGACTTGGCCTTTGATCGTGAGATTGGATTGCATCAGGAACCTAAAGGTATTACTAAATACAAGTAGTAATACTATCAGAACTCACTGATAACCTGCCCTGGTTTAGGGCATGTCGCAGATGCCGTGCACGCCGCAGCGCCTGCCAGCCGTAGACCGCCAAGAACGCGGCGCCCGCCAAGGCCAGGGCACGTGCCAGGTTCGGGCTACGCCCCAGGGCCTGCGCCATGCCCATGACACCCGCTGCAATGAGCACCGCGTCTGCCGCCGCGCAGAACAACACTACGCTGCCCACGTGCTCGCGACGCAGGCCCTGGCGAAGCACGAATGCGTTTTGCACACCGATCGCGACGATGAGCCCCAAGCTCAGGGCCAGGCCCTGGATGAACACGGGAAGATTGGAACTTGACCTTCATCGGCGCCGTCAAGCAAATGGGAGTGCGCGAAAGCAACCATTCGCGCGCGCCACCCGACGACCGCGGCAGGTTCGCGACCGAACGACTGCAGCCGAAAGTCACAAACTGGCGCTGCCGACCCATTTGGAACGGCCCCACCCTGCGGTTGCACGATCGGCAATGCGCTGGTGCTTGCTTCTTCTCAACTGCTGCCGTTTACGCGGCTCTTAACTTCTCGTTGGGGCAGTTGACGCCGACTTGGCGGGATCTCTCAGATTGAAAGGAATGCGTCATGTCTAGTCCACGAACAGATCATCACGCTTTGATGCGGCTGCGGGCTCTGCTCGCTGTGGTTGCACTCGGCTTCGCCGGCTGGGTCCTGGCTCAAGCCGTGCCGCCAGGCTTCGTTGCGTCACCGGACATCTACAAGGTAATCGCGGAGAACGACAAGTACCGCGTCATCGAGGTGACTTGGACGCCAGGCCAGAAAGACCTGCCCCACTCGCACCCGGACGCCGCGGTCTACTACCTGACGAACTGCACCATGCGCAACCTGTTTCCCGGACGCCCGCCGATCGAAGGCAGTCCCATCGCAGGCACCGCGCGCATACAGGCGCCGATCGCCTCCCACACTGTCGAAAACATCGGTAGCACCGATTGCCGGCTGATCATGTTCGAGCCGAAGTAGGTCATCGCCGGTCATAGGCAGCTATGTCGCAGCCGCGAAGCTTGCTGTCGATACCTAGGTCAAAGAGGGCCAGCTCGCGCACCCGATTCTCAATCTGAAGTCGAACGCGAAGTGCCCGGATCTCCTTAACTTTAAAAGGAGCCTTCTGGCCAACGATCTTGCCCTTGTTCCATGGCTCGCGGTGACCGTCGGTGGCGGCGGTTCCCATGATGGTCTCCGATCGAATTGAGGACCAAACAAACACGATGCCTCAGCGCGATCCGGGGATCTTCGTCGTGGCTCAACTAAGGATCAAGTCGAAAGCGAGCGCCTAAGGTCGGACTATCTGAATGGCTGCGGTTAATGACGCTAAGCGGCCAGAAGCGGACGGTCACTAGGTGCTAGCGGCTCACCTGAGGCTCACGATCATGCAGGCTTAGATACATGGCTTGGAATGTAGAATAAAGTGCCATATACTTTGATACATGGCAAAACACCAGACACCCACCCCTCGGCCTACCGCTCGTGTTGGCTGGAACAACCGCTCGCAGACGGTCACGATGCCGCTCGAGTTCCGGTTTCCCGACTCTGTTCGAGAGGTATTCATTCGTCGTGAGGGGGAAAGCGTCGTGCTGACGCCGCGTCCGACTGATTGGTCCAGCTTTTTCGCTTCAGGCCTGACGGCCTCGGCGGACTTCATGGCTGACGCTGAACGCATGCCGATCCAGGAGCGCGCGTTTTGACGACGCCACTGTTCATGCTGGACACCGATACCTGCATCTTGCTCATGCGAGGCGAGTCGTCCGCGCTGGCGGTCAAAGTACAGACGGTTCCGCTGCAGCAGCAGGTGATGTCGGCCGTTACGTTTGCGGATCTGACCTATGGCGTGCAAGCCTCGGCCCCCGCCAAGCGCAAGCAGAATCAAACCGTGTTAGATGGCCTCGCGCTGCACTTGGCGGTCTTGGATTGGCCGCAAGAAGCAGCCCAGCATTACGCCGAAATCCGGGTAGATTTGAAGCGCAGGGGGGCTCAGCTCGGCGCCGCTGACCTGATGATTGCGGCACACGCGCGGGCCATGGGGGCGATTGTCGTCACCAACAATGTGAAGGACTTCGGGCGCGTGAAGGGCCTGCAAGTCGAGAATTGGACCAAAAATTAGGTCGGCTTCCCAGGGTCGACTTCGAGCATCAGATGGCCGCCGCGATGCGGTGTCACGCGAGCAACTGCCTACAAACGCGAACGGCAGTCCTTTGGCGCCTTCGGCTCGGCCGGGCAATCCAGAGATCGGGTTGGCCGGTAGCCGCCCTCATGCAGCGGCCCTCAGCTTAGGTTGATCCGCCTTCAACTTCGAACAACGGCGCTTGATTCAATGAAGTACGTTTCCGTCATCGCGCTACTCGTCTCGGCCATCGTCCATCTCTTGCCAGTGCCCGGTGTGACCGGCACGGCCGGGTCAAGGCACACCGAGAGAGCGGGAAGCGCCGTGTGGGTCGGCGCCCCGAATGACGCCCCGCGCGAGGTCATTCAGGAGAATGTGAGCACACGCACTCAGCCAAAAGTCCTATTGCCAGAGTAGGTTGACGGGCGGCGCACGCAGATCCAGAATGGATCTTCAAGATCCACTTCGGATCCAACCGCTTCAGCGAGACCGCCATGCCCGTCAATCTGTCGATCAAGAACGTCCCGGATGCACTCGCCGAACGGCTGCGTGAGCGCGCCGCGCGCAACCGCCGTTCGCTTCAGGCCGAACTGATGGCCATGCTGGAGTGGGCATCGCAGGTTGCACCCACACAGTCGCTCGGCTCCGACCCCGTCCTGAACAGACTGCCACCTGCGCCCCCTCAGCGGCCAAGGCTGACCGTGGACGAAGTCTACGAGCGGGCGCTCAAGCGGTTTCCCAATGGAACGGGGCCCAGTTCGGTCGACATCATTCGTGAGATGCGCGACAACCGTTACGGGGACGGGACATGATTGGTGCGCGACTGATGGTTGCAGAGCCACCTGTCGCCTATGCCTTACGACCCACGCTGGTGATCGATGCCAGTGTCCTTGCCTCAACGGTATTTCCCGAAACGTGGACGCAAGAAGCTGTGGCGTGGATCCGCGGGCGTCGGCTATGCGCTCCGTTTTTACTGAGCTTCGAGCTTTGTAATGTGGCGCGCCAGAAAGTCCGAAGGCGGGCCATCTCCTCCGATTTTGCTTCACGGGCGATACGGGATTTCGAAGATGTGGGTGTCGAGCTCTTCGCTGTGCCGCCAGCTGAAGCCTTCACCTTGGCGCACCGCTACGATCTCTCGGGCTACGACGCGTCCTACCTCTGGCTCGCCGACCATCTGCAAGCACCGCTGGCCACCTTCGATGCCAAGCTGGGCGCGGCCGCCCAGAAACATCTCTCGGGCGAAGACCCGACAGCCAGCGGGTGACATCGGTATCATCAGGCTCAAACGCACCTGAGACATCACCGCAGCGCGCCATTCGATATTCGGCAGGCGCAACGCGACGACGGAGACGCTTTCCATGACCACCATCACCCGTGCCTCGGCCCTCGCCGAGCTGACGGCGCCGGGTCAGCCCTATGCCCTACAGACGCAGGTCATTGGCGCACGCACACTGCGTGTGTTCGTCAATGCACCCACGTCGCTGCGCGAATTGTTCGAGCAGAGTGTCAGCGACAAGGCCTTTCTGATCTACAACGATGAACGCTTGTCGTTTGCGCAGTCGCAGGCGCTGGCGGCGCGCATCGCTCAGGGTCTGGTGCGCGAATTCGGCGTGCAACATGGCGATCGGGTGGCCATCTCCATGCGCAATTACCCTGAATGGGTGCTGGCCTTCATGGCCATCACATCGCTGGGCGCGATTGCAGTGGCCATGAACGCGCTGTGGCAGCCCGACGAACTGGCCTACGGGCTCACCGACTGCGGCGCACGCGTGCTCTTTGCAGACACCGAGCGCATCGAGCGACTGTCGCGCTGCACACAGCGCCCGGCAGTGAAGATCATCAGCGTGCGAACCGACGAGACTGAGCCAGGTACAACACGCCTCAATGATCTGCTGGCGCGTGTTGCCGACGAGGCGATGCCGCCCGCGCAGGTGGCTGCGGATGATCCAGCCACCATCTTCTACACCTCAGGCTCCACCGGACATCCTAAGGGCGTCGTCAGTACGCATCGGGCGATTCTGTCTGCGCTGCTCTCTTGGGAACTGGATGCGCATGCCGCAGCCAAGATGGCAGGGATTGAGATTCAACCCCCTGCAGAGCAATCCGGATCCCTCATGGCCGTGCCGTTCTTTCACGTCACGGGTTCCCACGCCATCTTCCTGTCGAGTTACCGTGCGCAGCGCAAGCTGGTGTGCATGTACAAGTGGGATGCAGCGCAGGGCGCTGAACTGATCGAGCGCGAGCGGCTCACGTCATTCATCGCGCCCGCCGCCATGACTGGCGACCTGGTGCGTTTTGCGCGCGATGGTCAACGCAACCTCACTTCGCTGCTGGCCGTGGGCGGGGGCGGCGCACCGCGTGCGCCCGAGCAGGTCGGCGAGATCGGTCGCGCCTTCGGGCAGGCCTTCCCCGGCACCGGCTGGGGCATGACCGAAACAAATGCGATCGGCGTGGGCATTGGCGGTCAGGATTATCTGGATCGGCCAGCTAGCTCTGGCAGGTGCTCCGCAGTCATGGAACTGAAGATCGTCGATGAGGCTGGGCGCGAAGTGCCCACGGGCGCTCGCGGCGAACTGCTGGTGCGTGGCACAGCCATGTTCAACGGCTACTGGAACAGGCCGGACGTCAATGCAGAGATGATTGATGCCGATAGTTGGTTTCGCACGGGCGATGTCGCGCAGTTTGATGAAGACGGCTATCTCTACATCGTCGATCGCAGCAAGGATCTGATCATTCGCGGTGGCGAAAACATCGGCTGTGGTGCAGTGGAAGCCGCGCTGCTCGAGCACCCGCAGGTGCATGAGGCGGCGGTGTATGCCGTGCCCGACGACCGCTTGGGCGAAGAAGTGGGCGCCACCATTCATTGCGATGCCGCACTCGATGTCGACGCCCTGCGCGGTTTTCTGGGTGAACGCCTGGCGCGCTTCGAGGTGCCGCGCTATATCCGCACCTGCCTCGAGCCGTTGCCGCGCACCCCCTCGGGCAAAATTCTCAAACGCGAACTGCGCGATGAAGCGGTGGCCGCACTGCGCCGCGCGGGCGCCCTGATCAAGGAATCCCAGGCATGACCGACACCGCTCATACGGCCACCGCAGGCAGCGCCACGCCAGGCTACGACGTCCCGGCGGTTGAGGCCTGGATCACCGCCCATGTGCCGCAGCTCACGCCGCCACTGACCTGGGTCCGACTTGAAGGCGGGCACTCCAATCTGACCTTCAAGCTGCGTGACGCCAAAGGCAACGAAGCAGTGATCCGTCGCCCCCCAATGGGCGAGCTGCTGCCAAAGGCGCATGACATGGGCCGCGAATGGTCGGTCATTCGCGGGCTCGGGGCCACACCGGTCCCAGTCCCGGCAGCACTCGGCTTTTGCGAAGACACATCGGTCACAGGTGCTCATTTCTATGTCATGGGCATGATCGACGGCCATCCGCTCTACAAGGCTGAAGACACCCAGCAATGGGTGCCGGAAGACCGCCGCATGATCATGTCGAACTCGTTCATCGACGTGCTGGCTGATCTGCATTCCGTGGACCCCGATGCAGTAGGTCTGAGTGATCTGGGCAAGAAGGACGATTACATCGGGCGTCAGTTGAAGACCTGGTACCGCTCGTGGCTGGCGTCGGCTGAACCCGCCCAATACGACGACCCCCGCGCGCACGCTCTGCAGAAGTACTTCCTGGAAAACACGCCCGATCAGGGGCCGGCGCGCATCGTGCATGGCGACTATGGCTTGCACAACACCTTGATCGGGCCGCACGGCACGATCGCAGCAGTGGTGGACTGGGAGATTTCCACGCTGGGAGATCCACTGGCCGATCTGGCCTACGCGCTCAATCAGTGGTTTGACCCCGCCGACCCGCCCAACCCGCGGGTGGTGCCCCCCACATCGCTGCCGGGCTTTGCGCGTCGCCCGTATCTGGCCGACCGATACGCCGCGCGCACCGGGCGCGACTTGTCCAAGCTGGATTTCTACGTGGGCTTCAATCGCTGGAAAACCGCAGCCATCATCCATGGCGTATATGCCCGCTACATGGAAGGCAAGAAGAGCACCGATGGGGTGGACATGCCGGGGCTGCGCCGCGCGATCGATATCGCGCTGATGCAAGCCGAGCAGGCCGTGGATCGGCTGGAGAAACGAAACGTCACCTGACGGCTCTGACGTGCCCAGCTCGGGCCTGTGCCGTGGTGTTCCAGGAAGGAATGGCCTCTGCTAGGCAGGCAGATGAAGTGGTCGCTCAGCTCGCCAAGATCCAGCGATTTCTCAAGGCCGATTCCTCGCTGAGCAGCTGGACATGCGCATGTTGCAAAGCCTCGACCATATCGGACATGGCCGGCGACATGATGCGCCTGCGCAGCCGGGCGATGCTCCATTCGGCATGCAGCCAAGGGGCCTGCAATAAGGGCACGAGTTCGCCTCGGTTCATCGCTTCGCGCAGTGTGCCCAACGAGGCAAACGTGAACGCATCGGTCGTCGCCACGATCCGCGCGGCCAAATTGAAGCTGGGACATTCGATCGCTGGAAACCCAGGCAGACTGGCTGCACCGCGCGCGGCCAACATCGGCTTGAGCAAACGTGCCGGCAGCATGACCACCTGCGCAAACGGATAGGCCAGCACGTCGCTCATCGCCGGATGGGGTTGTCGTGTCAGCGGATGGCCAGCCCGCACCACGACGTATCCAGTTAGCGGGGCAAGTGTGGCCATCACTTCGATCGCATCATCATCGGCGAGCACACTGCTTTCACCCACCGCCAGATCAATCGTGCGCGCGCGCAGACTGCGGGCCATGGCGCTGGGCTCTTCCATCCGCACTCGCAAACGCAACGAAGGATGCTTCGAAACGAACACGGGGGCACAGACCGGTGCCAGCGCCTCGGCAGCGTAGGCCCCAAATCCCACCGCAAGCTCGCCGGTCACCAGCCCCTTGACGCGTGCGACCTCCTGTTCCAGATCCCCGACTCCGGCCAGCAATTGAGCCGCGTGGTCCAGAAATACACGGCCAAAGTCGGTGGGCTGGTGTCCCGAGCGGCGTCGCTCAAAAAGCGGCAAGCCAACCCGCGCCTCCAGTTCCTTGATGCCCCGGCTCAACGAAGGCTGGGCGATGTTCAGCGCTTCGGCGGCGCGGCTGAAACTGCCGTGCTCGGCCAGTGCCTGGGCCTGTCGGAGCAGGCGGAAGTCAATTTGCATGCATTGAATATACCTAAAACGCATGAAGACCATAGCAAGATTGGCATTGCGCTATGCAAGGACGGTCAGGCACTCTCGCGACCGATTGTTGGCACTTGGACGGGTTAGAAAATGATGATCGACGCATGCATGACGCGGCTCAAGAACGTGTTTTGGGCGGGCGCTTTCGGGTTGGCCCTGTCTGCCTGTACCACGCCTGCAAGCGGACCGGGCGCGAACGTCTCGCCGGCCGAGGCCCGCGCCATTGCGAAGGAAGCCTGGTTGTACGCGTACGCGCCGATTCAGGGGTATCAAACCTTCTATGGCCAGGCACTCAACACCCAGGCGCCTGGATATGTAGGCGGTCTGAACACCTTCAGGCACTACTCCCGTACCTACACGCCTAAAGACGCAGACATCGTCACCCCCAATAACGACACACCGTATTCTTGGGCCTGGCTGGATCTGCGGGCCGAGCCCATCGTGCTGTCGCTGCCCTCTGTGCCGGCGCCGCGCTATTACGTGAACCAATGGTTCGACCTGTACACGCACAATTTTGCGTATACAGGTGTGCGGGCCACGGGTCGCGAGTCGGGCAATTACCTGTTTGCGGGCCCGAATTGGAAAGGGGAGGTGCCCCCCGGCATCGCGCGGGTGTATCGCGCAGAGACCGAAATCGTGGGCACACTGACCCGCACGCAACTTGACGGCCCGGCGGATATCCCCACCTTGCAGGGCCTGCAGGCGCAGTACCGGCTGATCCCGTTGTCGCAGTACGCAGGTTCGCCCAAGCCGCCTGCAGCACCGCCCTTGAACATGCCGCCCTGGGACAAGGACAAGGCAGAAGGCATCGGTTTCATCGGCTATCTGAATGCCATGCTGCCGCTCATGCCGACGGTGCCCTCCGAGAAGGCCGCCATGGAGCGGTTCGCCAAGATCGGCATTGCGCCCGGCAAACCCTTTGACCCGGCCCGCTTGTCGCCCGAACTGCGCACAGCGATCGAGCAGGGCGTGCAGGATGCAACCAAACAGCTGACCGAGACGGCTGCCGTGCAGAAGGATTCGAAAAAGCTCTTCGGCACGCGTGAGCAATTGGGCAATGACTATGTGATGAACCGGTCTCTGGGCGCCATGCTGGGCATCTACGGCAACACCAAGGAAGAGGCGGTCTATGCCAGCCAGCAGACCGACCCCGAGGGCAAGGTGCTCGATGGCAACCGCAAGTGGCTGCTGCGCTTTGCACCCGGGCAACTGCCGCCGGCCGATCTCTTCTGGTCGATCACCATGTACAACCTGCCCCAGCGCCTGCTGGTGGACAACCCGATCAACCGGTACTCGATCGGCGATCGCTCGCAGGGACTGAAGAAAAACGCCGACGGATCGATGGACATCTACCTGCAAAGCACAGACCCGGGCGGCGACAAGACATCGAACTGGCTGCCCACACCCAAGGGGCCGTTTTTCTTTGTGGCCCGCTTCTATGGCCCGCGCAGCAATCTGATCGATGGCAGCTGGAGCCTGCCTCCACTCATCGAACTGAAGTAACACCCTCTCACGCACGATCGCCCCTCACTGAAAGGCATCCGGATCCCCCATGAGCCGACTCACCCGCCCTCTCGCCTTCGCTGCAGCGCTCACGCTGTCAGCCTCACTCGTCTCGGCCGCCTGGGCCCAGCCCGTGAACACCCGCATCGGCACCCTGCAACTTGAGAACGGCTATCCGTCCAAGGCTGCAGTGGAAAAGATCTATGACGAGATGGATTTTCAGCGAGCCAGCCAGGCCTATTTGTGGGGCTTGCCGGCGGTGGGCTTTCACAACCTGCACCAGGCCCATCTGAAGAACTTCGGGGCCAAGGACGGCGACATCGTTCTGTACCAGTCGCTCAAGGACAAGGCGGGCATGCTCACGCCCAACCTCACCACGATGTATGCCTTCAGCTTCTGGAACCTGGCCGAGAAAGGCCCGCTCGTGGTCGAGGTGCCCCCAGGTGCCACGGCAGGCGGTGTGAACGATATCTGGCAGCGGCCGATGACCGACATGGGCCAAACCGGGCCGGACAAGGGCAAAGGCGGCAAGTACCTGATCCTGCCCCCGGGCAGCGCGCCGGTGCAGGCTCCGGGTTACACCGTGATCAAGTCGCCGACCAATCAGGTCTGGTGGGGCTCGCGCGGTCTGTCGCCCGATATCAAGGAAGCCGAAGCGACGCTGCGCAAGCATCGCCTCTATCGATGGGCTGACCGCGCCAAGCCGGGCACCACCAACTACATCCCGGTAGGCGGGCGCGACTGGGCGTCCTGGCAGCCGAATGACATCAGCTATTTCCAGCAGCTGCGCGACATCCTTGAGCCCGAGACACCCGAGGTGCGCGACGGCTACTTCTACGCCATGCTGCGCTCTCTGGGTATTGAGAAAGGCAAGCCTTTCGCGCCCAATGACCGTCAGAAGAAGATCCTGGGAGAAGGCGCCCAGATGGGCGAACTGATGGCCCGCGCCAATGCGTTTGAAAAGCGCTTCCCGGGCTCCACGGTGTTCAAGGGCACGCAGTGGGAATACTCGAACATGGTCGAACTCGACCAGCAGGCCAAGGGCTACTCGCAGCTCGATGAGCGCGCCTCGTGGTTCTATGAGGCCATCGGCAACACGCTCGGCATGCAGGGTCGCACCCTGGGCTTCGGTCAGGTGTACCTCGAGACCGCCAAGGACCAGGCCGGCGCCTGGCTCGATGGCGGCAAGACCTACAAGCTGCGTGTGCCGCCCAACGCGCCGGTCAAACAGTTCTGGTCGTTCACGCTGTACGAGAACATCACCCGCGCGCCGCTGCAAACGCCACAGGGCGCCGCCGATATTTCGTCGCGCAAGCCCGGGCTGGTGCAAAACAGCGACGGCTCGGTTGACCTCTACTTCGGGCCTACCAAACCTGCCGGTGCGGGCGACAACTTCGTGCAGACCGTAGCCGGCAAGGGCTGGTTCACCTACTTCCGTCTGTACGGCCCGACCGAGCCTTACTTCAACAAGACC
>Ga0315909_10008043_pt1 | contig 11642 bp, 12 predicted proteins | sample LakEriMetagenome_11_FD_203527 | JGI IMG/M metagenome (GOLD analysis project Ga0315909, IMG submission 203527) | Freshwater fungal communities from buoy surface, Lake Erie, Ohio, United States - Buoy 2 MA125 | ecosystem: Environmental > Aquatic > Freshwater > Lake | place: USA: Lake Erie, Ohio...
ATTTGGCGATCTGGATTAGCTCAAAACAGGTTCTTGTATGCACCCGCTCGGATGATTCGACGCGGAGCTGGTGTTGCAGGATGTGATCTAGGCAGCGGCGTTCATCTGGAATCTCGGTCGATTCGGTGTAAGAACTCCAGTCGATTGGCGCCATAAACGATGCCGCCTGCTCTGGTGTAGGCGGCACGGACGACTGCAGGGCCCAGGCACCGGCCAAAAGCGTGCCGTACTGATCGCCCATCGCCTGCGAGCCGAAGTGCTGCGCGGCAGCGTGACGAAAAACAGTGATCGATTCGCGGATCATCGGCACCAACTGCACCGATCTGGCGATCAGGCGCCGGCCAATTTCTGGTGTGATGGTGCTGTCGAGATCGCGCTCAAGCTGGACCCAGTGGGCCTGACGTTCAACCTCGCTGATGTCCGACGACTGGCCGCGGAGGGTGAGCTGCGCGAAGCGGCGGCGATCGGCGCCCTGCTTCAGCGCTGTGGAGATCGAGGAGAGCAGGAACATCGAGCGGATCCTGAAGCGCTGCTCAGCGCCGGCACCAGCAGCGGAACCCTTGCCGATGATCGCGTTCGATTCGGATGAGCTAAACCTTGCGAGGGCCAGCACCGACTGAATGCGGAGAGCGTCGGCCTTGGTGTTGGATTCGGCCTCATCCATCACCACCGGCAGGGCGTCAGAGCGTAGGGACTGACGGATGAATGGCTCAGTGGTGTTGCCCACCACGTTCAGCACGATGTCGCCCAGGAGCGGCTGAATGAAGCGGCTGAGGACTTCCGACTTTCCGGAACCTGCTGCGGCCGTGAGCCAGATGTGCGGGCGCCAGGCCAGCACGCCGCAGATCGGGGCGAGCACGATCCATCCGGCGAGCAGGTGGGCGGATGCTGGAACGTCCCACCGGAAGCGGGAGGCGATCAGCAGAATCTTCAGTGCCTCGTCATCGCTCAGTGGTGTCGCCGCACCAGGGCCAGCGAGCGCCGGGCCGCGCTGGTAGAAAAACTGCGTGTCGGTGAAGCTGGTGACGGGTCTGGTGATGCCGTCAACGATGATGCGATCACCGAGGTGCAGCAGCGAGCGCTGGCAGTCCCACCATGCACCGCGGCCGCGGATCTTGCCCGGGTCGAACAGGCCCGTGGCGGCCTGCTCCTGCTGGAGGTCGGATGCTGCTGCGGTCCAGTTGACGCCGGCCTTCGATGGGTAGAGCGCTTCCCAGTACGCCAGCGGCGCGATGGCCACCAGGTTGGTGCCGGTGTGATTGGCACGAGTGAGGCGGACCACCTGCCCGGTGCTGAAGGGCTGGTAGAAGCAGCCGCCCTCGTTGTCAAGGCCGAGGCATGAGAAGGGCCTCGATGTGGGGATCGGCTTGGGCGGTGGCGTCTCGGTGGCGACCTGGCGTGATGGCGCGGTGATCTCCGGCTGTGCTTCAGGTTCTGGCAGCGTGATCGGCTCGGAACGGTGGGCCATGATCCACTGGTTCGCGTCGGTGGCGGTCCAGTCGTCGGCATCGGCCAGGTCCCACCCGGGCGGGCGATCATCAGGCGGGGTGACGATCCTGACGGAGGTGGCGCCAGCCTGCAGAAGCAGGGGGGCAAGGGAGGCCATGGCCTGGCGGCCTTCGTCGTCGTTGTCGGGCCAGAGGGTGATGCTGCGGCCGGCAAGGGGGGCCAGGTCGATGTGCCAGATGGCCTTGCCGCCGTTGGGCCAGGAGAGCACGACGGCCCGGGGGAAAAACGTGGCAGCAGCGTCGGCGGACTTCTCGCCTTCGGTCAGCAGCACGCCGGCTTTGGGGCGAAGAGCCAGCTGATCGAGGCGGTAGAGCGGGCGGGGTGAGGGCCATTCGGAGGTGAAGGCGTCGCGCTTCGATGGCCGGTGCCATTTGCCATCGATCCAGGTGCGATGGATGAATAGCTTCTTGGGCTTGCCCTTGGTGTCAACGCCGGGTCTTGGGACACGCTGGATCCAGAACAGCTGATCACCGCTGGCGTCGCGGTAGCACCACTGCGCGGTGGCACCGTCAAGTGGTGGCGGTGGTGCGTCGGCAGGTGGCTTGTCGGGGATCCTGGCGGGTCGTTTGGCAGTGCGTGGCCGGGAGGGCATGGATGGCGGAAGGGATGAGGGGAGGCCGAGGTGGGCTTCGACGGCCCTCGCCGCGGTCTTGAAATCCCAGCCCTTGATGCGCATGAGAAGGCCGATACCTGTGCCACCGCCGCCGTCGCGGTCCTTGCCGCCGCAGTGCGAGCAGTACCAGGATCCGGGGCCGTCGTCACCGTCCCACCGGTAGCGATCGTCTCCGCCTGGTGGGCTGCCCATGCCCTGAGCCATACATGACGGGCATGGCTGGTGGCGGTCCTCAAGCTGATCTGGATGCAGTCCGCCGAGCGCCTGCAGGATCGATGGCCAACGGCCATCGGCCGCCGACAGGGAATCGGAGGGCATGGCAGGGGTCAGGCGCTCGGCTGAGCGTCGGCAGCCATCTGCCGGATGATGAACTGCCGGATGAAGCTTGATCTGGAGAGGCTGAGCGCCCTTGCCTGCCGGTCGATCCAGTCCATCTGCTCAGAGTCGAGCCAGAGGCTGCACTGAACCCGTGGGCGTTCGGCCGTCTCGATGGCTGCCATAGGACTGTGCGTTCTGGTCTTGATCCTGACCAGAATGGTAGTAGTCTGGTTGCAGATCGGCAAGCCGGCCCCCATGGCAGCAGCCCCATCCACCGACCAGGCGCCCAGCGCAGCGCTGCAGCTGACGAGCGGTCAGACGGCCGCCTTTACCGGAATCCTGTCCGATCTGCGGGCCCCTAGCGCCCGCGTCGTGCTGTGCGGCTATGCCGGTACTGGCAAGACCGTCACCACCGCGGCCTTGGTCTCGGAGCTTGTGCGCAGGGGCTGGCAAGTTGCTGTGGCGACGCCAACGCACAAGGCCCGGGCGCAGGTTGAGCGGGCGCTCCGGCAATGCGGCGCGAGCGGGTTTCAGGCTGTGACGCTTCACCGTTTGCTCGGCTTGAAGATGGTGCGCGATTTCAAGACCGGCAAGGAATCGTTTGCGCCTGATGCGCGTGGCAAGAACATGCTCACGATTTCCAACAGCATGTTCAACGACGAGGAAGAATCTCGGGTGATTGACATCGTGATTGTCGATGAAACGTCGATGCTTCACTCTGAGCTTTATGACTATCTCCTGTCCGAGCTTGGCAATCGTCCAGTTGTGTTCGTTGGCGATGATCGTCAACTACTTCCCGTTGGCGAGAACGAACCATGCCGGGCCTTCATGGAGGCCCGCTCTCTCTACCGCCTGGAAGATGTGCTGCGCCATGACGGCGCGATCTTGAATCTTGCAACTGCAACTCGTCAGCTTGCCGTTGGCCGTGCGGTGTTTGCTGATGCCGTAGGCGGTGGGTCGAGGGTTGTAGCTCATCAGCGCAGAGAGGGCTGGCTGGAGGCGCTGCTCTCAATGGCGGCGTCTGATGAAGCGATGGCAGATCCTGACTACTGCCGGGCCATCGCCTGGACGAACAAGGCCGTCAACGACCTCAACCAGTGGATTCACGTCCGCCGCTATGGCCAAGACGCTCCGCAGTTCGTGGTCGGGATGACTTGCGTGACGGTGGACGCCATCCCCAGCCCAGAAGGTGGCCAACCGTTGCTGAACAGCACTATGGACGTGCTAGTGGAGGAAGTTGAACGAGATCTGTTCACTGCCCCTGGGGACACCCAAGCCGATGCACCATGGGAAACATGGAAGTTGCAAGTTCGGATCTACGGCAGTGATGTTCTGATTCCGATTCGAGCGCTGGATCGCAGTGACGAGAAACGCTGGAGTGCCCAACAGAAGAAGATTGCCGACCTGGCCAAGGCGTCGGAGGATTTATCTGATCGCAAGGCCTACTGGGAGACGTACTTCAAGCGAAAGGACCAGATTGGAAGACTTGAACCAGCCTCTGCGCTCACGATTCACAAAAGCCAGGGCAGCACGTTTCGCCATGTGTTCCTGCACTGGAGTATCGATGGCTGGGGATCGGCGCCGACCGCGCAGCAGAACCAGCTGGCCTACGTGGGAATCACCCGTGCTGCCGAGAGCCTCCATGTCGTGGCCGATCGGCTCCGTCATGGCGGAGGGAAGCTTTACGGGGTGCAGGTGTGACCCCTACCCGCCGCCCCCGCCAACATCAAGCCTTGGCCGATCTTCGCCAGGCCTATGGCGTTGGCCGCCGTGCGCCGATCCTGGTGGCGCCGACGGGCTTCGGGAAGACAGCCATAGCGGGCGAGATCGTCCGCCAGGCGGTGGCCAAGCAGCGGCGCGTCTGGTTCGTTGCGCACCTGAAGGAGATCCTGGACGACACCTCGCACCGGCTCACGGCCGCCGGGATCAGCTACGGGCAGATCCGCGCCGGGCGGTCCGAGATGCCGGGGAAGCCGGTGCAGATCGTGAGCGTTCAGACCGCAGTGCGCCGGCACAACCTGCAGCGGCCGGATCTGATGATCATCGACGAATGCCATCTGGCCGTCGCCCGCACCTACCAGGACCTGGTGATGGAGTTGGGCCGTCCGATGCTCTTGGGCCTCACTGCCACGCCCGAGCGCCTTGACGGTCGAGGCCTCGGCGAGATGTTCGACGATCTGGTGCTGACCTGCAGCACCGCCGATCTGATCGACGAGGGGCTGCTGGCGCCGATCAGGTTGTTTTCACCGCGACTGGCGGATCTGCCCTCGCGCAGGGGCAAGGAGTTCAACCAGGAAGAGGACGGCGCGATCCTTTCTCGGCCGGCGATCATCGGTGATGCACTCAGCCACTGGAAGCGCCTCTGCGCTGGCCGCCGGGGCGTGGCGTTCTGTTGCAACGTCAGGCACGCCCAAAAAGTGGCGGAGCAGTGGCGCCTTGCCGGCTACCGCGCCATGGCGGTGCATGGCGACAGCGACGACGCTGACCGCCGCGAGGCGATTGCCGGGCTTCGCGCCGGCCGCCTTGATCTGGTGACCTGCGCCGAGCTCTGGGTTGCAGGCGTGGACGTGCCAGAGATCGACGTGGTGATCTGGCTGCGCCGGACGACAAGCGTGACTACCTGGCTGCAGGGCAACGGCCGCGGGATGCGGATCGCCTCGGGAAAGGGTGATCTGCTGATCATCGACCACACCGACAACAGCGACCCGTCTCGGCTGGATCACCCGCTGATCGAGCGCGAATGGACCCTGGAGGGCAAGGCAAAGAAGAAGTCTGAGCAGCGCATCAGTGTCAAGGTCTGCCCGAAGTGCTTCGCGGCGATCAGCAGCCAGGCGCCGAAGTGCACGGAGTGCGGGCACGTCTTCGCGGCGGAGAAGCGCCGAGAGTTGCTGCAGGTGGATGGCGAGCTGGTTGAGCGGAAGCTGGAGATTTGGTCGCGCAAACGCGAACAAGGCAATGCCCAGACCCTGGAAGACCTGATCAAGGTCGGCCAGTCCCGCGGGATGAAGAACCCCCGCGGCTGGGCCCGCCATGTGCTGGCCGCCCGTCAAGCGAAGGGGCACTTCGAGCGCGAGCGGGTGACGGCATGAGCGAACACGAGATCCAGCAGCGGATCCTGCTGAGCCTGGGCAACGGCGACACCCGCCTCTGGCGCAACAACGTCGCCCTCGGCTGGGTTGGCCAGGCGCAACAGATCCGCCAGCCCTGCACCGTGCAGCTTCGACCTGGTGACGTGGTGATCCGCAACGGCCGGCCACTGCACGCCGGCCTCTGCACCGGCAGCAGCGACCTGATCGGCCTGCATCGCATCGTCGTCACCCCCGACATGGTGGGCCGTCCGGTGGCGTTGTTCACGGCCATCGAGGTGAAGGGTCCCCGCGGTCGGGCGTCTCCGGAACAGCTCGCGTTTGTCGACACTGTTCGACGGATGGGTGGCATCGCCGACATCACCCGATCGGTGGACCACGCCCAGTCGATCCTCAAAAACCCCATGAACCTGAACCCATGACCGCCACCGCTACCGACCTGATTGCCGCTGTTCTCAGGTCCGCACACTTCACGATCGCTGGCCGTGTCGGGCAGGCCCCCGAACTGCAGTGGTTCACATCGGGCAACTGCAAGGTCAGGCTGAGCATCGCCGTGAACCGCCCCGGCGCGAAACGGAACGACCCCAACGCACCCCCGCCCGACTGGTTCAAAGTCGAGGCATGGGGGACCATCGCCGAGGAGATCACCAACGGCCTCCAGAAGGGCGACATGGTGCGGGTGACGGGCCGGATCAAATCCGACCGCTGGACAGATCGGCAGGGCCAGGAACGCACTGACCTGGTGGTGACCGCCGAAGAGTGGTCGAAGGTCGACACTGAACAGCGGCCTGCCGCTGGTGGTGCTCCGGCTGCTGCTGGAACACCGGCTCAGGCGGCTGGAGGGTGGTCACCCACGGACGAAGAGATCCCGTTCTGAACGAACTGCTCAATCGCCAGCCGGCCCGCTGAGCTCCGCGTGATCCCAAGCCGTTTGGCCTTCTCGTTCAGCTTCTGGCTCGTCTCTGGTGTCACCAGGGCCTGTACCGACTCGCTGTAAAGCTCACCGGAGTCGTTCTTAACTCGTCGGGCCATCGTTGTTGTTTCTCGCGGGGGCAGGGGGCGAGTAATCCTAATAGGGTCCTGATGCGCTTGCCTTTCAGTGATGGTGTCTTCCTGCCAGGGCGTGACGCCGAAGGCCTTTGCGCGACCCTCCTCTGCCATGCGATCCATGAAGGCCCTCGTGTCGTCGCGCAGAGCCTTCTCCTTCTCCGGGCTCAGCTTCGAGACATCGGCCACTTCATCGACGATCAGGAGCATGGAAGGCACCTTGACTACCTCCTCAAAGGCACGGCCCAAGGCCCTCATGCTCTCGGTGGCCTCGTGCACGGTGGGCTGCATGGCGCGGAAGGCCATGGCGATGCCGGCGACGTAGGCCATGGTCGCGTTGTCGGCGATCTCGTGGGTTTGCCACGACAGGCGGCTTACCACAGGCTCTGGAGCGGGCCACGAGGTATCCCACCAGAACCGTCCCCAGTACCCGTAAGGGAAGTCCGGAAAGCGTCGCTGGGTGTTGCGCCACCTGATGCGCCCGATCCGGCCGCCTAGATCCGTGATGCTGAGAAAGGAGTTGCTGACGTGGTTGGCCATGGGGTTTGCTGGGGGATGGGGGTGGGTCATGCCCGCCTCGCGCTGATGGCGTTGCAGGCGGACTGCAGCTGGATCACCTGGGGGTGGGCGTCGTTGGCAGGGTCGGGGAGGTTCGCCTTGAACTCGGCGAGGATCGCCTGGCGCTCGCTGCTCGATGCCGCGTTCACGATGCGTTCGGCGAAGGCCAGAATCTGCTGCGGTGTCCACTCTCGGCGGAATCGCAGCACGTCGGTGAGGGTCAGGGTCATGGGTGCTGATTTGTTGGATGGTGCAGGGTTCAGGGTTCCCGGATGGTCAGGCAGCAGAAATCAGATCCATCAGTGATCCGGCCTTGCTCTCAGCATTCTCCAGGAACTTGGCCGCTTGTTTGGCATACTCCGGCTTGAGTTCGATGCCGATGTAGCGGCGGCCCATCTCGATCGCCTTGTAGCCGGTGCTGCCGATGCCGTTGAACGGATCCATCACCAGATCGCCGGGGTTGCTGTAGAGGGTTAGGCAGCGTTCGATCACGTCGAGCTGCAACGGGCAGATGTGCCGTTCGTCCTGCTCGCCGCGGGCCATCCGGCCGTTGAGCACCTTGGTCTGGTTCACGTTCATCCATACTGGTGATGCCAGCTCCTGCCACTGCGAGACCGGGAGGTCCTCTGGGCAATGTGTGATCGGGTCGGGGTTTGGTTCGTCCTTGCGGAAGAAGAGCATGTAGTCCGGCATCCCCACCCGGCTCATGCTGCTGTCTTTCTTGAGCTGCTTGTATAGCAGGCCTAGCGCCTTGGTGCGCTGCATCTCGATGACTGGATCTTTCCAGATGGTGCAGCGGGCGTGATAGACGAATCCGGCAGCCTGGTGGGCGCGGATTAGATCACCACCGAAATCATGCAGTCCGATGAATCCGTCCTTACCCTTGCGTGCCGGCAGGTCGGAACAATGCACGCTGATGATGCGGCCGGGCTTCATAGCACGAAACAGCGCATCGCAGAAAAATGCGTAGTGATCCATGAACTCGGCATGGCTGCCGCAGTTGCCCATATCACGCTCCGAGTCTGAGTAAACGAACAGATCGGAAAATGGCGGAGAGAAGATGGACAGATCGATGATGCCCTCGGGCAGGCCGTTCAGCACTTCGATGCAGTCGGCCAGGTAGATCGCCCAGCGATCTCCCTGATAGGTAGGGGTCAGCTTCATGTGAGGAATGATGGTAGTGCGACATCAGCGGGGCGGCTATAGGCCTTCCGGCTGGCGGCGGTATGGAATCCGGCCATTGCCTTTGCCATGGCCTGCTTCATGCGCATGTGATCAGCCTGTTTGCGCTGTACGTTGGACCAGATGGCTGATTCCGTATCGCTGATGACAACGTGGCAATCAACGGGCTGTGTCTGTCCGAATCGCCAGGCCCGGCGGACGGCCTGGTAATGCTGCTCGTAGCTGTGGCTGACGCTGGCAAACACAACAGTGTTTGCGTGCTGCCAGTTTAACCCAAGACCGGCAAGTTTTGGTTTCGATACGATCACCCGGCGCTGGCCAAAGGTGAAGGCGTCGAGCGCTTCAACCTTGGCCTCTGGTGCCATGGATCCGTGCACCTCGATGGCATCCGGAATGGCGCTAGAGAGGGCCGAGGATTCGTCGTTCGTTTCGCACCAGACGATGACGGGCCCGGTGGCGGTGTTGGCGATCTCAGCCGCGGCAGCGACCCGTTCCGCAAGGGTTAGCCGTTTCTCCCGATGGATGGTGGTGGCCGATCCATCGGGGATGCGGAACAGCATCCCATCGGGCACGTCGGTCGTGATGTCCGCCGAGACCGTGTGCAGGTGGTAGCGCAACGGCGGCAGCACGAATCCGGCATCGTCACCGCCCAGATCGGACGGCAGGGTGGCCGCCCTAGACCATGACGCCACCCAGCGCCAGAAATCCTGCTGCGCGTGGCCCTTTAAGCGCCATTCCTGGCTGGCGGTGGCGGTGTCGTTGACGAACCACCGGCACAGCATCTCCATGCTGCCCAGCAGCCCTAGGAACTCGGAGTGATTGCCTAGTTCCATATGGTCGTTCGGCGCCGGTGTGGCGGTGGCCGCCAGCCGGTAGGGCGTGCCGGCGAATGCCTCACACAGCATCCGCTTGGTGGGCCCGGTGAAGCTCTTCAGGATGCTGGATTCGTCCAGCACCACGCCACCGAAGCGGGTGGTGTCGAGCTTGGGCAGCCGTTCGTAGTTGGCGATGTTGACGCCGGACCACACGTCGCAGTCTTCGCGGATGACCCGAGCCTCAACGCCGGCCGCCTCACACTCGCGCTGCAGTTGCCGTGCCACGGCGAGGGGGGTAAGGATCAGCGAGGGTTTGCCGGATGCGATCCGGAACTCCTCAGCCGCACAGGCCTCGATGCGGGACTTGCCGAGGCCTGTGTCCAGGAATGCAGCGGCCCGGCCATTCTCGCATGCGAACTGGAGCGTGGTCTGCTGATGGGGGAACAAATCCCATGAGCCGGAAGGTGCGAACCCGCGGGATTCCGCGGCGGCGCCCTTCGATGCGATGAAGGCGCGGTAGGCGGTCAGGGTGTTGCTGCTCAAGCCAACACCTCCCGACCCGTCGCAGTCGTGACAGATATCATTCTGCCGCCGCCGTGATCGTCATCGTCGTCATCGAGCAGCACCAACGCCAGCACCAGGGCCAGCAGCGGCAGCAGCACGAACAGTCGGGACAGTAGGTCTAGGTAGGTCATGGGTTCATCCCTGGGGGGTGAGTGAGTTGTCACAGGGGCTGGGGGTCAAGCGTGGTCATCGCTATGGCCTCCGCACATGCGCCGCTCCACCAACGCGATCACGTGCGCCGGGATAATGGGCGGCTTAGGCACCCATCGAGTGGGATCCCAACCGTTACCAGTCCACCGGGCGTTCTGACTCAGCAGCGTTCGGCGACCATTCCATTTTCGGAATGACACCACCATTGAATCTATGACCATGCCGGGTTGACGTGTGATGCGCAGATAAGTACCACCTTCGGCGCCGGTGTTGCCGCTGAAGTAGAGGGTTTCGCTCATGACACCTCCCGCTGTTCCGGCGGTACCCACGGCAGTCCGATCAGATCAAATAGCTCACGCTCGGTGCGTACTGGCACCACCGTTCCGTTGTGCCGGCGCAACAGGCCGTCTTTGGACTTGAACCCAGCCCGCACCCAGCCCTTGGCCAGCACCTGATGGCTCCAGGCCGCGGAGCCAGTGCGGATTGCAAGCTGCAGCCCAAAGTTGTTGGGCTCGACCATAAAAAGGTCAAGGTTGATCCCTTCTGGAAGCTCCCGCTTGGTGTATTTGCAGGGCAGCTCGCCGAGCACCTTCGGCCAGTGGTTCACCACCGTGGCCAGGCCACTGGCGAACAACGGCTCGGCATGGTACGCCTTCGGGATGCAGACGATCTCGATGTCGCCAATGGTGGGTCGCTTTCGCCGGACGCTGCCGGCGATCTCAATCTGAGCGCAGTGGGGACGGAGTTTGGCGAGCACTCGGGCGGCGATGGCCTGGGCCTGCGCGAGCGGTATGCGGTCGGTGGTGCTGCTCATGCCACCACACCCCCATCAACCATGCGGAACGACACGACCCACACCCACGGGTTGGCGTTCCATGAGTCGGCGCCGTTGATGGATGCCCAGAGGCGAGCGAACCATTCACGCGGGAAAGCGTGTGAACGGTCGTAGCCTTCCAACCTGGCATCATCGTCGCTGATCTCCTGCAGCCGCTCCACCCGCACGTCGGTGATCTCCAGCAGGATGCGGCTACCTCGTCGGGGCAGGAAAATTGACGGGCGTTTTCGAAGGCCCCCAAGATCCTCGGTCGCTGCATAGTGCCATCGAGCACTGGCGCCAATCTCTGACGGGGCGGCGGAGTCGTATTCATGCTGAACGGCCCACGTCTCCCGCACCCAGAGCCGGTCTGCCGGTCGATCAAAAGATGGATCAGCAGGCTTGCCGTATGGGCACTTGATACAGATCACGCTGCCTGCTCTATCTGAAAAGCCTGCGATAAAATCATTGCAGTTTTCTGCTGAGTGTGAACACTCAATAAAATGCCAAGGGCGCTCGTTTAAGGGCAGTTTGACGACCCGCCTTGTCTGCGTCTTGGCGCCGGCCAGAATGGCGCGGATCATCGGGCCGGAAAACAGGATCGGGCGTTCTTTAGTGCTCATGTCTATTACTCCGTTGACGGTGATGGGTCTTCCAGCGGCAGCAGTTCACCCTTAGCGCTCCACCGCAGGCCGTGGCCGGCGCAGACCGTCGAGCCGTCCGGCAGGCGGGCCCCAACGGCCAGGGGGATCCCCCGGTGGGGGCAAAGGCCGTCCGGGCCGATCCGGCACCGCCGGTAAGCCTCCTCCAGTGGCCGGGTGAACCTCACCGGCGTCCACACATCAGTGAGCCGCCGGCACATTCGCAGCTTTAGCGCGTACTGAACCGGGCCGAGATGAACAAAGCTATCTCCCAGGCATTCGACTTTGCCAAGCCTTGATGGTGAATCACCGTGAACCCTGTTGCCCTTAATAGTTGAAAATCGG
>Ga0315909_10008046_pt1 | contig 11639 bp, 10 predicted proteins | sample LakEriMetagenome_11_FD_203527 | JGI IMG/M metagenome (GOLD analysis project Ga0315909, IMG submission 203527) | Freshwater fungal communities from buoy surface, Lake Erie, Ohio, United States - Buoy 2 MA125 | ecosystem: Environmental > Aquatic > Freshwater > Lake | place: USA: Lake Erie, Ohio...
TCGTGGTGCAGCTGGCGTTGGAGATGATGTGATGCTTCAGCGGATCGTAGCGATCGTCATTGACGCCGAGAACGATCGTCACGTCCTCGTTCTTTGCTGGCGCGCTAATGATCACCTTCTTTGCGCCAGCGGTACGATGCGCCGCAGCCTTCGTTGCATCCGTAAAGATGCCAGTGGATTCAACAACGATATCCACGCCCATCGCTCCCCATGGAAGCTCCGCGGGATCTTTTGCGGCGAGTACCTTAATCCGCTTCCCGTTGATGACAAGTTCGTCACCTTCGGCAACAACCGTGCCTTGGAATGTGCCGTAAGTGGAGTCGTGCTTGAAGAGGAGCGCGTTCATCTCAGGATCAACAAGGTCGTTGATCGCCACCACCTCAACCTCAGGGGCGCGCTCAAGGATCGCCTTCAAGCTCTGTCGCCCGATGCGACCGAAACCGTTGATCCCCACGCGAATCGTCACTTACGACCTCACTTACTTCGCTGCCTTATTGATCGCAACCGCGCGCTCCCAGGCTGGGTTGCCAAGCCGACCAACCACGACAGGATGACACCCCGCGAGGCTGACGTCCCCGCCGAGCTGCGCCGGCTTGATGCTGACGCGCCGCCCAGGGACCTTAAAGGCATTCTCGCCGATCTCGTGGCTGATCCGTTTGGCAAGGCGATCCCAGTGCGCCTCAGCAAGCGAGCCGCCGATGATGATCCGCACCGGATTGAAGGTGTTGACATAGCCGGCGACCGCTCGCCCTACGGCGAGGAGGGCGCGCTCAAGAATCTCGTCAGCGGCGGCATCCCCCGCCGCGGCCGCCTCCGCGACCGTCTTCGCACTGATCGCCTCGCCTGAATGTGTTGACTCCCAGTGGGCAAGCCACGGGCTCGCGCCGCTCTTGGCGGCGGTGGCTCCCGCCGCAGCGAGCGCCCAACCTGACGCGTGCGCCTCAAGGTGCCCCGTGCCGCCGCAGCTGCAGCGTGGACCGTCGAGCGAAATCGGCACATGCCCAAGCTCGAGCGCCGTATCGTCTGGCCCCGTCAGTAGGTGACCACCACTCAGCGCCGCAGCGCCGAAGCCAGTGCTGATCGTGAGATACATCAGATCGTCAATGCCACTCCCCGCTCCGAACGCACGCTCGCCGAGGATCGCCACCTTCGTGTCGTGCTCAAGGAAGACGGGGAGCCCGAGTGCGGCGCCGATCGGCCCCGCAAGATCGGTGCCTGGAAAGCGAGGGCCAAGATTCGCCGGCTCCACCGCAATCCCGGTCCACGGGTTGAGTGGTCCTGGTGCGCTGATCCCAATACCAACAAGGCGTGAGACGGCGGCGGCATCTTCACGTGTGGCGTTCTCGCGCGCGAGCTGCAGCGTGGCGATACACGCAGCCACGACGGCTGCAGGTCCATCAGCCACTGGTGTTGGCGCCGCAGCACGACCGAGTCGCGTTCCGTCTGCACGCACGAGTGCGGCGCGCACCTGTGTGCCGCCAAGGTCAAGTGCGAGCACCGTTGCATCAGCGGGTGGCTGCATCAGTGAGCTCTCCGTTCATTCGCTGCTCGGTGAAGCGCTACGCGCGCACCCCGTTGTGGATAACTCTTCGGTTGCGTTGTGGATAAATCGCTGTGTGAAGCGGCACGGCCCCCGCCCGGTCTCCCGGTCGAGGGCCGTTGGGCCGCTTAGCGTTCGCAGTTACGCGAGCGCGAGCTGAAAATCAGCCACCGATCTTGAAGACCTTCGTGCCGCACTTCTGGCAGACGCCGGAAAGCGCTGGCTTGCCATTCTTCATCGTGACCTTCTTCGTGTCGATGGCCTCTCGCTTGGCCTTGCACTTAACGCAATACACCTCAGGCATGTTTTGAACCTCCCTTGGGTCGCGCATCCTCCGCGCGGTCCACTACAACCCCACTCGGGGTATAGAGCGCGTCCGGCAACATGCCGACCGCGGAGCGCCCGATCCGACCCGAAGGCCCCCACGAGCAATCACCGAGGTTCAGGATAGGGAGCCTCCCCCTCGTGGTCAACAGGCTCCCCGCACGACGGGAGCACGACCAGCCTGATCACCCCCTCACGCCAGAGCTCCAGCCGCCCTGTATCCACCCGCAGTGATGTAACAATCTCCCTGAGCCAGCCTCGACCTGCCCCCTCTGGCACTGCAATCGTCGGCGCGCCAAGCGGAAGCGGATCTGGCACGGCTGGTGCCGTCACCACTCCAGCGCCCCCTACAGCTCCCCCGTCTGTTGGCGGTTGCGGTGCTGCGGTGAGCCCGATCACAGGGTCGAGCCAGAGGCGATACCCCCCGCCTCCAACAGAGCCGCGCTGGTGGATCAGGCCCTCTGCGCGAATTCGCTGGCCTCCCTCTTGCAGCGCCGTGGAAAGGGTTGACGCCACGCTGCTGCTTGCCGCTGCGAGTAGCTCCTCTCCCGAACCGAGACGAATCCTCAGGCTGATCGCCCCGTTCGCGAGCGAGGTGGGGTTTCCCGCGAGGACTCCCTCGACGCGAATGCGCCGCCCCTCCCACGTCTCCCACGCCCAGACCCCCGGCGCGGGTCGCTGCACCGTGAGTGCGAGTGGAACTCCAACGTTTCCAACAAGGAGCGGTGCCGCAGTTGCGGCGAGTGTCAGCGCTTGGCGCCGCAGCGTGAGGAAACCGCTCACCTCAACAAGTTGGCCACGCGAGAGGCCAGCCGCCGTGGATGGGAGTAGTACGAAAAGGCCTGTTCCCTCTGTTGGATCACTGAGCGCCGCAAGGAGCGGCTCTGCCAACTCACCAGGGAGTGCCGTGATCACTCCACGAGCTCGAATCTGTGTGCCCACGAGTGCGGTGCGCGCCTCATTGACGTTCAGTGCCACCGGGGCTGGTGTGCTCGAGGGCGATGGCGATGAGGATGGTGACGGCGTGGGGCTCGGCGGAACTTCGTGTGCGAAGTCTGCACTGTTCATGTTCGTGTCGACGAGCGCACCGCTCGCGCTTCGCGCTCTTCGAAGTGGGGTCCCAGCCGGCGGTGCGGGCGCAGGGAGCCCCTCTCCACCAGCGTTAAGTGCAGCACTCCCCCACGCCACCGCATCAAGGATCTCCGTAGGCGCACCAACGCGGCGGAGCTGAAGGACTCCACCGCTACTTGCAATGCCATCGCTCCATGTCAGCTGCGCGGAGGAGGCAAACGATCCAAGTGCGTGCGCGAGCAGCAGTGAGTCTCCAGGCGCGAGACTCCCCGCTGTCGTCAGGTTGACCAAGCGCCTCGTGGTGAGGCCGCTCGCACTTATGTAGACCAACTCAGTGTCGCGCAGATCAACGGGAAGCCCACCGCTCGCCTCAATGCGAACGTACTCGTCAACCGCGGTTACTCCACCAGTAAGCACTTCACTGAAGAGAAGTGACGCTCGCCCCTCACCGCGGACCGGTTCAGGATGTGCGAGCTGGTTTGCCAGCAGGGTGATGAGAAGTGTGGAGAAAAGTGCGGCCTTACGCATCGCGCCCCCTTGAGTTGGGCGGACTTAGGCGATGAGTATCTCGACAGTCTTGTACCGCTGCCGTACTGACGGGGGAGAGCGTCTAGGATTGGAGGGGGAGCATGAAGGAGGAACCATGAGTTCACGACACGCAAACGAACGAGCAGAAGCCCGACGCCGCGGTCGCATTGCGGCACGAGAGCGAGAAGCGGCGGGAAACCAGCCACTCGCCACGGAGCCAGTGGTGGATCTAACGGTTACCCCGAACGCGTCTCAGCCACGCGCTGAGACGGGGATCGGGTTCCGTGCTGCGTTCCGCGGATCCTTTGGACGCATCCCGTTCAAGGAAGACCTTCGTGCACTCCCTGCAATCCTGCGCACGCGCGCCTTCTTTGTCCCGTTGATCGCCACCGTGGCCACCATTGTGTTGAGTGTCCAGCCAGACACCATCAACTCAAACCTTGTCCAGCTCGCCGTTCAGACTGTCCTCCTCCCGCCAGCTTTCGTTGTGGCGTTCATGGGAGGGATGCTGACGCGTCGCGGCTCATGGATGCTCGGAGGAATCTTCGGGGTGCTCACGTATTTCGGCTCTCTTGTCGTTGGGAGCGCAGCTGATCTTTCTGGGCTCCCTGAAGGGAATCCGGTTGGCGCATTCCTCAGCAACAACGTTGCAAATCTCAACAACCTCGGTGCGCTGGCAGGTGACCTCTATGGGGTTGCCGTTTCGGGAATCTTTGCGGGCGCATTTGCTGGATGGTACGGACGATTCCTTCGCGCGATGTCACCACGACCAAGCGGCCGTGACCAGCGCAGAGAGGGATCAAGTCGAGGAAAGGGCGGCGGACGTCGCTAGAGCTGCTTCAACTCATTGCAGGCGCGCGGGTGCACGCGTGTAGGTTCGCTACTTTGCGAGCACCTGGGTCGCAACGACGAGGATGATCCCGATGGTGAGGCCACCAACAAGGAGTAGTGGCATTAGGATCTCGTTGCGCTTTAGCTTTGGTGGCATTCTCTTCCTCCAATCTTGCGGCCGGGATCGCTAAGGTGCTGGACAACCTTCACTAAGATAAACGACGAGCGACGTTCGTGAGCCGAGTGCCTCCACACTCACCGTAACGGTGCATGCCCCCTCGTCGCGCGCCGCGTTGATCTCGATACGACCGTCACGCTTCACTGGCTCCGCCACCTCCCAGGCGAGGCGTCGCAGTTCATCAACAGATGAACGCACCGCCGCATCGACGCTCAGGCGACTGAAGATTGCGCCGCTCGCCAGCACATCGAGGCGAACCTCCGCACTCCCCTCAGCGAGGAGCGGGAAGTCGGCGGGGAGTCGACCCCAGATGCGGCCGTATTCACTTCTGATCACCGTCGCCGGCAACGCCGCACTACTCGGCGTTGCCTCCCCTTCACTGCCGCCGCACGCGGCCACGAATACGAGCAGCGAACAGAGGAGCGGGAGAAGGAGTGGAGTTGGGCGGAGGCCAAGATGGGGCAACACCTTGTGAGGATAATGCCCCCGCCCTGGGCTCATATTAGTACAGATGTTCGTTTTATGCTGGGAGGGTGGCGAGCACAATTCCGAGGAGGATCAGAGCTATCCCGAGGATCTGAGGGCGTCGGAGACGCTCTTGGTAGCCGATATAGCCTCCGAACACCACGATGATCGGCCCAAGCGAGCTCAAGAGCGAGACGGCCCAGGTCGGCCCCTCCTCGAGCGCTGCGGCGAAGACGAAGAAGGCGATGGTGTCGCCGATGCCAACGAGCCCGGCGAGGAGAAGCCCGCGCCTTGTGAGGGCGTGACCTTCGCCGAGCAGGTCAGTTCGAACCCAGCTTGGCAGCGCCTTCCGCTTTGAGCGAACAACCGCGAGGATCACCCAGACCGTCGCAAAGTTGCCGATCCGAGAGAGGGTGATCGCCGTGCTCCACCCGTACTCCTTGATCGGGATCGTCAACAGCACGGTGATCACGGCAAAGAAGAGGAGCCCGATCAGTGCAAAGGCAACGCCTGGACTGGCGAGGGAGGCGCGACGTTCACGTCCACTCCCCGTGGTGCGCAGCCCAAGGAGGGTAATCCCGCCCCCGACAGCCACCACGCCGAGGATGTGGGCGGTCGTCAGAATTTCGTTGAGAAAGAGTGCGGCCAGGAAGGCAGAGAGTGCTCCGTACGCGGAGATCGTTGGTGAGACCACGCTGAGTGGGCCGAGCCGAAACGCGGTGAAGACCGCGATGTATGAGACGCCAGCGCCAACGCCCATCAGAAGGGTGGCACCGACGATCACCGGATCATACTCCTGGGTGAGCGCACCTCGCGCAATCGCCACGCCTCCAGCAAGAACAAGGGAGGTGCTGACGGCGATTACGACAACGCGCAGTGACCCAATTTGGCGCCCCACGTGCGTGGTGACGAGGTCTGTTGCACCCCAGAGGGCGGCAGAGAGGAGGGCAAGGGAGATAGGGCTCATGCGTAGATGCTAGCCGTCCGCGTGCTATTCTGCCGCTTCCGTGGGGCTGTAGCTCAGTTGGTAGAGCGCTACATTCGCATTGTAGAGGTAAGGGGTTCGAATCCCCTCAGCTCCACCACCACTTTACGTTGGAGGTCTTATGGCGACCGTCCGAGACTATCTCGATGCACTCCCAGCCAAAGAGGCAAAGAGTTTGCGAAGGGTCTGCGATGCAGCCCTATCTGTCAGACCTGGGGGAAAGACATCCATCTCCTACGGAGTGATTGGTATCGTGTTTCCGAATGGTGCACGCATCCATTGTGGCGCTCGCTCCAAGGGCGGCCTCAGCCTCTACCCGGGCCATACAGGTCGCGAGTTTGCCGCCGAACTGAAAGACTTCACGATCGCAGGAACCACCATTCACTTCACGTCGGACCATGAACTGCCGATCGCACTGATCAAGCGCATCACCAGAAAGATTGCTGCCAACGCTGACGAACGCGCCGCCGCCAGGGGGAAGAAGCGTCGCTAGCGGACAGCGGCGAGCGCTGGGGTGAGGCGTTGGAGCTCGCGCATACGCGTCGCCTCGTCAGGAAGATGCCGCTCCACAATCTGCCGGAAGCGAACACCATGTCCTCGCGCGCGCAAGTGGGCAAGTTCATGAACGATCACCGCCTCAAAACAAGAGGGGGGCGCCATCACGAGTCGCCAGGAGAGGGAAATCGTCCCGTCCGCCGATGCGCTCCCCCATCGTGAACTCTGATCGCCAATGCGCAGTCGTGTCGGGTGCACCTTCATCTCTGGCGCATAGACCGCAATCATCTGCTCGGCAACGCTGCGCGCGCGCCGTCGCAGCCAAGTGGTCAGACGAGTACGAAGGAGCGTCTCGCTGCTGGCTACCTTTTCAGGGACGAGGATCTCCCCTCCTGAAACGCTGATCGCCGACACCTCCGCCGAGCGAATCCGATGCGCGCGACCAGCGTACGGAATCAACCCGCCGAGGGCGAGCTGCCCGTCCGTCCCGAGCGCAGTGCGTCGATCGCGCAACTCCGCGAGTGAACGCTCCACCCAGGTCGCGCGCTCTTCAATGAAGGCCTCAACGTCGCGTCGCGCACGCTCCTCGCCAATACGCGCTGGGACGACCGCCTCGAGGCCACGCTCCGGATCAATATGTAACGTCAGCCGTCTAGCACGTGGGCTGCGGACGAGCGTGTACGGGAATCGCGTCCCTGATTTGTCACTCACGCCCATCATTGTCGCACGCCAGGCTGCCTCTACCTTTCGCAGAAAGGTGTGCGATGCTCTGTCAATGAGTTCCACACCCCTTAGCCGACGTAGCCGTTCCGCGATCTATATTGCAGTCTTCCTGACGTTCATCGACAACTTTGCACTACTGCCCGTCATAGGACCACGTGCCCAAGAGCTCGGCGGCACACCGTTCCTAGTGGGCATTGCGATTGCGGCGTACTCACTTGCGAACCTCGCCTTCAATCTGATCGGTGGAGCACTCGCAGACCGACTTGGACGGCGACGCGTTGTGGTGGCGGCGCTAGTCATCAGCCCACTTGCGATCGGGGTCTACGCGCTCGCCGATTCGCTCCCACTCTTCCTGACGGCACGAGTGGTGCACGGTGCATCCGGCGGTGTGCTCGCTGCGGCGCTCTTTGCCCTTCTCGGAGACGTGGCGGCCCCTGGCGAGCGCGGCAAGACGCTCGGACGTGCTGGCGCCCTCATTGGTGTTGCGGCAGTAATTGGACCAGCTGGGGCGGCACTCGTTGCCAATTTTGCAGGAATCAACGCCGTGTTCCTTGGACTCGCGCTGCTGATTGCTGGCGGCCTTCTCGCCGTCCTGCCACTCCTTCCGGAGACGTTCACGCCCTCCGTTGCCCGCATCCGGACTCCAGGCGCATGGCGGCGCATCGTCGGGAACCGCACCATGCGCGTGGCACTCGTCGCTATCTTCGGTCTAGAGGCGGCGGTCGGGTCAATCACTGGCTTCATCAAGGATGGCCTCTTTCAGCGTGCCCTTGAGATGGGGCGCGACACTGAGGGTGCGCTCCGCTACGCAACGAGTGTGAGTGGCGGCCTCTTTAGCATCTTCGGTCTTGTCGCCATTGCGATCATGCTGAGTCGATTCGCACAGCGCGTCGACAAGCGAGGTCCGTTTGGCATTTCGCTGGTTGGACTCGGCGCAATCCTTGTGGCACTGATCCTTCTCGCGATTAGTCCAAGACTTGAGATCGATCTGGTCGCAATGATCCTCTACGGCGTTGGATACGGGCTTATCTTCCCCGCAGCAGCGGGTGCGGTTGCCATGGCAACAGAGCCCGGAGAGCGCGGACGCGCGAGCGGCGCATTCAATCTCTCGTTTGATCTTGGGATCTCGGCGGGCCCCATCCTTGGTGGCACTCTGACCACACTGATCGTTGGGCTGACCCCCTTCTCTGGTGGCCTCCTCCTCGTGGCGGGCGCACTCCTCCTTCTCCCGATCGTGGGGCGTGAACGCTCCTGATACACTCGCCCCCCTCGGGGCTATAGCTCAGTTGGTAGAGCGCTTGCATGGCATGCAAGAGGTCAAGGGTTCGAATCCCTTTAGCTCCACCAAGCACCTCGCAGCGGAGACTCGCGGGCGGGTACGCTTGAGAAGGAGAGGAGCCCCAACCTGTGGCTGATCTAGACGATCGTTTGGAGCGATACGATCCTCGCGAGATTGAGCCGCGCTGGCAGGCGCACTGGGAGTCGCTCGGTCTCCACACCACAGATCTCACCGACACCGCCGCGCCACGCTACTACCTGCTCACGATGTGGCCATACCCATCCGGCGACCTGCACATTGGTCACTGGTATGTGAAGACCCCAACCGACGCGCTGGCCCGCTACAAGCGGATGAAGGGCTTCAACGTCTTCTACCCCGTTGGCTTCGACGCCTTCGGCCTGCCGGCGGAGAACGCCGCAATCAAGCGGAAGATTCATCCGCGCGAGTGGACGGTGGCGAACATGGAGAACATGCGCCGCCAGCTGCGCAGCATGGGCGCCTCGTTCGATTGGTCGAAAGAGGTTGTCACCTGTGACCCCTCCTACTTCGGCTGGAACCAGTGGATCTTCCTGAAGTTCTACGAGAAGGGTGTCGCCTACCGGAAGCAGGCGCCCGTTGACTGGTGTCCGTCCTGCCAGGTGACGCTTGCGCGCGAACAGGTTGAGGGCGTTGATCGCGTCTGCTGGCGCTGCTCCACCCAAGTCACGAAGCGCGACCTGACGCAGTGGTTCTTCAAGATCACCGATTACGCCGACGAGCTCCTCTCGTTTGAAGGACTCAACTGGCCCGAGCCGATCCGCACGATGCAGACGAACTGGATCGGCAGATCTGAAGGGGCCGAAGTGGACTTCACGGTGGCGAAGTCGGCGCACCACCCTGGCGGCGAGAAGTTGCGCGTCTTCACCACACGGCCAGACACGCTGCATGGCGCAACCTTCATGGTGCTCGCACCAGAGCACGAGCTGATCCAGAAGATCACATCGCCCGCGCAGCGCGCCGCCGTAGATGCGTACATTGAGGCGACAAAGCGCAAGTCAGAGATTGATCGACTCTCCACGTCAAAGGAGAAGAGTGGCGTTGCCACTGGTGCGTTCGCAGTGAACCCAGTGAACGGCGAGGAGATTCCGATCTGGATCGCCGATTACGTTCTGGCGGGCTACGGCACGGGGGCAATCATGGCGGTCCCCGCGCACGACGAGCGTGACTACGAGTTTGCCCAACAGTTCAAGCTCCCAATCCGCACCGTTGTTGCACCAGCGGAACTCGCCGCTACACCAGACGCGGTGCAACTCCCGTATGTCGACAAAGGCGACGGCGCCGCCGTTGCAGTGAACAGTGGCGAGTGGAGTGGCGCCGCCTGGCCAGCGTCGTTTGAACAGGCGGTCGCCTCAGTGCAGCGTGCAGGAGCTGGCGAACGAACCACCACCTATCGGCTGCGCGACTGGCTGATCAGCCGCCAACGCTACTGGGGGACACCAATCCCGATCATTCACTGCGAGAAGTGCGGCCCTGTGGGCGTGCCCGCAGATCAGCTCCCCGTCACGCTTCCTGACGACGTGGACTTCAAGCAGACGGGCGAGTCGCCGCTCAAGAGCGCAACGGCCTGGCTGAATGTCCCCTGCCCGAAGTGCGGTGGGCCGGGCCAGCGTGAGACAGACACCATGGACACCTTCGTTGACTCATCTTGGTACTGGTACCGCTACCTCTCACCAGGATTCACCGGCGGTCCCGTTGATAAGAGCCTTGTTGATGCGTGGTGCCCTGTGGATCAGTACACCGGCGGCGCAGAGCACGCTGTAATGCATCTCCTCTACTCACGCTTCTTCACTAAGGCGCTGCGCGACCTTGGGCTGATCAGCGAATCCGAACCGTTCACGCGACTCTTCAATCAGGGACAGATCCTCGGCAGTGACGGCGAGCGCATGAGCAAGTCGCGCGGCAACGTTGAGGATCCCGACGCGCTCGTTGCGGAACACGGCGCAGACGCAGTGCGCCTCTTCCTGATGTTCATGGGACCGTGGGACCAGGGTGGTCCGTGGTCTGGGAGCGGCATCAGCGGCATCGTGCGCTTCCTCGGTCGCGTCTGGACGCTTGCGCTCGATCCGCACGGGAAGGAGCCTGGTGATCCGAACGCGGGCACGCTGCCGAACGGTGAGGATCAGGCCGCCGCAGAGCGCAGCATCCGCCGCGCGGCGCACAAGGCGATCGCGGGCGTTGAGGCAGACATCGAAGCCTTCCGCTTCAACACCGCTGTTGCGAAATTGATGGAGTTTGCCAACGCCCTCTTCCCATATCGCGGCAGCCCTGTTGCTGGCGGGGCAGCATGGAGCGAAGCGCTCGACTACCTCTTGTCCGCACTCGCTCCCATGGCCCCACACCTTGCCGAAGAGATGCACAGCCGCCTCCAGGCGGAGCGAGGGACTGCCGTGAGCGACCCATCGTGGCGCTCCATTCACCAGCGCAGTTGGCCAGTTGTTGATCCATCACTCCTTACTGCGAGCACGCGCGAGCTTCCAATCCAGGTCAACGGGAAGCTTCGCGACAAACTCACCATCTCTGCCACCGCAACAGAGGCGGAGATCGAGGCGCTCGCACTCGCATCAGATAAGGTGAAACTCGCACTTGAGGGTCGCCCCGTGAAGAAGGTCATCCACGCCGGTGGCCGCCTCATCAACATCGTTGGATAGGCAGGAGAAGAGCAGGAGGTTCATCGTGAACGAGAAGGTCAAAATTGGTGCACTCATCTGGCCACAGTTCACCGATTGGGCATCCATGCGCTCAATGGCCGTCACGGCAGATCGCGTTGGTTACGACAACCTCTGGACCTGGGATCACGTCTATCCAATCATCGGCAACCCAAACGGTCCGATCTTTGAAGGCTGGTCCACCCTCGTCGCATGGGCCGAAGCCACGAAGAACGTGCGCATCGGCTTGATGGTTGGCGCGAACACCTTCCGCGAGCCGGCACTCACTGCCAAGCTCGCCACCACGCTCGACCATATCTCCGGCGGTCGCGCCATCCTCGGCATTGGCGCCGCCTGGTTTGAAGAGGAGCACCAGCACTTCGGCCTGAACTTCGGCGAGGGTTTCCCCGAGCGACTCCGCTGGCTCGGTGAAGCGCTCCCGATTATGCGCGGCATGCTCGACGGCACCGAGCCAACTGCCACCGGCCCACGCTACAAGTCACAGACGGTACGCAACCTTCCAGCGCCAGTCCAGA
>Ga0315909_10008047_pt1 | contig 11639 bp, 6 predicted proteins | sample LakEriMetagenome_11_FD_203527 | JGI IMG/M metagenome (GOLD analysis project Ga0315909, IMG submission 203527) | Freshwater fungal communities from buoy surface, Lake Erie, Ohio, United States - Buoy 2 MA125 | ecosystem: Environmental > Aquatic > Freshwater > Lake | place: USA: Lake Erie, Ohio...
CCGTTGTCCTACGCCAGCATTGGAACGATAGGTGAGACGGCGCTGAATATCTGCCTGTCCATCATTGCCCTGACCTTTACAGTTGCGACAGCCAAGAAGCACAAGCGCAAGCGATGAAAGTCTCCGCTGCCGCCATTGACATGATCAAACACCATGAGGGGGTAAGGAATAAACCTTACCGCTGCCCTGCCCTCTTGTGGACTATCGGTGTCGGCCATGTAATTGACTCAACACACGCAAACGTCCCATTCCATGAGCGCAAGAATCTACCGATACCCGAGGGTTGGAATCGCGTCATCTCTATGGGAGAGGTGGATTCTATTCTTGCTGAGGATCTTCGCCGGTTTGAGCGTGGTGTTCTTCGACTTTGCCCTGCTGCTTCTGGTCGCCAAGGAGTCTTTGATTCTCTCGTTAGTTTTGCCTTCAACGTGGGACTGGGAAATCTTCAGAGATCTTCTCTCCGGATGAAGACAAACCGGGGAGACTTTGACGAGGCAGCAGATGAATTCTTGAAATGGACTAAGGCCGGTGGTCGAGTGCTGCCGGGTCTGGTCAAACGTCGCAATGATGAACGGGCGTTGTACCTGTCTGGAGTACGCTAATGCCGTTACAAAAACTTACGCTCCGTCCGGGGGTTAACAAGGAATCGACTAGCTACGCTAACGAAGGTGGCTACTTTGCTTGCGACAAGGTTCGGTTCCGTTCGGGGTATGCAGAAAAGATCGGCGGTTGGATCAACCAAACCGCCCCGACCAATACGTTTGTTGGTACCTGCCGGTCGCTGTTCAATTGGATCACACTTGTTACCGAAAACCTTTTAGGTCTGGGTACCAACCAGAAGTTTTATGTTGAGTATTTAGGTATCTACCACGACATTACCCCGCTGGCTTCTACAGTTACATTACCCACTGATCCGTTTGCCACGACGAACGGTAGCTATAAAGTTATCGTCACAACTTCGGCTAACCATGATCTGACAATAGGTACGTGGGTTACATTTACTAATAGCCCTGCCGGAACTCCTGTCACAGTTAACGGCATCACGCTGTATTCGGCTGCGTTGGGTATTGGTTCGTTTGAAGTTATTGAGACCCCATCTAGCACTACATTCGCTATAGTAGGTTCTACTGCTGCAACAGGTACAGGCACAGGTGGTGGCAGTGCAGTTACGGCTGCTTTGGAAATCGACGCGGGTAGTGCCACCTACTCTAGTGGTCTTGGTTGGGGTTACGGTCCGTGGGGCTTCGGCGGATGGGGTGTTGGGTCTGCTATTTCTAACCAACTACGTCTTTGGTCACAAGATAACGATCAAGAAAACCTATTGATCAACCCTCGCGGCGGTCCGATTTATTATTGGGTCAAAGACACTTCGACTTGGGCACGGGCGGTAACGCTCAACTCATACGCCAATACGCAGGTCAAGCACACTACGGCGGCTACGTTTTTAAGCGGTGTAACTACAATAACTGTTTCGGACCCCACCGGGATTGATACTGGCGCTGTCGTTACGGGTACTGGGATTCCGGCGGGGACTTACGTCACGACTGCTTATGTCTTGGGTAGTACTTCTGTACCCATCTCAGCCGCAACTACGTCAGGTTCGGCGGGTAGCTACACGTTTAGTTACGCAGGGCAACACGTACCAAACACGACTTATCAGGTGGCTACATCTAGCTCCGGTAACTTCTGTATTGCCTTCGGATCTAACCCATACAATCCAACCAACTTTAGTGAGACTTTTGACCCGCTTTTGATTCGCTGGTCAGATGCTGATAATCCGTTTGAGTGGGTGCCATCAACCCTGAATCAGTCAGGTGAGACCCGGCTTTCGTACGGTTCGTACGTTGTTGCTTCTACGGACACTCGTCAGGAAATCCTGATTTGGACCGACGCCGCGCTGTTCTCTATGCAGTACCTCGGCCCTCCGTATGTGTGGGGTATCAACTTGCTGATGGACAATATCTCCATCATCTCCCCGAATGCGGCGATCACAATTAACAACGTGACGTACTGGATGGGTACGGATAAGTTCTATATGTATTCAGGTCGTGTGGAGACGCTGCCTTGCACCCTTCGTCAGTACATCTTCACTGACATAAATCCAGAGCAGATCTCTCAAGTTGTTTGTGGAGCTAACCAAGGATATAACGAAATTTGGTGGTTTTACCCGTCGTCCAATAGCCTCACTAACGACCGATACGTGATTTATAACCACCTAGAACAGATTTGGTACTACGGTAATTTGCCCCGCAGTTACTGGCTGGATTCGCCGCTGCGTCAGTATCCAATGGCTGCTTTTAGCTTACAGACTTCTTATTTGAGTTCGGCAATAAACTCGTCTGTTACCAATATTACTCTGCTAAATGCTACCACTTATCCGGTCCCGGGTATTGTAACAATTGATTCGGAGCAAATTTACTACACAGGTATTACGTCTACTTCTCTGACCGGATGTGTTCGTGGTTATAACGGCACGACTGCGGCAAGCCATATTCAGTACTCGCGGGTAACCTACGAGATACCCAATCAGATCATGAACCATGAGTACGGTAATGATGATCGGTCCTTGATCGAAATCCGTCCTATTGCTGCTTACATCGAGTCGTCAGATTTTGATATTCAAGACGGGCAGTCTTTTGGGTACGTGTGGCGCATCCTGCCTGACCTGACGTTCAACAACTCATCGTCGAATACCCCAAGCGTAACTTTGACAGTCAAGGCTCGTCAGAACTCAGGCACTAATTACGCCCCTGCTGACAGTCCGACTGTTCAGGAGACTTCGAAGATACCGATTGAGCAGTATACCGGTCAGGTATATACCCGTGTCCGTGGCCGTCAGATGTCCTTCCGACTTGATTCGGTTGATCTTGGCGTTGCGTGGCAGATGGGTATGATGCGTATCGACGTACGTCCGGATGGTCGTAGATGAGTAATACGCGGTTACAAAAAGTTCGTAACCTTGTGGCCCCGAACCTACCGGTGGCTCCGAATGCGTATGAACAACGTTATCAGGATCAGTTCTCTAACATCCTGCGCCTTTTCTTCAATCTCGTATCGAACTCGTTCAACGCACCCAAGCCGCACGGATCTTTTTACGATACGACTACGCAGACGAACCCGGTTGCCAATACTGTTAACTTGATGAAGGTTAATAGCACCTACGACAACCAAGAAACTGTATTTAGCGTTAGCAAGGATACGAACCGGGTATACGTTTCGGAAACCGCCGTATACAACATTCAGTTTTCGGCACAGCTAGACAAAACTGGCGGTGGAGCAACGGACGTATTTATATGGTTACGGGTCAACGGGAACAACGTGGCGTACTCCGCCACTAAAATAGTTATAGACGGCCCCAACAACGAAATCGTTGCTGCTTGGAACTGGGTCATTACGATGTCTGATGGGGACTATTTTGAGATTGCTTGGCAGTCACCGGATACAAACGTAATCCTGCTTGCCGCCCCCGCTTCGGGGAACATTCCCGAGATCCCGTCAGTTATTATCACAGTTACGTGGGTGTCGAATGTCTCTACCTGAAATGATACTATCCGGTCAACTTGACCCCGTGGGGGGAGTATGTACAACAACGACCCGCAATACATGAATCCATCTCAGGCCGGGTTAGGCTCCTTGGTTGCGTCTCCGTATGCTGACTCGGACGTAATGCGGGTCAAGATGACCCCCCGTGAAGTGGCGGGATTGCAACAACTTGCTATGGCCTACGGTGCCAACGAGCGGGATCTGTATGACCCAGTGACGGGCGAACCCCAGTTCTCGTTCCTCAAGAAGATTCTGCCGATGATCGCTGGGGCGATCCTGCCCAGCATTCCGGTTATTGGACCGGCTTTGGCTGGTGTTGCCAAGACTATTGGGTTCGGTAATCAGGCTATCGGCACGGGTCTGTTGGTTGGCGGAGTTACTGGCCTCATTGAAGGCGACTTGCAAAAAGGTTTGATGGCGGGTCTGGGTGCGTACAGCGGGGCCAATATCGCCCAAGCCCTGCAAGGCGCATCCTTGACGGAGGCCGCTCCCCGTGTTTCTGCTGAAGAGGTAGCCAAAACAAATAAGGCTATTGAAGCTGCCAAGCAGACGGTGGGTGCCACGCCTGTAGTTAATCCGACTGTCCCGGCAGATTTGATGGGTCCGCCAGATGTGGCTTCTGGTATGGGTGGTCAGATACCTATCAAAATTGCGCCTCCTCCCTCTTCGGATGGACTTGATTTCTTCAAGTCGGCCAACGCATTCAAGGGTGCTCCCACAGCCGCAGATTTAGCCGCAGGACGCGCAGCAAACATTGCTTATATGGCTCCTGATGCCGCCGCTAATACGGGGCTTCGAGGTATAGGCGAGGGTATTACCTCGTTGTTCAAATCCCCGCAGGCTCGTAGCACATTCATCGACCGGCTCGGTGGCGGTTTTGAGTCTGACTTTGGTAGGAGTTTGTCCAGAAGCGCCACATTTGCGGGTGTAGCAGACGCCTTTACGCCTGAGTACAAGATGCCGTCAGATAGTCCTTACGGCGATGACACGATGTATATACCGGGCGGCTTTAACCCGATGTATGGGTACGGTAAAGAGTACGGTTACTTCTTGCCGGGAACGTACTACAAGAGAACCAAAAAAGGTCTTGTACCCTACAACCCGTATGAATTGGCACCGGGTTACGCCGCTGGTGGGTCTGTGCAGGCATCTGGTCAGGATATGAACCTGCCGATGGCATACCCGCATCCGAACCAAAACTACCCGCTTTCCACGGTTGTCAAGGCCAACTACTCGCCACAGTACCTGTCGAACGTGCCGCAGCCCCGCGAGGTGTTGTCTGGTTACGATACGAAGGTTGACCCGTTTACGGGTGAAGAGCGGTTTGCTGACGGCGGTGCAGTATTTGATCCGGCACCGAAATATGAAGACCCGGCGGTGGTTGATCCAAACCGAGATAACTCGGATGTTCGTTTTGAGAATCCGTTGCTGACTCTCCCGCAACCTAAGCCATCACCCCCAGCGATTTTGCCTCCTGAGAATCCGTTTGCAGATCAACGGCAGCGATATATGGAGATGGTCAATGCTCCGCCCAAGCCGCCGGTTGATACCAAGCCGACGATGGACTACGTGGCTGAATTAAATCGCCGGGCGAAGAATCCCGAATTCATGGCTTTTACTGCCCCAGTAAGAAGCCCGTATACTCCAACTCCTCCGGGTGGTGGCGGCGGTGATACCTCGGGTGGCGGAGATACTACTACCACTACCGGTGGCGGTACGGCTGGCGAAAGTCTCCAGCAAAGTATGTTGATCTCCAAGATCGGTATGCCTGCTTTCCAAGCATTAGTGAAAGCCGGACAGATGGGCGGCACCGAAGGAATATCTGCTGCACTACAAAGAATGCCGACTGAGTATGCTGATGCATTCAAAAACTGGGCGCTGACTGATCCTAAAGCAGGTTTCAGTCTTGGTAATTTAAAAGCAGGTGTGGACTTCTCCAGTCTTGGAACTCCGACAGGTGCAGCAACGGCTGCGCTCGGGGCATACAATACCGCTAAGGCGATTGAATCCGGTAAAGAAGGGCGAGCCGCGTTTAATGCGGCTATGACCGCTGCTCAATTTGGTGGTCCCGTCACTGCGTTGGCAGCGGCGGCTGTTGCTGCTATTGGTGCTTCTCTTGTCAACACCAAAGAGTACGGTGATGTAGCCCTGCGTAATTATTGGGACGCGGTTGATAAAGGTCGTGGGTTAGGCGCTGCTCCGCCTGAAGAACTTGCTCAAGGCTTTATCAATTTCTACCGCACCAACAAAAACGAATTTGCTGGTCAAGAGAAGTACGGACGTACGGGCAACGAAGACTTTGTGTACGACATGACGCAGGTCATCAACAATGCTGTGAAGAATGGCGTTGTTCCCAAAGATGCAGATGCTAATGTCATGTATCGACAGGTCGTACAGCCGTGGCTGAACTCGATGGGATCAGGTCCGCAAAACGAAGATGCTCGTCGCATCCAAGACTTCATGATGACGGATCTGATCCATAACTTTATGCAGGGCAAGCCGATCAGTAACGCGCAGGTCAAGGGCGACAAGAAATTTAAAATTGTCAGTGAAAGACCTGTTTATGCTGGTGCTCCCCCTGCCACTACTCAGCAGACTCAGCAAGCTAATACTCAAGGCATGGGACCGAGTATGGACCCCGCTGCTCTTGCCGATTTCATGCAAGCCCAGAATCCGTATGGGGATGTAATGCAGTTTGCTGATGGCGGGGCTATCGGTGAAGATTACAACTTTGGCTTTGCTGCTGGCGGACTTGGTAGCCTTCCTGAGTACAAGGCTGGCGGTAAGTTGCTAGACGGTCCCGGCGATGGAATGTCTGACGATATCCCTGCTGTGATTCGTGGCAAGAGTGTACAACGTGCTGCGTTGGCTGATGGCGAGTTCGTCATCCCGGCTGATGTGGTATCGCATCTCGGTAATGGCTCCACTAAGGCAGGAGCCAAAAAACTGTATCAAATGATGGCGCAGGTTCGGAAGGCACGTACGGGCAAAACTAAGCAAGCCCCTGCTGTGAAAACTGACCGACTGTTACCTGCTTAATCGGGAGCGATAATGGCTACTCCTACTGAACAAATTCAAACCAACATTCCTAGCTGGCTGCGAGACCCAATCCTTCAGCTAGTAGGTCAGGCTCAGGTTCTGTCGCAGCAGGGCTATCAGCCGTATGCGCGTCCAAGATTGGATGCTGAAGGTAAGCCTGTACTGGATGCTCAAGGCAAACCAGTCATGGATTCTATCCAGCGTCTGGAAGGATTTAGCCCCCTGCAAGAGCAGGCATTTAGAAGCATTGCGGGGATGCGGCCTTCAGATCAACTTACTCAGGCTACAGGTCTTGCCGGACTTGCAGGTATTGATGCTGCCAGACTAGGGCAATACACCCCCGCAGCAGAACGTCAGTTCTACGAATCTCCCCAGTTTGAGCGGATGGGGACTACCTTTGAGCGCGCTCAAGCTGCGCCGGGTACTTCGTATCAAATGGCTGGCCCGGAGCGTGTCGGTATTGGCGCGTTGCAGCAGTATCAGATGGGTCCGGCTGAGCGCGTTAGTGCGGATCAGTTTGGTCTTGGTGCGGCTTCTCAATACATGTCGCCGTACATGCAGGAAGTTGTTGACCGACAGAAACAAGCTGCTGTCCGTGATTATGCCCGCCAACTCCCTTCACTCAAAGCAGCCGGTGTTCGTGCCGGTGCATCGGGCGGCACTCGTGAGGCCATTCTGGAGTCTGAAGCACGACGTAACCTTGCTTCTCAGTTAGGCGACATTCAGGCACAGGGTAGCCAGAGTGCATTCCAGCAGGCACAGGCTCAGTACAACGCTGACCGTGCTCGTATGCTTCAGGCTGGACTGGCTAACCAACAAGCGGGACTCACCACGGGTCAGCAAAATCTGGCCGCACTGCTTGGCGTTCAGCAGCTTGGTACTCAGTCGGGTCTTCAGGCTGCATTGGCTAATCAGGCTGCTCAACAGCAGGCGGGTCAGACTAACCTTCAGGCATTGATCAATCAGCAGCAGTTTGGTGCGGGTCAGGGCTTGCAGGCACAGCAGATGAATCAGGCCGCGCAGCTTCAGGCTCAGCAACAGGCTCTGGCTCAGTTGGCTCAGGCCAATCAGTTCTCGCAGCAGAATGCAATGCAGCGTGCCCAGTACGGTCTGTCGGGTGCGAACCTTGCCGAACAGTCCCGTCAATTTGGGGCTGGCTTGGGTATGCAGGGTCTTCAGCAGCAGTTGGCTGCGGCGGGTATGTTGGGTAACTTGGGTCAGCAGGAGTATCAGCAGCAGATGGGCATTACCTCTGCTCAACTGGGTGCTGGCGGACAGCAGCAAGCGTTTGGTCAAGAGTTGCTCAATCAGCAGTATCAAGACTTCCTTAACCAGCAGCGCCTGCCGTATCAGCAAGCAGAGTTCATGTCGGGTATCCTGCGTGGTCTCCCGGCAACAGGTCAGACGCAGACGATGTATCAAGCACCGGGTAGTATGTTCGGTCAGATTGTCGGTGCTGGATTAGGCTTGGGCGGTCTGTTTGGTGGTCTCGGCTCAACCACGGGGAAATAAACAATGATCGGTCCAGTTAGCGGCACGGGTCGTGCAATGATGGCTTCGCTTCAGCAGGCCATGTCCAAGGGTATGCCGCCTGATCAGGCTATTCAGTACGTCAAGAGTATGGCTACGCAGGGCGTGGCTCCGCTGACGGATCTGTACGCCATGATGAATCAGTTCCAGCGACTGAAGCAGCAACAGGTTCAGCCCCCGCAGACGCCGCCGACAATTAAAGATCAGTTGAACATGGCTGAACAGCAGCAACAAATGCAGCGTCAGCAAGGCGGTATTGCCGGTATGCAGGCACCTCCCCCGGCTCCGCAGCCGATGGATCGTGGACTTGGTGCGATTGATGCTGGCCGTATGGAGTACCCGAAGTTTGCGGGTGGTGGCGTGGTCGCGTTGGCTAATGGCGATCTGTTGGGTAATGCGGAAGAACTGGACATCATCAAACAGTTTGTACCTGAATTTGAAACGATGTCGCCCAATCAACAGAACGCCGTGCGTCGCTACCTTGATCCTCAGATTAAGCAGGCTAAGACACGACGGGCAGAAGGTCCGACAGTCCGTGAAGAAACTGGCAAACGTTCAAATGACCAGATCATTCCCATATCGAAGCAATACGAAACCGCGCTAGAACGTGCGAATCGTCCGGTTGCGGGATACGCCGCTCAACTTCGTGCCGAGGCAGAAGCAAGAGGGGAAGGCAAAGCGGCTCAGGCCATGCGTGAGCGGTTGCAGAAGCGTGGCGAAGAGATCGAGCCTGAGAGTAAGCGGACACGTGGTTTGGCGTTGGCTCAGATCGGTGCCCAGATTATGGAGGCTGCTTCGCGTCCCGGTGCAACAGGATTGGGTTCGATTGGTGCTGGGTTCGCCCGTGGCATTCCGGCCATGATGGAGCTTCAGCAGCGTGAGCGTGAATTACGTCAGCGTTACGAAGACCGGATGTTGGACCTCCAGCAGGCTGAAGAACTGCGTCAGGCTGGGTACGACAAGGAAGCCCGTGCTCTGGCTAATCAGGCTCGTGGCGAGGTTAATGCTCTGGCTAAAACGCTGGGCGAGAACGAGTTGGCTATGGAGCGTCTGCGGTACTCCGAGGGTGCAGCAACAGCGCGTACCCGCATCCAAGAGCTTGGTGACGAAAAGCGTGCAACGGCTCGGGCGGCTGAACGCGCTGCTAATTTAGATAGATACGTCACAGCCAAACTTCTTGATAAGCAAAAGGATTGGGATAAGAACGCATTCAATGCACCTGAAGACTATCGGGATGCTAAGAAAGTGTTGCGGAATAAGAATGCGACTGCCGAGCAGAAAAAGGCTGCTCAAACCGCAATAGATCAGATTCTCCAGCGTGAGAAGGAAGATATTAAATCGCTATTTCAAATTGGTGGCGGTATAGATGAGATAGAATTTCCTTCGGCCTTTCCACAGGGTTAGTTAATGCCCCGCAATGTTCGGATGCCGAATGGCACGTTGATTAGGAACGTCCCTGATAATATCTCAAGGGAAGAGTTTCTTAATCGGCTTGGCAGTGCAGGATATGACGTTGATCAATTGCTGACTCCGGCTCAGCGGGCTGAGGCTGCAAAACCTGTTACGCCACCGGCACCGAAACCGGCTGAGACTAAACCTGAAGAAGCCCCCGAGGAAGAAGGTCGGGCTTGGTATAGCCTGAGCGGGAAGGGTTTGACCAAGGGTTTCGGCACTCAGCTTGCCGAAGGTGCTAAGCAGGGTGTGGGCGGCGTCCGCCAGTCCATCATTGACCAGTTACCCAACTCCATCGACCAACTGCCTCCCGGCGTATCTTATGAAGATGTGGATCGCGTCGGCGGTCTTCGTGCTTACTGGGAACAGGTCTATGGCATTACGAGTAACGAGCAACTAAAAGCGGTTAAGAAGCAGGCTACGGAACGCCTGAAGGAAGAGCGCAAGGCCAGTGAAAAGCGCGTTGCGGAAGCGACCCCGGATGATCTGACTTTGCTTGAACAGGGTATTCGTGGTGGCGGTGAGAGCCTTGTTCGTAACTTGCCGGGTATTGTTGCCTCGATTGCTACACGCAATCCGCTACCTGCTCTGGCTTCTGCTGGACTTCAGACTGGTGCTGAGTCATACGGCGAGGCTCGTGCTGAAGGGCTGACCGCACCTGAAGCTGCACGTTATGCTGGTGTTGATGCTGCCATCGAAGTCGGCACGGAACTTTTGCCGACCAAGTTTTTGATTGACGCTCTTGGAGTTAAGACCTTAGACGGTGCTAAGAGACAGCTTCTAAAGTTTGTCGCAGGCGACATGACTACTGAGCAGATTGCTACGTTCGGTCAGTCTGTCAATGCTTATGCAAATGAATTAGATCAAGAACTTGAAGCGGCTGAAACCTTTGAGGAAAAACTAGCAATTCAGGCTCGTCGTCAGGCTTTAACGGGCATTGCTACGGCTGTCAGTGGTGGTCCGATTGCTGCTGCTACTTATCTTGCTGTTAGAGAACGTGACCAAAAGGGTGGGTTTGAACCGCCGCCGGAAGAACCACTTCCAGAAGAACCAGCGCCGATTGAACCGGGTGTTGAACCTGTCCGTGCTAGAGAAGCCCCGCCTCCGCCTAGTGAGCTTGCCCCCGCGCTGCGCGGTATCGAGGCTATTGAAGCACCTCCGGAAGTCACCGAGGGCTTGCCTCCTGCCGTAGTAGACGACGCTCAGCAACTACTCAAGCTTGCTGATGAAGGTAAGCCGATTGCACTGTTCCGTGCGCGTAGCCTTGCTAAGCAACTCGGCATTGAACTTGATAAGAACGCCAACAAAGAGACCACGCTGAATGCGTTGCGTGAAGTCTTAGCTGCGCCTGTTGAGGCACCGGCTGTTGAAGCCCCTGCGTTGCCAGAAATACCAGCGCCAGAAGCGGTACAGGTTGATGTGTTGGCAGGGAAGGATATCCGTCCGCCGACCGATGATGTTTATGAAGTAGCCGACGCCAATTTTAATTATCCGCGCATGATTGGTAACGAGACTGTACCGATTGAGCAACTCAAGGGCGGTGTTTCGGAACAGTCAGGTGAACGTAAGCGCGTTGATGAGCTTGCTAAACAGATTGCAAGTGATGATGGCTATTTCAGTCGCATCATTGTAGACCAAAATAATAACGTCATAGAAGGTCAGCACAGGCTTGAAGCGTTACGTGAGTTAGGCGCTAAGGAAGTTCCGGTCTTTAAAATTGAAGATATGGGCGATACGTACCCCATCATGAAGATGGAGGCTGCGGTAAAGAAAGCCCAACCTATGCGCGAAGAACAGGCTTCACAAATTGTGAAGCAAGCGATGAATGCTATTGCTGAAACCGGTAGCGTACAGGGTGCTTATGAGCTTGAAATACCCGGATTTCAAAAGGGGTATCTCGCTGCACTGAATGTTATTGAACCCAAGGCTCCCAAGGCGGAGGTGCCCAGTGAACCAGTACCAACAGGTGTTAGCGAAGCTGTCACTGGAGCAGTTGCAGGAGGCACTGGACTGCCTGTACCACGAGTTGGACCCGCAGGACCAGAAGTTACAGAACCTCCCGTTGCAGGACTGGA
>Ga0315909_10008048_pt1 | contig 11638 bp, 11 predicted proteins | sample LakEriMetagenome_11_FD_203527 | JGI IMG/M metagenome (GOLD analysis project Ga0315909, IMG submission 203527) | Freshwater fungal communities from buoy surface, Lake Erie, Ohio, United States - Buoy 2 MA125 | ecosystem: Environmental > Aquatic > Freshwater > Lake | place: USA: Lake Erie, Ohio...
TCCCATGCTGCAGCCTTGATTTTGGAGCAGTTCTTTTTTGAGCAAGGCTAAAATAGAGGGCAGCTTAGATTTAAGCGAAAATAGCCAATATGAATGCTGAAGCCCTTTATAAAGACCTTTTAAAGCACCTCCAAGAGAGTTTATTCAAAGAGACATCTACTTCTGCAGTTCATTTGGCAGGGATGGCAATTGGCGGTGCTTGGATTGCCAAACGTCTATCCCAAGACTTAGGAATTGAGCAGTATGGTGTGATTAATGTCTCATTTCATCGTGATGATTACGCTGAAAAAGGAATTAAAGCAATTGAAACTGCAAACACCATGCCCACTCAACTACCATTTGATGTCAATAATGCTCATATTATTCTGATTGATGATGTTTTATTTACTGGCAGAACTGTGAGAGCGGCCTTAAATGAGTTATTTGATTTTGGAAGACCGGCACAAGTTTCGTTAATGGTCTTGGCGGATCGGGGTGAGCGAGAGTTGCCTATCTCTGCCGATTTTGTTGGTAAAAAAATTAGCCTGCTGCATTCACAGATTTTGGTGCTGGAACAGAACTCATCAAACCAGTTTGAATTCCAAATTGAGGAGCGAAGTTAATTGACATTCGATTCTAACAATAATCAAATTGCAAATCAGTTTAATCATGAAGGAAACTTAACCCATTTGCTTACTCTTGAAGGGATGCCTAAAGAACAGATACTTCATATATTAGACACCGCTAAACAATTTGTTAGCATTACTGCCTCAAACCGTGAGGTGAAAAAAGTACCTCTTTTGCGAGGAAAGAGTGTATTTAACCTCTTCTTTGAGAACTCCACTCGTACAAGAACGACATTTGAGATTGCTGCCAATCGTTTATCTGCAGATATCATCAACTTAGATATCCCTACATCATCAACCTCTAAGGGTGAGAGCTTGATGGACACCATTGATAATCTAGTAGCAATGCAAGCTGATATTTTTGTGGTGCGACATAATATCTCGCGAGCACCTATAGCGATTGCTAACCACGTACCGGGTTATGTGCATGTGATTAATGCAGGCGATGGCAGTCATCAGCACCCCACACAAGGTTTACTTGATGCATACACGATACGGTACTTTAAGCATGATTTCTCAGAGTTAAAAGTTGCCATCATTGGAGATATTTTGCATAGTCGAGTTGCAAAATCAAATATTCATGCCTTAACAACCCTAGGATGTAATGATATTCGTGCGATCGGGCCAGAAAGTTTATTACCCAGTGATTTGGCAAAGGATCTCAGTTCTTTGGGAGTAAAAATCTTTCATAAGGTTGAGGATGGCATTAAAGATGCTGATGTAGTGATGACTCTGAGAATTCAAAAGGAGAGAATTGATCAGGGCCAGGTTCCAGAGGGTGCTGAATTTTTTAAACAGTTTGGACTTAATAGGGAACGTTTAGCTATTGCTAAATCGGATGCGATTGTCATGCACCCAGGGCCTATGAATCGTGGTGTTGAAATTGATTCCGCAGTTGCTGACGGAAATCAGTCTGTGATCTTAAATCAGGTTACCTTTGGCATTGCCATTCGGATGGCGGTTATGTCTATTGTAGCTGGTAATTAAAGTTTTATACTCTAATATCTAGATGGTTGAGGCAGAGAAAATGTTATTAATTTGCTTATCAAACTCAATTTGCTCACGTGATATTATTTTTCGATATTCTGAGAATTCATCAGAGCAACTTTGAAAATTAGAAAAAATTAAATCAATCTTATTTTTAAAGAGTTCTAAAAATTCAGTTGAGCGCGAATCAATTTTATATGTGGTAGGGATGTTTATGTCCATCATATTTTCTGCTGAGCCGTATAACCCTGTAATAACACAACATCCATGAATAGCGGCCTCTCGAGGCAACCTATCTTTTCCTGGATGATGTCCAAAGTCAATGTATATTTTTGATTCTAAAAATTTATTTGCCAACTGCTCACGATTTAACCCAATTAATGGAATGAATTGCCAATGAGGAAAATTTGTAATTAGTAGGTCAATTGTTTTCTTTCCTTTGTGTGGGTTATATAGAATTATATTGGCACGTTTAGCCCCAGAATATTTTTCTGGAAGGCTTTTAAGGTAGCTATCTGAGGTATAAATTGGAATCGGATCAGATAGGAGTTGCCCAATAATTCCATTCACTTTTAAAAAATCTAAGGCATAGTAACTTTGGGCAAAATGTTTTAATTTGGAAAGACTCTTTAATCCGCCAATCGGCCTCAAGCCTTTTGCAATATTTTTTAGATAGCGTATCTTATCTCTCCAAGGATTGGCGTATCGAACACAGGTATAGTTATTTACGGACATCCACCAAATTGCGCCTTGAGCGTGGCGAATTTTTAGTGCGTAAGTTGTCACAATTTCAGGAAAGATAAATAGATCACCCATGACATCTCGATATTGAGCTATCGGTACTCCATATTTTTTATATTGTTGGGGCGTCTTAAATTCTTTTGAAAATGGGAAATACACAACTGCAGCAATGTGACCAAGTCTAATCAAATCATGGGCAAGTTGATGAATAGCCTCTGGACCAGCAGTCATGGAATCTCCTGGGCAGGCAATTAGAATCGTTTGATAGAGGGAGCGCATCATTTACGCCTAAATCATTAAAGTTTAAATTATGCTCTAATATGAATAGGTATTTGCTGTGTTCTTAAAATTAAAAAAATAGCTCGACTTAAATCCAGACGAGGGGCTTTTACAGCCCTTTCAATTTATCGCTGAATTGATATGAATAAAATGGTGCAAAGAAATCAAGGACTAATCAAAACTCTAGCTTTTCTTTTATGTAGTGCAGCACTTTTTCCTTTATTTTCTCTAATCATCAAAGGCTGGGTTAGCGGAATTCTCTTTTTTTCGACTCTAATTGCAATTTTGTTATTTATCTTATATTTAAATCAAAAATTTTCTAATAAAGATAGAAAAACCAAATTATTTTTTGAGGAGGATCGACTTAGTCAGCTCGCTATATTATTCGTGTTGGCATTTTGCTTACCGTTCCTCTCAGTTCTACTCGGGCAGCTTTTGCAAGGAATGTGGAATATATCGCGCTTTGATGCCCCATCTAGATACCTTTTAGCCATTATTGTTTTTTTTGCAATAGTGTTTTTTGGTTCAGGATTGCGTCAGGTTTTAGAGTTCTCAATTCCAGCAGCTAGTATTATTACCTACCTACTAATTCCCTATGTTCCAGTTACGGTTTGGAGTAGTTATCCAGATAGACTAACAAATCACTTCATTGACCCATTAATTTTTGGTCAAGTATCTCTTGCCCTTGGCGTCATGTCTATATTAATGATAAGCCCAAGTGAAAAACATCCATGGTTCATCACCCTTTTTAAGCTAATTGGTGGTTTAGCTGGAATTTATCTATCTTTACGTTCTGGCAGTCGAACGGGATGGCTTGCAGTGCCGCTGATTATTTTCTTATGGGTGGTTCACTATAGCCCTTTCAGTCGATGGAAGACAGTTTTATTTGCAATTCTTATAACATCTTCTGTTGTTACAGGAATGTATTTTGGATCAAACACCATAAAGAGCAGAATGTACGACATGCGCTTTGAAATTGAGGCTTATCAATGGAATGCAATGAATCCTGATACTTCCATCGCACATCGAATATCATGGATGCGAATTGGGCTACATTATTTTTTGATGCGCCCTTTATCTGGATGGGGAAATGATAGTCTTACTAATAATATAAATGATGAAAATATATCTGTTTTTTCTTCTAAGGCTTCACGTGATGAATTATTGGCGGTAGGATTTCATAATGACTTTATAGCGAACGCGGTACGTTATGGCGTTGGTGGTTTACTTGCTACGATTGCAATCTTCTTTATCCCCTTAATATTCTTTGCGTATTGCTTGCGTTATCACAAACAGGTAGAGTCATTTGCAATGATAGGATTGGCATATGTTTTAATACAATCCGTAAGTAGTCTTTCATACCATGTGCTAGATTTTAAATTTATGGCCTCATTTTATGCACTTATGGTGAGTGTGTTAATAGGCGTCATTATTAATAAAGTAAGACAATAGTATTGATCATTTAATCGCTTATTTATAAGTTAAAAAAATTTATAAAATTGAATGACTATATCCATTTGAATTGATGATCTTCTCTTAGGCCATGCACGGACATACCATGCTGAATGATTTCTGATTTACTGGATTTAAGCTGATGCTGTTTATTTTGGTATTTATTTAATTTTCGAGTCAGCCAATTTTGATTCAGTAATTTGAAGTTATAGCGATTAGCAAGTCCACTATTTTGATTTAAGCCTCGCTCAAGTTTCATGGCAGTTTGTGTAATTGAGCCAAAATGATGTAACCATGATGATCCGGTAATAGCGCTTTGTATACCAGCCTTTTGGAGCTCATGGAAGAACAAAGTATCTTCGTATCCTAAAAGCTTTGGTATAGGCTGAAAGTATCCAATATTCATCCAAACAGATTCATGTATGGCTAGGCACACTGCATGTTTACTATTAAGTCGATGGACATTTTTCATCTTTTGTCCGGCATCATTACTAAATCGATCAAAGTCGTAATCTAGGGGCCCTTCAATTAATGCTGGGCTAATTACTTTAAGGTTGAGGCTTTCTGCGGTTTCAATTAGATTTTCTATCCAACGCGCAGACACCAGAACATCGTTATTCATGATGATGCTCCATTCTGCCTGCAATGCTAAGACCCCTTGGTTCCAGGCAGTACCACAACCTAGATTGTACTGGTTCAAGATAAGACCGCCCAATGGCAGAGTCATGAGATAGTCTCGAGTGGAGTCGGTTGAGTGATTATCTACCACCACTAGCCGATTCAAAGGAGTGCCATACGCAAGCATACTTTCTATACATTTTTTGGTGTACTCAACCGAGTTGTGGCAGGCAAAAGTTAGACTGTATTTAGTTGGGCTCATCGAATAAGTATAAGTCAGTCGTTACCAATTTTTTGGTTAAATGGGAACTTGATTTCATTATTGCTTATAATTAAAGTATGATTATAGTTACAGGTGGCGCAGGCTTTATAGGTAGTAATTTTGTCCTCAATTCGCTTGTGGATCGAAAATTTAATGGCATTGTTAATATAGATAAATTAACCTATGCTGGAAATTTGACAACACTCAATAGCCTAAAGAATGATACGCGTCATATTTTTATACAAGGCGATATTGGAGACAGGGACCTAGTTTCTCGCCTGTTAAATCAATTCCGTCCAAGTGCAATTATTAATTTTGCCGCAGAAAGTCATGTGGATCGTTCAATTCATGGCCCTGGAGAATTTATTGATACTAATATTGTTGGCACTTTTAATTTGCTTGAATCTGCCCGGTCTTATTATGATTCCTTGCAAGGATTAGAGAGAGATAATTTTCGTTTTTTACAAGTCTCAACTGATGAGGTATATGGAACATTGGAAAGTAATGCTCCAGCATTTACAGAGAAAAATACGTATGAGCCTAATAGTCCCTATGCAGCCTCTAAAGCGGCCTCCGATCACTTAGTAAGAGCGTGGTTTCACACCTATGGCTTACCTGTTTTAACTACAAATTGCTCAAATAATTATGGTCCTTATCAATTTCCTGAAAAATTAATCCCTTTAGTCATTCATAATGCCCTAAAGGGTAAGAGTCTCCCTATTTATGGAGATGGCTTACAGGTTCGTGATTGGCTTTATGTAGAGGATCATTGTTTAGGTATTCAAACAGTTTTGAATAAGGGCATATTAGGAGAGACCTATAACATCGGTGGTAACAACGAAAAGACTAATATTTCAGTTGTACAATTGATATGTTCACTTCTAGACCAGTTAAGGCCGAAGGTTGATCAAAAGAGTTACTCAGAGCAAATTACGTATGTTGCGGATCGGCCTGGCCATGATCGGCGGTATGCAATTAATGCCTCAAAAATTGCTGCTGAATTGGGTTGGAAGCCAAAAGAGACTTTTGATACTGGCATTCGTAAAACTGTGCAGTGGTATTTAGACCATCAGGATTGGGTCGAGGGCGTAGTTAGCGGCTCCTATCGTGATTGGGTGGCCAAGCAATACGTTCAATAACGAATGAAAATCCTCGTCTTTGGTATGGATGGCCAGCTCGGTCGAGCCTTCCAGCAACGTTTTAGTTCTAAGCCCAATGTTTACTTTCTTGGTAGACAGGAGCTTGATCTTGCTAATGAAGCTTCCCTAAAAGATTGTATTGAGAAATTTGCACCTGACCAAATTATTAATACCGCTGCCTATACAGCTGTTGATAGGGCAGAAAATGATATCGAGACTGCATTCGCTATTAATGAAAATGCAGTTGGTGTAATGGCTTCTTATTGCTATAAAAATAACAAGCGACTGCTTCATTTTTCTACAGACTATGTATTTAATGGAGAAAAATCATCTCCTTATGTTGAGGACGATATTTGTAATCCTTTAAATATATATGGCCAAAGTAAGTTGGGCGGTGAGCGCAGAATTCAAGACATATTTTCTAAGCAAGAAAATAATGGGGCTCAAACTCATGATGGTGGAACCTTTTTTATTTTACGGACTACTTGGGTCTATGGCGATGGAGTAAATTTTATTCGGACAATATTGCGTTTAGCTAAAGAGCGTTCAGAATTAAAAATTGTGTCAGATCAATACGGTGTTCCTACAAGCGCAGATTGGCTTTCATATTTAAGCCTTATGTTATTAGATGAAGCTGATATTCCATCTGGGATATATCATGCAACACCCTTCGGAAAAACAAATTGGTATGAATTAGCCCAATTTGTTCTTGAATGTGCAAAAGAATTAGGAATTTCTTTTAAGCTAGAGATGGATAATTTTTTTCCTATATCCGCTAAACAATATCCTTTGCCGGCGAAAAGACCGACGAATTCGATCTTATTAACGAATAAGTTACGCAGAACCTTATTACCTACGCAATCTCTATTGGAGGAGGATTGGCGTTCTCGTGTTAAAGCATATATCCATTCCTTACATCGGCAGGGATTGATTTAGGATCTTATAATTGATTTAACCTACTTGGTTTAAGATTTAGTCATTCGGATTTAAAAGAATAGGACACCTCTAAGATGGGTATAAAACGTAAAGGTATTATTTTGGCTGGCGGTTCTGGGACGCGTCTTTATCCAGTTACAAAAGCCGTTTCTAAGCAACTAATGCCTGTCTACGATAAGCCAATGATTTATTACCCTTTAGCAACCTTGATGCTATCTGGGATTAGGGAGGTATTGATTGTTTCCACACCTCACGACACCCCACAATTTCAAGAGCTTTTAGGCGATGGTTCACAATGGGGTATGCAAATTCAATATGTTGTTCAGCCCTCACCAGATGGTTTGGCTCAAGCATATATTCTAGGTAAAAAATTTATTGCCAATAATCATAGTACTTTAGTATTAGGTGATAATATTTTCTATGGGCATGAGTTAGTTAATCAGCTAAGTAGGGCAGGCGAGCAGGATCTGGGTGCGACTGTATTTGCTTATCATGTACACGATCCAGAACGTTATGGTGTGGTTGAGTTTAATAAGTCTAGAAAAGCCTTGTCGATTGAAGAAAAACCTGTAAAGCCTAAAAGTAATTATGCCGTTACGGGGCTTTATTTTTATGATCAACAAGTATGTGACATTGCTGCCTCAATTAAGCCAAGTGCTCGTGGCGAGTTAGAAATTACCGACGTCAATCGAATTTATCTGGAAAATAATCAACTCGATGTTGAGATCATGGGGCGTGGATATGCTTGGTTAGATACTGGGACTCATGATTCTTTGCTAGATGCTGCAGGATTTATCGCCACTTTACAAAAGCGACAAGGTCTCATGGTGGCTTGTCCAGAAGAGATTGCATATCGTAATCAATGGATTACTGCAATCGATGTAGAAAAAATTGCTGACCAACTCAATAAGAATAGCTATGGTCAGTATCTCAAAAAGATTCTTACTGAATCACATTAATTGATGAACACTACTCTTAAAATCAAAATTCACCAAACTCCCTTGAAGGATGTTTTGGTGATTGAACCAAAAGTCTTTGGCGATGAACGAGGCTGGTTTTATGAGTCCTTTAATCAGCAGGAGTTTCATCGTGCAACTGACGTCAATTATCCGTTTGTACAAGACAATCATTCTCTCTCTAAGCAGGGTATTTTGCGAGGCCTCCATTATCAAAAACAGCATGTGCAAGGAAAATTGGTTCGAGTTACAAAGGGGAGCGTATTTGATGTGGCAGTCGATTTAAGGACATCATCCCCAAGTTACGGAAAATGGTTTGGCCAAGAATTGAGCTCTGATAATCATTTGCAAATGTGGGTGCCACCAGGATTTGCGCATGGCTTTATAGTTCTCTCAGAAACTGCAGAGTTTTTATATAAAACCACAGATTACTATGATCCCAGTAGTGAATGTTGTTTATTATGGAATGACCCCAGTATTGCTGTTGAGTGGCCATTAAATCGAATTCCTAATCTTCCCCAACTGAATGATAAAGATACTGCCGGACTCCTATGGGATCAGGCTCCAAAGTTTTAAGATATATATTTAAAGTTGGATTGACCTGCAAAATCAATTGACAAACGAAAATCCAGCTTTTCTTCTCATCAAGCTTTCTTCGCTTGGTGATGTTCTGCATAACATACCAATTGTTTGGGATATTCGCGAGCGTTATCCAGACTCCCGAATTGATTGGGTCGTGGAAGAGGCATATGTCGATCTGTTGCGACCCCTTCAAACGTCAGATTCTTTTAAAGGAATTGATCGCATTATTCCATTCGCATTGAGGCGTTGGAGGAGAAATGTATTCAATCTAAACCACTGGCAAGAATTATTGAAGGTGATTCGAAGTCTCAAAGGACAACAATATGATTGGGTAATTGATTCACAGGGTTTAATTAAATCAGCAATTGTTGCCTCTCTGGCAGGACGCTCTAAAAATACAACGATTACTGGTTTAGCAAATGCCACAGAGTACTCTGGTTATGAGCCCCTAGCTCGATTCTTTTACACGGAATCAGTTCATGTTCCAAAGCGTTGTCATGCGATTGATCGCTCACGTTATTTAATTAGTTCATCATTAAATATCCCCTTGATCAATCGAAATTCCCCCGTAAAGTTTTACCCAAACTCTTTTATGACTCATTTGACGAGTGCAACCGAGCTCCTCTATGAATTCAAAAAACCATATGTTTTATGTTTTCATGCTACGGCGCGGATGGCAAAAAAATGGAGCATTGATGATTGGATATTAGTTGGTAGGCATCTGCTTGAAAAGGGACTTATACCCATTTACCCTTGGGGTAATCAGGTTGAGAAAATTACTAGTTACGCGATCGTTGATCAACTTACTGGCGGTATTGTTCCCAAAGGATATTCTGTTAAAGAGTATTTTGAGATTATTTCTCAGGCTACTTTAACCATTGGTATTGATACTGGATTAACTCATCTTGCTGCAGTTTTAAATCGTCCTACGATTGAGATTTATTGTGATTCTCCATTATGGAAGACCGAAGGATTTTGGTTCAAAAAGATTATTAATTTAGGGGGATTAAGCCATCCACCATCAGCCCAATCAGTCATACAAGCCATTGATCGATTAATTTAATCTTCGATGATCAACGTAACAAGGCATTAATTGCTTTTAGATCCTCGTCAGAAAGACTGGCTGCCTGAGCTTTTAGCTTGAGAGCATTCATAATTGTCTCATATCGCGCTTTGTATAAAGAAGCTCTAGTAGTAAAGAGGATGTCTAAAGCAATCAGAACATCAATATTGATAAGGGTTCCTACTAAATATCCAAACTTACTTGATTCGACCGCGGAAGCAGAAGACTTCTCAGCAGCTTCTAGAGCTTTCACTGTGGCTAAGCCACCATAAAATCCAGTAAATGCTTGACGAGTCGCCTGGGCTGCTATTCTTCTAAGATTATCGTAGTCTGACTTTGCTTTATCTGCAAGTGCAGCATTTTGGCGTATTACAGACATGCTGTATCCACCTGAAATAATCGGTATGGTCATTTGTAGAGCAATCGTATTGTTAAAAATATTCTGGGTTGTTGAAGGATTAAAATTTAGTGCTGATCCATTAGATTGATTAAAGCCAGTCGTTCCTACAAAATTAACGCTGGGGTAGTTTGTCGCTAATGAGGACTTATAGACACTCTCTGCAAGTTGTACGCCAAGCTGTCCGACAAGAACGTTATAGCTGGCATTCTCAGATTGCATAATCCAATCCTCCAGGGCTTGGCCTGGCGGAAGTTTAGGATTAACGCCGTCAGCAATGGGCACACCTTTTTCATCTCGATTCTTGGATCTGGAATCTGCAACCACCCCGGCAATCGATATATCTTTTGCCATTGATTTAATTTGTTTTACTGGATGACCAATCAGCTGTTCAAGAACACCGCGTTTCACAACAAGTTCCGCATGCGCTGCAATCTCTTGAGCGTTGGCAATATCAAAGCGTGCTTGCGCATCATTAGTGTCCACAATAGTCGCTGAACCAATCTCAAACTTAGCCTTTGCAGCATCTAATTGCTCTTTAATGAGCCCTTTCTTATTTCCAAATATCTCAACATTATCTTGAGCGGTTAGAACATCAAAATATGCTTGGGACACCCGAATGACTAAATCTTGCTGGGCTTGTAAAAACTGTAAATTAGAAATTTTGCTATTTAGATCACCTTGTTTGTAGATTTGTACGCCCGCCAAATTAAAGACAGGTTGAGTCAAGGTTACGGTATAGCTCTTTTGATCAAAAATACGGTTATTGCCCTCACCGTGTTGAAAAAAACGGGTTCTTGTTGGATTAGCAGATACTTGCGGTAGGAGTGCCGATAAGCCTTGCCAAAATAATTCTTTGCGGGCGGTAAGATTAAAGCGAGCACTATTGATCACGGGGTCATTAAAAGCAGCTTCTTGATAAAGGGTAATTAAATCCATGACACGACCATCGTTGAGACGATCGTTTTTGCCGTCTACTAAATTAGAGCTACTGGGTAATGCGTGGATTGCAAATTGGGGAGGAAGCTCTAACTTAGTTAAGTCCTGAGAAGTTAGCGTTTTTGGGAGAATAGGGTTGTTAGCGGGTGTTACGGATACGGAGCCCTGTGAGCTCATTAAGTTAGTTGACCCTTGACTTTGGCTATAGCTAACGGAATAGGGGATTAAGCCCAATGCAAGAAGCAAAAAGGCAGTTGATATAAAAGGCCTATTCATGAACATGATTTGAAGTTTAAGCCCAAAATGGTTTATTAATCGTTTTGGCTAACGAAGGCTTTAGTATTGATACTTATGGATCCATTACTTTTATTTAAAGCCTTCATTTTAGGGGTGGTTGAGGGCCTCACTGAATTTTTGCCTATTTCGAGCACTGGGCATTTAATCTTGGTAGGCGACCTATTAAACTTTAATGACGAACGCGGCAAAGCCTTTGAAATTATTATTCAGTTCGGGGCTATCTTAGCGGTATGTTGGGAGTATCGTAAGCGTCTTATTGGGGTGACGAGCACCTTATGGACCAGCAAGCAATCCCAAAAATTTGTACTTCATGTAGTTATTGCGTGTATTCCAGCAATGGGCTTGGGGCTTATTTTTGGTGTATATATTAAGGCATATTTATTTT
>Ga0315909_10008049_pt1 | contig 11638 bp, 9 predicted proteins | sample LakEriMetagenome_11_FD_203527 | JGI IMG/M metagenome (GOLD analysis project Ga0315909, IMG submission 203527) | Freshwater fungal communities from buoy surface, Lake Erie, Ohio, United States - Buoy 2 MA125 | ecosystem: Environmental > Aquatic > Freshwater > Lake | place: USA: Lake Erie, Ohio...
TGATTCGAGCTGCAGGGTTCTCCAATAGGTTCCAGAACTCACATCAGCTTGAATAATTGAAGGAACTATTTGCCCATCGGAGTAGCTCACATTGGGGGTAACTGTGACCATTTGAAAAGCTGCCGGAAGTAATCCAACCAGGGTAACGGCGGCAAGAGCGCTCACTCGAAGCACAAAAGAAGTGTCTGCAACATGAGCCACCAGAAGCGTTAGCGCCAAGCCAAATAAGCCAAGCAAAGAAGTGGCGTCTATCCCAAGGCTTGAGCCATTTCCTAAATCAAAATCAATTCCAACTACCAGCCAGCTGGTTGCAAGAGCCAGCAGGGCAATACCCCATAGCGGTAGGGTGGTTCGAAGCTTGGGGGCCAGCAGCGCTAGTAGGGCAAAAATCAGCATCGGTATCGTGATAAGTAGTCCCCAACTAAGCGCATCAAACCCAAAGCCAAAAAACGCAAGCTTCCAATTAGCTTCCAATCCATCCGGCACGCTCACTCCAGGATCAAGTAGCAAGATCAGCCAGTTACCCGAAGTGATGCGCTCAATTACTAGCGGCAGGAACCAAGCGATGGCGAGCAAGGTGGTAGAAAGCAGGGGCACAATCTTGCTTGGTCGAACTACCGCCGTGATTGCCACCAGTACTAGCAACACCGCGCCTAGAACCGGGGAGCTGGCGGCGATCATGGCCAGCAAGATGGCAGCTATCCCAACGTGAGTTCTTGGGAAACGAGTTGAGTCCTTGTGGCCAATTCTTGCCACTCTAGCCAGCGAATACAAAAGCCAAGGCAGCAAAGCAATTGCAAGCACTTGCGAGAACTTAGCCTCTGAAACTGAAACTGTGAGAGCAGGCCACAAAGTAAAACTCAATGCCGAAACGATGCGAACCAGGTTATTCGAAGCGAGCAATTCAGTGAGTTTAAAAGCACCCGCGAACGCGATTGGGGTAGCGAGGAAGAGAAACAAGGTCACGGAAAGTGTTGGTATGAAAAACAGCGGCGTGCTAAGTAGCGTTAGTGCCCAAACCCAAGGATCTGCGGCCCCCACAAACCCCAAGCCAATGGAATGCGAGTTGGATCCAGCTTGGCCAAATATTTCTAACCAGTTTGACGAAAGTGGCAATACGCCTGAACCGGAAACAGCTACGTTGGTTGGAATCCAAGGAAGGTTTAGAGCTAGTAATCCAAGTGCCCACCAAATTGCACCAGAGGAAACAAAACCAGAGTTGGGTGTAACTTGCAACAGTTCGGTTTCGCCCATGGCGTGAGTGGCAAGAAGCCTGGTTGAGACTTCTTCGTCTTGGGCTTTTTTCTTATCGTTTCTGACTTCTTCCCTAGTTGCAAGAAGACCAGAAAGTATTCCAATTTTGGCTGTGGTGGTTTGAGCAATTTTTGATCTGGACGAAAGCACGCTTGCTAAGTTGATGAAAACCAAAAACGCAGCAACTAGCTCTGGTCCAATTGCATGAGCTTTTGATCTAAAGCCCAAAACTAATGAGTTGGCTACTGCCACAGGAAGTAGAAACAACCAACCAAACCAGAACAACGCGGCGTTTGAGTAACTTAGAGCTAGGTGCAGCTCAGCTTGCCTAATCGCAGTTGCCGGCTTGGTGCCCAGCCAGCGAAGCGGTCTGGCTCCTTGCATCGATAGCATCTTGTGCGAAACCTTGGCATTTGGCGCAACCGCGACTCTCGAGCCTTGCAGTCTAGCTCGAATAGAAAAGTCAACATCTGCCGCATAGACCGGCGCCTTGGCATCGAAGCCACCAAGGGCCCTGTAAACGTCCATGTTGATTAGTGCCCCGGCGGTTCCAACCGCCATTACGTCTTCTGAGTTATCGTGCTGGCCCTGATCGAATTCTCCGCGAACTCGACTGAATAGTTTCCCGCCACGAGTTAGGGTGAGGCCAAGCTGCCTGATGATTCTTGGGTTATCCCAATCGACTTGTTTTGGTCCAACAATTGCAAGCGATGGGCTGAGCTCAACTTCACGCAGTAGGTTTTCTAAAGCTCTGGAGTCTGGAGCGCTGTCATCGTGCAGAATCCACAAGAATCCTTCTGGCTTGGTGTGCGCTACGGCTATTTCAACGGCAGCAGCAAATCCGGTTTTTGAATCCAGCTTCAGGACTTCATAGCCTTGGCTCGAAGCTGAAAGTTGCTTCGAAGTGTCAACAATCAAAACTCTGGAGGGTGCTACTGATTGGTTTTTGAGATCTGCTAGAACTCTTTCTAGAAACTGTGGTTGATCGTGAGCTAAAACAATTGCACAAACATCTGGTGTCATGAATTAGCTTTCAGCGCAAAGCGCGAGCTAGGCACGCTTTTTTAGTTTGCGTCTTTCTCTCTCAGAAAGCCCGCCCCAAATGCCAAATCTTTCATCGTTAGCAAGTGCGTACTCGAGGCACTGTGCTTTTACGTCGCAACCGGTGCAAATTCTTTTTGCATCCCTGGTGGATCCTCCCTTTTCAGGAAAGAATGCCTCTGGGTCTGTCTGTGCACAAAGTGCATCTGCTTGCCAAGAAAGTGGGTCTTGTTCAAAGTCTGTGTAGGCACCGGAGACGCCTAGAAGAAGAGGGTCGATAAACCAGTTATCGGGAACCTGTCCGCGATTTTCCATTTAGTGCTGTTCCGTTCTTTTAGTTACCAGGCGCTGGCAAATAGTTTCATCTGTGTAATTACACCGCTGTTATTGGTGTCTTGTCAAGTTGAATTCCACAGCTTTACTGGCATTCGCGGCAAGTATCCTTGGAGAATGAGTGTTCTGGTTACTGGCGGTGCAGGCTATATCGGGTCCCACGTGGCCAGGTTGCTAGCCGAGGCCGGAACCAAAGTCATTGTGGTCGACGACCTCTCTACCGGCATAGAATCAAGGGTTTCAGGCCTAACCAGCTACCGAATTGACCTGGCTGAACCCTCCGCGTTCGCTGCCTTGGAAGCTCTTATGCGAGATCACAGCGTGGATTCTGTGATCCACCTAGCTGCCCTGAAACGAGTTGGGGATTCTGTAGAAAATCCCGAGGAATATTTCAATAAGAACCTTGGTGGCCAGGCAAACCTTCTTCTGGCTATGAAAAGTGCCGGAGTAAAAAAGCTAGTTTTTTCATCTAGCGCAGCCGCTTACGGTATTCCAGATGTTGACTTAGTTTCAGAAGATGAAGCTGCTTCTCCAATAAATCCTTACGGCCAAACAAAACTCATTGGTGAGTGGATGGCTGCTAACGCCGAAACCGCCTGGGGCCTTAGACACGTAAACCTTCGCTACTTCAATGCCGCAGGCGCAGGATGGGATGATCTAGCAGACACTCAAGTTCTGAACTTGATTCCAATTGTCTTTGAAGCAATAAAGAATAAAACCAAGCCAAAGGTCTTCGGTTCGGACTACAACACTCCTGACGGAAGTTGTATCCGCGACTACGTGCATGTCCTTGATTTAGCCCAAGCTCACATCAAAGCCCTTGATTATCTAGAAAATGACAGGCGCGAGTTCAGTACCTTCAATGTTGGAACAGGATACGGAGCTAGCGTTATTGAGGTTCTGAAGCAGATTCGAGAAACGACAGAAATTGATTTTGAGTATGAAATTGTCGCCCGAAGGGCTGGAGATCCAGCCCGCTTGATTGCGGATGCTTCCAGAATTGAGAAAGTCATGGGTTGGAAGGCCAAGAGCTCTTTGGTTGAGATAATCGATAGTGCCTGGAAGGCTCTGGACTAGTCCCCTAAGACCACAAACACCGTTCCGCTGCCGCTCAGACTCAGCTTCTTTGCCCCAGAAGCCAAAACCACTTCAGATTTAGTTAGCACTTCGCGCTCGTCCAGACTGGTGCTAACTGCCACCTCACCGGAGATGCAAATCAACATTGCGCTAGCTGGCAGGTCTAGATCGGCAAGTAAGTTCTTTCCCGAAACTTCGGCTCGATAGATACGAAACTCTGAGCAGTCCACCGGATACTCGATAAGGCCCTCCGCTAGCTTTTTAGGTCTAAGTCTTGGCTCCACAAGTTCACTGAAATCCGCAATCTCTAGAACTTCAGCAATATCAACATGCTTCGAAGTTAAACCCGCGCGTAATACGTTGTCCGAAGCAGCCATCACCTCAAGTCCAAGACCAGATAGGTAGGCATGCACGTTTCCAGCCGGCAGGTAGATAGCTTCGCCGGGCTCTAGAGAAACTTCGTTTAGCATCAAAGCAACTAGCGCTCCGGTGTCATCTGGAAATTGCTTGAGTAGTTTCGCAACTAGCTCTCTGGCTTTCATGGCAACAGGATTGGGTTGGGGGCTCTCGACTGTCTGAGTGAATCTCTTGGCAAGCTCGGAGTTTTCAATCAGTGACTGAAAAATCTTTTCTAGCAATTCATCGGCCAGTAGCTTTTTTGCCAAGGAAGCAAACTCGGGTTCAGATTTTCCAAACTCGGTAAAGACCGTGAGTAGCTCTGTCCGCGGGCGAAAGCCACAAAGTGCTAGAAAGCTTGTCAGAGCAATTAGTGCTTCTGGCTTATGAGAAGGATCTTTGTAGTTTCTTTTTTGATCACTTATTGGAATTGCTTGGCCCTGCTCCAAATCAAATCCCGATTTAGCCTGATCTGAGTTTGGGTGAACCTGAATCGAAAGGGCTCGCTCGGCAGAAAGAAACTTGACTAAAAATCTAAGTCGCTTGCCAAGACTTTCCGACAGGCTTTGGTTTTCCGACAAACTCTTGCTCTCACCCAGTGGGTGAGTGCCAAACCATATTTCAGCAATCGGCTCGCTCGATTCTGCTAGCCCAAAGAAATTAGGAACTAGTTCTTTTGATCCCCAGTCGTAATTCTTGGTGGCTCCCGAGATTCGACTAAGCATGGGCTAGCTCCTGTTCCATAAAGCTAAGTTACCTTCTAGGTGAAACCAGAGATAAAGCAAGTTCTAAGAGAGCCTTAGAACCTGGCCGATCCTAACTAAGTTGGCATTTGTAATTCCGTTTAGGGCCATCAGATTCCTTGATGTTGTGCCAAATCGGGCAGCAATGCCACTCAGGGTGTCTCCTGCAACAACCGTGTAAGTGCTTGTGGCACCAGAAGCAGAAGCGGGAGCAGCTGGGGCAGCCGCGGCACCGGCGATGGTAAGTACTTGGCCAATTCTGATGCGGTTGGCATCGGTTAGACCGTTTAAGCTCATCAACGTCCTGCTGGTAGTTCCAAACCTGGAGGCAATCCCGCTAAGGGTGTCTCTTGCCACGACCGTGTAGCTGGTCGCTCCGCTCGCGTTAGGGGCCGGGGTAGATGGTGCTGGCGTAGTTGGGGCAGGTGCTGAAGGCGCGGGGGTAGCTGGAGCCACAGCACCCGCGGCTATGTTCAGCACTTGGCCAATTCTGATGCGATTGGCATCAACTATTCCATTTAGAGACATCAGGTTTCTCGTGGTTGTCCCAAACCTTGACGCAATACCGCTTAGGGAATCACCTGCAACAACTTTATAAGTTGTCGCAGAAGCTGCAGGTGCTGGGGCTGCTGGCGCTGGTGTGGTTGGAGCAGGCGTAGCTGGAGCTGGAGCTGCTGGAGCAACCCCGTCAGAAGAAAGCTTTAGTACCTGACCAGCGCGAATTAAGTTTGCATTGGTAATTCCATTGATGCTCATCAGGTTTCTTGTTGTGGTACCAAATCGAGATGCGATTCCACTGAGTGAGTCACCACGAACAACTGTGTAGGTAGAAACTGGCGCTGGTGCAGCAGGCGCTGGGGACGCTGATGTGGTTGGAGTAGGGGTCGGAGTTGAACCAGGTGTCTCGTTAGGGGTTGGAGACGCTGATGGATCAGGTGATGGTGTAGTTACAGCCCGCAGTGCACCATTTTCCAAAACAAATCTTCCGACCAGAGCTGACATCGCTTCGCCGGCTACCAGGGCACTCACCTGAGAACCAGTCATTGTTACAGCGCTCGCACAGTTCAATCCCCAGGCAGCAACTTCATCGCAGTTAGCAAAAGCTAGTCGTTGGCTGTTGTGTATAAAGAAGTAACTTCCGTCAACGGCATTTCTAGCAAGAGCGCTCATGTCACTGACTGTGGTGTAACGGTCAAGGTGAGCGTTTGGCACAGTTCCAACCGGACCAAGAGGTGCCAGCGAAGTAAGTAGCTCAGGCGTTGGAATTCGGAATTTGGTCTCATTCACGATCATGAAAACGTCAGCGGCGTCACCTTTGAGAAGGAAGCTACCGCCAATAGGCGATCCAAACCAGTCGGTGTAATCACGGAAGAAGTTACGGTTTCCATATGCGCTACAAACATCTCCAACCCCATAGAGGTTTCCAAGAGCGGTTTGGTTTGGAACGTAAGGTGTGTAGTAATACAAGGCGGCGGTTGCCTTGTTTTCCAAAACAAATGATTGAGCGCCACAACCGGGGTTATTGGCTTGGTAAGGGCGACTGATGGTTCTTCCTGGTTTTAGCCAGGTGAAAGAACCTGCTGGATTGCTGTACCACTGTAATTGTCCGGCACCTTTGTAAAGCTGCCAGAAAAATCCTGCGGAGGCCGCGCTACAACCAGCAGGTGTGTCTGGACAGTCCATTCCAAGTGCAAACTCGTAGGCACGGGCACTCGGGTTAGTTGAAGTTACTAGCCCCTGCTCTTTTTGCAATTTAACCAAAAGCACCTTAGGGCTAATTCCACAAGCGATTGATACGTCATAAATGATTTCAGCGGCGCTAACGTTTGTCTTTGCAGGAAGCGATGCACATCTTCCAGCTGTTCCAGTTACAGCTGGAGTGCTGAGGCGGTAATCCTTGAGACAACCTGGTCTTGTTGGATCTGCTCGACAGGCCGCAACTTTTCCATTTAGGAATCTTTGGATGTCGACGGCAGACATAGTTCCCGAAGTGTAAAAAGCGCTGTCGCTAATAATTTGTCCCGGGTTAAACCAAGCGGCATTAGCAGCTTCTGCTGGAGTGCTCTCTGACTCGACCGCGACAATGCCCACTGCCGACACCGCGGCAATTAGCAACATAGACCAGAGTTTTCCAGTTGTTTTAATCATTAGGGAATGATCACCTCAAATTTTTGGGATTCACCGATGTGGTTTTCGGATTTGTAACTAACGGTGAGCGACAAAGTGCCCTTCGGTAGCCCTGAAAAACTTACGTTGAATGGGAAACACTGCGTTGAGGTAACGTTGCGCTCAGCTTTCACCGTTGCAATAGCTGTGGCAGTTTCTCCTTGGTAGTAGCTAAGAATGCAACTTCCGCCATCTTCGGCAAAATTGCTAACTTCGGAAACCACGTTTAGTACCCCAGCTGAGGTGTCGGAGTAAAGGATGTTCAATTCGGCAGGCGCCATAGTTGGAGAAACTGAAGGCGAAGGAGATGGCGAGGTCGAAGGAGAAGTAGCTTCCCCTTGGCTAGTTTCTTCGCCTGGTGTGACGCTGGAGGAGCCGGTCGGCTTGATTAGCTCATCGTTTGGGGTGCCGGCGTTTGGATAAAAGAGGGTGCAGCCAGCTAGCACCAGGGCTGTAGCCAAGCCAAGCGCGACAATAAAGGCTCTTTTCATAACGCACTCCTCACGTACCTTCAAGCCTAGGTTGAACTTTCTAGAATGGCAACGCAAAACGCAAAGGGCACGGATATTGAGCAAAAAACCGCGCTGTTGCGCAATGGCGGAGAATCCCCAGAATCTAGCTGGTCAGCGAGTGTTTTTAGCGAAATTTCTTATGGAAATTAGCACTGTCAGGAATTTGCCAGCTTCAAAGCAACCAATTTTGTGCCGCAAAGCATTGCGGTCGTGAATTTGTCAGTTAGCTGTTTTTGATTTGATTTTGCAGCTGAGTGTTTTTCTCCGCGACTAGATCAGCGAGAGAGACTCCGTAGTCAACAAGTTTCTTCTCCAACGCTTTATCGCTGGTGGACAAAATTCTGGCGGCAAGTATTCCAGCGTTCTTTGCTCCACCGATGGAAACTGTTGCAACTGGAATACCAGCTGGCATTTGAACTATTGAAAGCAGCGAGTCCATGCCATCAAGTTTGCCCAGTGGAACTGGAACACCAACAACGGGAAGTGTTGTTACAGAAGCCAGCATGCCGGGAAGATGTGCGGCGCCTCCGGCACCAGCGATGATTACCTTGATGCCTCGTGAGGCAGCAGTTTTTCCCCACTCAATCATTCGCTCGGGAGTGCGATGAGCTGAGAGCACTTCGACTTCGTATTCGATTCCAAAATCCTTTAACGCTTGAGCGGCATCGGACATGACTGACCAGTCCGAGTCGGAACCCATCACAACTGCTACAAGTGGATTGGTAATTGGAACTCCCGTCGATTTACCTAATACTGAAATATTAGTTGTTTAGTTGGTTCCTGGCACCCTCGGCAGTCCGAAGACAAGTCTCAACATCGTCACCAACTACGGTGATATGCCCTAGCTTTCTACCAAGCCTTGGAGCTTTTCCGTAGAAGTGGATATTTACCTCTGGGAATGAGGACATGACTTTGTCATAGTTAGCCAGAAGATCCTGGGAGTTAGAGACCCCAAGAAGATTTGCCATGACCGCCACAGGTCTTATCGGATCTGTTTTACCGAGCGGAAGATTTAGTACAGCTCGAAGGTGTTGCTCAAATTGCGAAGTAGCTGATCCCTCGATTGTGAAGTGACCTGAATTATGTGGTCGCATTGCCAATTCATTCACTAGTAGTTCACCTTGGTTAGTTTCAAACATTTCAACAGCTAAGTTTCCAGTTACACCTAGAGATTCGGAAATCAACCTTGCTATTTTTACTGCTTCCCTGGACATTTCGGAACTGATGTTTGGAGCTGGCGACAATACTTCGGAGCACACTCCATTTTTTTGTCTTGTCTCCACAACCGGCCAGCTCGCAAAATCACCATTTGGATTTCTAGCACATAGCTGAGCAAGTTCTCTTTTGAATGACACTTTTTGCTCCACCAGTAATGATCCACCCAGGGAAGCGAGCATAGGATCTGCCAGCCAGTCTGAAACTTGCTCCGAAGAACTGACCACTCGAACACCCTTGCCGTCATATCCGCCGATCGGTGTCTTGACCACAACTTCTGGGCCATGCTCATTGATGAACTGATCCAATTCCAAGGCTGTGGATACTTCTTTCCAAATTGGGCTTGGTGCGCCCATCTTCTCTAGCGCTTTGCGCATAACAAGTTTGTTCTGGGCGTGCGCAAGCGCTCTTGATGAGGGCTGAACGGAAATTCCCTGCTGCTCTAATTGCTGCAAGATTGCAAGCGGCACATGCTCGTGATCGAAGGTTATGACATCAACAGATTTTGCAAAGGTCAGAACAGTTTCAAAGTCGGTAAAGTCTCCAACAAGGGTGGTGGCCTCGGCTGCCGGAGAGTCTTGGGTTTCTGCGAGAACTTTTATTTCGATTCCCAGCTTGCCGGCAGGTGCAATCATCATTCGGGCAAGTTGACCACCGCCAATTACACCAACGCGGGAGTTAGTCAACTAAATGATCCTTACAACTAAAGAGCTTTGCTTGCCTCGGCTTCAATGGCGGCGGCTAGCTGCTTAGGTCTAGAGTAGCCGCTGACAGTAATGACCTGGCCATCGACTTTGACCAAGGAGATCGCCTTTGCTCGAAGTGGCTTGGGGCGCTGAACTGCTATCGAAGAAAGCTCCGAAAGGTTTAGTACTTTTTTACGCAATCCAAATAGCCCCGAACGGTGAATAATCCTCTGGTCAGTGATCACAAGTGATGCGGCCAGCCAATTAAGCAATGGCACTAACCAAAAAAGCGAAACTGCCGCGATGGCCGCCCATAGGACAATCTGATACAGATCGGGGGCAACCAATTCAAAAAAGTAGATCACTGAAAATGAGCTAGCTGCTAAAACCAAAGTTGGGAACAGTAAAGCAGCTGCCCTTGGGCGAAGTCTTACCAATCTAGTTTCGAAATATTCAGTCACTATCTAATCTTCTCGCTTTGCAGTTCTGAGGTGTAGGACATCGCCGGCAGATACCGTTAGTGTTTTGGTAGCACTCAATAATTGCAACCTGCCACCCTCGTCTATTCCGATCGCCTCTCCAGCTGTCGATGAACCATCTGGAAACAAGACCTCAACAAGCTCTCCGATAGTTGCCGATGCCTCAATGATTCTTGCTCGCAAGCCACTAACTACCGCATCACCACCAGCTTCAACAAGGTCTAAGTAAAGGTGCTGGAAGCAACTAATGGTTCGCGCCAGCAAGCTATCTCTATCAAGACTGGTTGCACCTTCTACTAATAAAGAAGTAGCGGAGCCAGTTGGCAGCTCCTCTGCACTTTGATTCACGTTGATTCCAAAACCCACCACCACAGCCGAGAGGTCTGAGTTAGCTTCGGCCAGTATGCCGCTAATCTTCTGACCCTCCACCAAAACATCGTTTGGCCACTTGATCTTGGATTCGATACCCACTTCGGCGAGCGCGGTTTTTATTGCCTCAGCCATCATCAAACTAAGCCACCCGATTGCAGAGTCATTTTTGAAACTGGGTCGAAGTAAAACCGAGGCCATGACCGAGCTACCGGGTGCTGCTTGCCACTTTCTATCCAGGCGACCCCGCCCGGCTGTTTGAAACTCAGTTAGAAGGGTAAAAAACTCTGCATGTTGATCTGAGGCAGCCATGGCCAATAGGTCCTGGTTAGTGGATCCTGTTTCCGCAAGCGCCAACAGGCCGTTAGCTACTAGAGAGGTCTTGGGGTATTCCATGGGTAAAGCCTAGGCCAGGGCTGGTTTGTAGGAATCCTCACCAATATGGAAATATTCTCTGCGTAAAGCTGCAATAACATCACCTATTACCTCCTATAAAGTTGGTCCGATACTGCCAAAAAGCATATGGAGAGACATTGACTGAAAAGCGCTCAGAGGCAGACCTTTCCACCACTGCCGGCAAAATCGATGACCTTAGACACCGCTACCACGAGGCGGTCCACGCCAATGGTGATGCCGCTGTAAAGAAACAGCACGCTAAGGGGAAAAAGACTGCTCGGGAAAGAATCGACATCCTTTTGGATAAGGGCTCTTTTGTTGAGGTAGACGAGTTTGTTCGTCATCGCTCCAATGCTTTTGGCATGGACGTTAATCGCCCCTACGGTGACTCCGTAGTAACTGGATTTGGAACCATCCACGGCCGACAGGTCGCGGTTTACTCCCAAGACTTCACGGTGTTTGGTGGATCTCTTGGTGAGGCAGCTGGAAACAAGATCATCAAGATTATGGATCTGGCAATTTCAACAGGGGTGCCGATCATTGGCATTTTGGATTCCGGCGGAGCCAGAATCCAAGAGGGTGTCGTGGCTCTTGGTAAGTACGGCGAGATTTTTAGAAAAAACACCATGGCCTCAGGTGTTATTCCACAGATTTCAATCATTATGGGGCCAGCCGCAGGTGGCGCTGTTTACTCCCCCGCATTGACCGACTTTGTCATCATGGTTGATAAGACCTCAAACATGTTCGTTACCGGCCCTGATGTGATCTTGACCGTGACGGGTGAAGAAGTTGGCATGGAAGAACTCGGCGGTGCCAGGGCACACAACGAAACTTCCGGAGTGGCACACTACCTGGCTAGTGACGAAGATGACGCCCTCGACTACGCGCGTAACTTGCTTAGCTTCCTGCCTCAAAATAACTTAGGCGAAACAGTTGTCTATGACTCACACTCTGAGCTTGAAGTAACCGAG
>Ga0315909_10008050_pt1 | contig 11637 bp, 25 predicted proteins | sample LakEriMetagenome_11_FD_203527 | JGI IMG/M metagenome (GOLD analysis project Ga0315909, IMG submission 203527) | Freshwater fungal communities from buoy surface, Lake Erie, Ohio, United States - Buoy 2 MA125 | ecosystem: Environmental > Aquatic > Freshwater > Lake | place: USA: Lake Erie, Ohio...
AATTTCCCTTTCATATTACAAATATAATAAAACTTATTTAAAAAAACAAATCCCCACTCTGTTAAAAGTGAGGATTTAATTTTAGTTCTTGACCTATCTTATTTAATGTTTAAGAATGTTCCAGTACTACCAGCAACTGTTGTAGGTAGCACCCCATTCCAACTTTGCGCTTTCAAATATTCTACATACAAAGGTGTAATCTCTTTTTGTTTAATTTTCATAGCAAGTGCCAATGCTTGTGCGTCAATAATAACTTTTGCGGAGTCACCTTTTGCAATTGCAATTTTTTCTTGAGCCTCGGCTTCTGCTACTAATTTACGTTGTGTTGCTGCTTGTGCTTCTTGAACCGCTTTTGTTTTACCTTCAATCGCTTTTTGTAATGATGCTGGTGGTATGATATTAGTTCTCAACTGTGATACTTCAAACCATTTAGATAATCTTTTATTACACTCCGCAACAATTGCAGCCTCAAATTCTTCTCGTTTATTAAAGATTGCATCAACCTCCCACTTATTTGCCACGTCATTTACCGAACTAACAATCGCATTCATTAACCATCCTTGTTCAATTTGTTTAATGTCCAATCTCAAGTTCTCAAACATATTACCAATTGCTGTTGGTTTAAGTGAGTAGTTGAATGATGGTTTAATTGTTGCCGCAAATCCACCTTTTGTAATCACAGTTTGATCCTTGTATTCAATATGTTGTTGGAATGTTGGAAACTCTAACATCTGTTCCGTCCAGGTATTATACATTACCCAACCTGTCTTGTATTCGTAACTTGATACACCTCGTTTGTCTCCGGTTAGATTAACTTTGATACCTACGTGACCCGCATCAACTCTTTCAAGTGCGAATGGTTGGACTGAAGATACAATTAAACCTAAAAGAAATATTCCGACCGGTTTGTATAACCAGGAAATGTTAAAATTCTTTCTGTCACCATATCTGTCCTCTGTTATGGTATACATACTACCTCTTGTTGTAAATGCGATAAATCCTGCAATTACTAATCCTAAAATAAAAATTAATCCACTAATCATTTTGTTTTGTTTTTTGTTAAAAATTTAATTGTTTCGTTTATTACATACATAAGGACTCCTAACAACCCAACGAAACTTAAAAGTTGTAAGGACCCATTAACCTCTCTGCTCACCACGTACTCACCAAAAAGTGTGTTTAACCAAATAAACAATATCCATAATGAGACTAATTTAAAATACTTCATTTTTTTTTCTTCAAATTTACAAATTAAATTTCAAATCATCAAATTATTAATTTATTTTATTTATTAATGAATCTAAAACACTATCTAGTTTTTCTTTATATTCATCACCAGATTTTCCATCAATGTTTAATAATTCTATTTTTTTCATCAATTCTTCAAAATTAATTGACTGTAATTTGTGAATAACATTGTCAACATCTTTTTTTGCTTGGTGAATAATTGACAATTCATATGAATGTGTTCTTATTGTTGTAATGATTTCAAAAAGTTCATAAAAAGACCAATTGTTGTTTATAACAGTGTTTTCATTAATTTCTATATCTTTTTCATTCCAAAATCTTATGGATCCAGACATTATATTTTTTTTCCCTTCAGTTAGTATAGCAACTTTATTATAATTTGAATTTCTTTCTTTTTTAGAAATGAGATAATACAAATAATTACTATTGGTGTAATCTTTGAAATAACAATACTCTTTCATCGTTGTACACCATTTAGTTCCAGCACCATATTTAATTGATCCTTCAATTGTTAATGGTCTAATAATAAAAAAATTATCATTTTCTAAAATCACTTTTACGTGGTCTTCTTTGATAAACAATTTTTCTTGTTTAGTTTCTTCAGCTTTTGTAACAACATCTCTTAAAAAAAACAAATCTAGATAGTCTTTACTATAAATGTCTTTATTTTCAATATAAGGCAATAGACTATCAAATGCCATAACCCAGGTTGCTAATTGTCTGGAAGACCAATTAAAATTTCTAATTGAGTTTCTTTTGTTCCAGGTCTGGAATAAATACGGTAAATACTTTTTTGTTGGTGTTGTGTCCAATTCGTTAAAAATTCTTACAGTCGCAGTACTCACCTTTGGGTACTTTTGGATTAACTCATCTATTTTTGCCATAATTTATAATTTAATCTAATAAAAAAATACAATCTTCAAATTCATAATTTTGTTCGCTTCTTTCTGACACAACAAAAAACTTATATTTCATACCAATTATTTTAAATTGTTGAGCTTTAAATGGTTCACCTTCTTTTGGGACTTCAAAATCAAGTGGTACATCAAAATGTACACTATGATGTGACCTAATTGCTTTTACTTTATCAGTCCAGGTTGATAGCCCGTATTGTCCTTTGTATTTAAATTGTTTACCAACCAACTGTTTCATATCAAATGTTGGTATAGCTATTTCTTCTTCTGGTAATAATGGATTTCTTTCTCCAGTTAGTTCTTCATAGTACGGATTCAATTCACCTGTTTGTGGGTCGTGTGTTGGTATTTTATTTTCCATTTACAATTGCCTTTGTTAGTTGGTTTATTAGTCCTTGGACTTCTCCGAACTCGTAGAATCTTACAGATGGATCCGTATTGAAAAATTCAACATACCAATTACCATCTTTAATGTCTTCATTTGTTGGTGTTATAAATGTTAGCCCATCAACAATATCTAAAACATAATAGTAAGATTCGTCTTCATCGTGTTCTTTAATTTCTTCACTTTTGAGACCCAAAAGTATTATTTCTTTTTCTGTCATTTTACTAATTTTACTTTTTTTATTTTTCCTCTTTTATCTGTTTTATACTTGATTCTAAATTTATCTTCAATTGTATATTGTCCTTCTTCCATATTCAAACAATACCATTCACAACTATCGTGGTGATATAAATGAACGTGTATCTTTTCTAGGTTTTCACAACGCTCATATTCAATGTCTTTATACATCCAATTTGAACAACTAGACAAAGATAGTAATAATAAAATTAAACTTAAAATTTTCATAATCCTCTACTTGTTAATTCATCCAAAATTTCTTGGACTTTTATTTCTGATTTTTTTACTTTTAATCTATGAATAAAATACAATATCATAAGAGCTATCCACATAAAAAAATATGTCCAACCAGAAATTATTTGGGCAAACACAAAAATAACTTGAGTTATAATTAAAATAACAATTACCATTTGTGACCAAAGATGTATATCCATTTTTTTTACTTCTGATTGAGCCAGTTGTAACAACTCATTTTCTGATAATTCTTTCATTCTAATTCTTTTGATTTAATTAACTTGTGTTTTGTGTAAAATCTCATTAAAGTAGTAACAAGTTCTGGTATATTATCAAATGCCCATCTTTCTGTTTCTATAATATAAAAATCACCACCACCACCATTTTGAGTTTTAATTGTTAAGAATTGATCTTTATTATCACAACAGTCAGCGTCTTGAGTAAATGTCATTTCAAATTCTTGTGATAAAAGATGTTGTTTTCTATCTGTCATTTTAATTATTTTGACAAATATACAATAACTTTTTTAATCACACAAGTTTTATTATAAATTTTCCTGGATTTAAATATTCTTCTTGACAAATCATATTGTAATCATCAACACAATTTCTAACAATATTTTTCATTTGGTCACTAAGACCAGTAATGACCGCAACTTCTTTTTGATTTTTTTTTATATTTTCCCAGAGGAATTGGTCTAAAATTATTTGTACTTCAGAATGTTTAATCCCGTGTAAGTCCAACGAATTCATCTTTAAATAATTCTTTTGTAAAAATATTTTCTATAGGATTATGTTTTCCTAGATTATACCCGGTGTATGTACCATCTTCAAATGCAATTTTAACCATTAAAAATCCAAGTTCTGAAACATAAATATTATCTAGTTTTCCAACACCTTTTGGAGTCTCAATTAAAACATCATTCATCTTTTTCTCCTTTCTTTTTTCTAATATAAAGTTCTATAGGTATTGCAAGCACAACAACAAGTAATAAAACAAATAAAATTTTTTCTATTAAAATCATAAATTAAATGTTATTACACCGTTTTCTTCCACAATTTCTAATACCCCATCACCTTCAGTAAGTTTATTTATTTGATCTTCATTTAATGTAATTTTATCTGGTTCCATAACTACCTTGAAAGGTTTTGTCAAAGTCAATTTGCTGTTTGTTATTAACTCAAATATTTGTTCATTTTCGCATTTAACAACAGAAGGATATTGTCCACCGACAGTTACCACAACAGTATCACCAACAGCAATTTGGTCAAGTGAAACCAAATAAGGTTTTTCATCTACGATGAACAATTTTACTTTTCTTGTCATTTTAATTTTTAAAATTTAATAATGTTTCAACTTCTTGGTTTTTAGTTTCAACAATCGGTTTCCATTCGCCTTTATATGTTATACCTCTTACAGGTTTATTATCAATCCAAACATATTCTTCGTCCTCCGAACATCTAGGTTTATCCGTTATAAGGTCGTGAAATTTGAATCCGTGTCTCCATAACCAGGAAAGAGTTATTCCTTTATCTTTATATTCTCTGGCAGTAAAAAAAACTATTTTATTTCCATCGTCGTAAAGTTTATTAATCTCCTCTTTTGAACCTTCATACGGTTTTGCATCCTTATATAAATAACTGTCTTCATTTTTTATGTCATCACACACAGTTCCATCAATATCTATTAAATAAACTCTTTTTTTCATAATCCTAAATTATTCATAAAATTCATATCTAAAATATAATCTTTTAAATTTTTAACTAAAGAATCTGCGTCAACTTTTTCATATAAGTCTGGGTATCTATCTTCAAGTATTTTGTTTTCTTCATATTCCCTACAACTTGAGAGAATATCCGACAACATTATTTTTAACATATGTTCTTTATCATATGTGTCTTCAATTTTTCTTTCTAATACTTGTCCTTCAAGTTCTTGAGTGTATTCAATTAATTCTTCCACTGGATTCAAATCCATTAGGTGTTCATTTCCTTTGAATATTTGATTTATATTTTTCATAACTTAAAAATTTCCAAAATAATCATCAAGTAATTCTTCCCCTTTTTTTATATCTTTAAGTGCAATTCCCTGGTTATTCACATTTTGTTTTTCTAAATCTGGATAACAACTATTAAAATAAACATTATTATATGTAACAAAATTTACGTCTTTAATGAGTCTTACAAAGACATAATCTTTAATGTCTTTTGAAATAAAAAATCTATTCACAATTTCTTGTACTTTTTCATCAAATGTTTTGAATTCGGTTATAGGTATTGCATATAACATAGTTTCGCCTTGCCATAATGGTAATAGTTGCTCACCTTTTTTAATGTCTTTTATTGTAAAGACACCAATACCCTGGACTGGTGAACATTTTAATTCTGTCTTGATATTATTTCTAACGTGGTCAATTGCTTCTTGAGATATAACCGGATAATAACTTTGATTTCTAAATTTATCAAAAATTCTAATATCTATTGTTTCGTATTTCATAATTTTAATCTAATAAAAATTTCAATATTTTTTCTTTTACCCCTAATTGTTTAATACCTTCATTAGATTTTGGTGTTAAAACAAAATTGTCAATTGCCCACTCATCTTTCCAAGGTTCGCCGATTTTACCCATTTTTAAATCATCAACAGAAACCCAATGTGTTACTTCAGGATGATCGTGAAGGTATTGTTTAATTTCAATAGTTCGTATTTGTTCAAGCTCCCATCTTGGTGACCATATAAATAAATTACCGTGCACTGTACAGTTTTTTAAATCTGGTGTTAATGCAATCGGTTTTTTTAATATACCTTGTGATTCGTAATATTCACCAAGTTCTTCTAATGTTGCATGTAATTTCCAATCTGAAGATACCACAATTTCACAACCAGTTTCTTCTAATATTTCATTAAGAACTTTAACGGCCTTTGTGTCAAAATCATCAAAACGATATTGTACAGGTGCGTCTTTTTTTTCTTTACTACTATCTGGATTAGCGCTGCGATAATTTGCCCATTTTTTTGTTCGTCCGCCCCAATTATTGGATAGACATATAACTCCGTCGTTATCTAAAAATAATATTTTCATAAATACAAATATAAGATAAAAATTTTAAATAATCATCTTAGCACCAATAATTTCTTCTGATTCTATATTATATTTTTCTAATAACCAATTTTTTACAAAATCATATGTTTCTGTGTAATCCGTATTAAACATATTTAAAATTGGGTCTATAACAATTTTAGAATTTACATAAACCTCTTTTAGTTCTTTCTCTATTAAAAAAATATGAGTTTTACCTTTGTTTCTAGATAACGTTTGATGTGTTTTTTTTCTAGTCTCGCTAAGGTCTAAATTAGAAAAATGGGTGTCTAAAAATTTTCTTACTAATCTTTCTTGTTTTTCAGTCATATTAAAAAACCCCAACCATAACGATTGGGGTAGGTGGAAGTCAATGATTCAACTTTTATATATAATGAGTTTTAATATTTGACTTAAAATACTGTTGAGTGTTTCAACTTTGAACTTTTGAATACAAATCATAATCTACCATCGTCTCAAGAATTTTGAAGTTGTATGTTAAAAGTATGATTCACTAACGTTCCACCATTTAGTTTATTCCTCAATCACTGTTGTTGCATTAAAGTGATCAAGTTCATCCTGGATTTGGTCAATTCGGTTTTCCAAAAACTTAATCTCACTATCTCTTTCCACAACACTTATTTCAGAATGTTTAATAAGTGGAGTTTCCATTCTACGAGAATAATAATCAACAGCAGCACCGTTAGTACAATCAAGACCTTTCATTTTTGAAACTAACGATTTTAATTCAGATAAAAGAAATATTTTATCAAAAACTTCAAAATTAGCCTTCTGAATTTTAGTTTTGATGTAAGTTAATTCATCAACTTTTGTATAAAGTTGGCTTAAAGTTTCTTTAGCCGAATAATCTCTTGTGTTACCCTCAATTATTGAATTGTTATTTTGTAACCTACTTGTTAGTTCATTTAACTCTTGAACTAATTTGTTTTTTAATTTTAAAGCTTGTTTTAGTGTCATATTTTTTTTTAATTAATTATATAAAATTTATTTTAATAAGTCAAATTAAATTACAAAACTTCTTCAAATTCTACATCAGAAAGATTATCACCATCATTTTCTGTTGTCTGTGAATATAAATTTTGGGTAACTTCCTGGAATTTATTATTCAACTTATCAATATTAGGTTGAATTTCGTCCATATTTTTACTTTCGTATGAAGTTTTTAAATTTGAGATTAACTCATTTAATTCATTTTTTTGTTCTTCGGTTAATTTATCCTCCAAATCTTTCATTGACTTTTCAGATTGGAAAACTGTTGAGTCTGCTAAATTTAAAAGTTCGGCTTCTTCTTTCAATTTTTTATCTGATTCGGCATTTGCTTCAGCTTCTTGTCTCATTCTTTCAATTTCTTCTTGTGAAAGACCAGAAGATGATTCAATTCTGATTGTTTGTTGTTTGTTTGTTCCTTTATCAAGTGCTGACACATTAATAATTCCATTTGCATCAATATCAAAAGTTACTTCAATTTGTGGAACACCTCTCATTGATGGTGGAATTCCGTCTAAATGAAATCTACCAATCGTTTTGTTATCTCTAGCCATTGCACGTTCTCCCTGAAGTACGTGGATTTCAACTGATGGTTGATTGTCAACTGCCGTTGAGAACACTTGAGATTTTTTTGTTGGGATTGTTGTGTTAGCATCAATTAGTTTTGTAAATACTCCACCCATTGTTTCAATACCTAATGAAAGTGGCGTTACATCTAATAGTAATACATCATTAACATCACCAGCTAAAACACCTCCTTGAATTGCGGCACCAAGAGCGACAACCTCATCTGGATTAACACCTTTAGATGGTTCTTTACCAAAGAACTTTTTTACCGCCTCTTGAATTGCTGGGATTCTTGTTGTGCCACCAACTAAAATTATTTCATCCACATCATTTATTGTCATTTTTGCATTTTTCAATGCGGACTTACAAGGATCAATTGTTCTATCAACAAGTGGTTGAATTAATTGTTCAAATTTAGATTTTGTAAGATTTCTAACCAAGTGTTTTGGAATACCATCAACTGGCATAAGATATGGTAAATTAATTTCAGTAGATTGTGTTGATGATAGTTCAATTTTTGCCTTTTCTGCGGCTTCTTTTAGCCTTTGGAGTGCCATAGGGTCTTTAGCAACATCAATGCCTTGTTCCTCTTTAAACTCACTAGCTAACCAGTCAATAATAACTTGGTCAAAATCATCACCACCTAAATGTGTGTCTCCATCAGTTGATAAAACTTCAAATACACCATCACCTAATTCAAGGATAGATACATCGTGAGTACCACCACCACAGTCAAATACAACAATTGTCATATCTTTTTGTTTTTTGTCTAGACCATACGCTAGAGCGGCCGCTGTAGGTTCGTTAATAATTCGCAAAACATTTAAACCAGCAATTTGACCTGCTTCTTTTGTTGCTTGTCTTTGAGAATCATTAAAGTACGCAGGTACTGTAATCACAGCATCTGTTACAGTCTCACCTAAATAATCTTCTGCGGTTTGTCTCATTTTTTGTAAAACCATAGCAGAAATTTCTTGAGGTGAAAAATCTTTTCCGTCAATTTCAACTTTAGTTGAGTTATTAGTTCCCTTTTTAACTTTGTAAGGTACTTTACCGGTTTCACTCTTTGTTTCATTATAGGATGACCCCATAAATCTTTTAATTGAGTAAACCGTTTTTTCTGGATTAGTTACCGACTGTCTTTTAGCCGGGTCTCCAATTTTTCTTTCACCATCTTTGATGAAAGCAACAACGGACGGTGTTGTTCTTTTTCCTTCATTGTTGGTAATAACCACAGGTTCTTTACCTTCCATCACTGCGACACAAGAGTTTGTTGTGCCTAAATCAATTCCAATTACTTTTCCCATTTATTTATTTTATTTTATTTATTATGACTTTAGTCGTGCCAGGTATTGCAAAATTTATACCTTTGAGTTTTTTTGTAGTAAATACTGACATTTTGTCAGTTTATCAAGTAAAAATGTCAGTTAATAGTCAACATCTTTTGTTAAATTAATTTCGGTTTCTGCTAAATCACTATAAACCCAAATTTCATATCCTAATCCACCAGTAGATTTAAACTTATATTCAAAATTACCATACATACCGTAAACACCATAAATATGTCCCATCCATTCGTTTAGTATTTTACTTTCATTTGGGTAAATTGTAAATGTCATCGGTTTGTAACCGTCGTCACCCAAATCTTGTTTTGGTGGTTTAAAATCTGGTTTAATTTTTTCTGCTTTTTCAATAATTCGTTCTCTCATTTTGTTTAATCTTTCAATTTCAGTTTCCATAACAAAATTTAATCATAATTTTTTATAACTTCAATAACTTTTAATGACCAGGGATCAAAAAAGTTATCAGTCTGACACATTTCAATTGTATTTGTTAGTGCGTTAAAGTAAATGTCACCGTTTTTAATTGGTTCCATAAGTTTTTTTAAGTATCTTTTTCCTTCATATTCAACATAAAGTTTATCATCTCTATGTTCATCACAAAGTGTATAAACCCAACCATTAATTTTATGTTGTTCTCCAGGTTCACCACACACTTCACAAACTTGGAATGTTTCTCTTTCAGCTTCAATAACAAAATGAAATCCATTTTCTGGTAGGTTATCCAAAAATATACTCATACCTCCAAACTTTTCTTTTATATTGACAAAACTTTTATCCCATCCAAGTTTTATTAGAACTTCAAATAATCTTTGTACAATACCCAACCAACCATTACCAATATTAAATTGATTTCGTTTAAGGATTGGTCCTTTGTCAATTCTATATGCCCTTTGAAGTCCCCCGATTTTTTCAAGGAAACTTTCAAACTCTGCGTCTGTTCTATGATTGTTGTTCATCCTTATACCCATTTTTTCTTTCTATTTTAACAATAGTTAATGCGTTTAGTAAAGTCCAGTAAGCATCCCAAAATCCACCACGGTCATCAAGGAAGATGTTTGCATATAACTTTCCGTTAATACCATAAGGTCTATTCCATTCTGGGTGCATTTCATTTACCCCGTGAACAACAATACCCAGAGATTCAACTTGTTCTTTTCCTTTCTGTAATTGATCCTTACTTCTTGCAGTATTTATCAAAAAGTATATTCCTTCTTCTTGACACTCCAAAATTAAATCAACCATTTTTTTACAGTTGTCTTTTATTTCTTCGTTGTAAGGAATGATTGTATCATCAAGATCACAAGCTATGATAATCTTACCATTTTTCAACCACTCTTTGGCTAATCTATTTGTATAAAAGTTTGCGTGATGTCTCATATTAATTAAAAAAACCACCAGTTTTAAGTAATGTAAAATAAACAGCAACACTAACTAATGTAGCCCAAAAACTGTAATTCCCTGTTTTTTCTTTTCCGTGAAGATATGCCCCTAATAGTAAGTTAACACTTAACAATACTAACATTATAATCTGACTTGTTCCCATTTTTTATTTATTTAAAATTTCTTCTTTAATTATTCTAACATCACCCATAGTTCTAGAATAATGTTCTTCTAAATCGTAACCACTTTGTCCACATTCACAAACTTGCATATCCCATCTTTTGTTTGAAGATGATTCGTGTACTTTGTTACAATGTCCACACTCCCAGGTTACTTTTATATATTTTGACATCTTATTCTGATTTAGATTCTATAATTTCAATCAGCTTGGTAAGACAAGCAAGTTCTGCTTCTTCATAGGTGTTATGATAGTTTAATTCCTGATTTAATTTTCTACCATTAGCTATTTCATAAAAAAATCTATCTTTAACAACTTTATCATCAGCATAACTAGGAAGGATAATGGTATAAATATTAAACTTCTCTCTAAACCATCTAAATGCTTGTGAGAATGTTGGTCTTGTAACTTCACAAACAAGAAACTTTTGTTTGTTAGGTATAAACTGAAAGTCTCTTTCACAATCAAAATATCCAAAACAAGGTTCATCAAATCCAAGTACTTTTAGTTTAACTGCCAACTCATAAGGTACAAATTCTTTATTCATTTTACAAAATTAATATTATTTTTTCTATTTTCCAAATCCAACAGTGCCGGATCCTTTAATTGTTGGTGTTTTTTTCAATCCTTCAAGATTATCAATTGTTTCTTCAAAAGTTCTACCCATAACAATAACAGAAATTACAACTTCTTTTAAGTGAGACAAAGACATTCCTTCTGTTTTTTTGATCCACTCCTCAATATCAATACCTTTTAAATCATCCTCACTTAATTTGTGTTCAATGTAAGCTCTTCTAATATCTTCATTTGGAAGTTCCACTTTATATCTTCTATCAAAACGAGATGGTCTATTTGTAATTCTTTCTTGTAACTTCTCCGGATAGTTTGTTGTTGCAATATAAACAACACCTTCAATTTGTTTTACACCATCAAGGATGTTTAATAATCTGGCGGTCTGATGTCTTCCTTCACCGGCAAGTGAATCAATATCTTCTAATAAAACAATAAGTGGTCTATTAGGTTCAACTTTTCTAAATGTTGCAATAAATGATGTAAACCTTTCA
>Ga0315909_10008051_pt1 | contig 11636 bp, 10 predicted proteins | sample LakEriMetagenome_11_FD_203527 | JGI IMG/M metagenome (GOLD analysis project Ga0315909, IMG submission 203527) | Freshwater fungal communities from buoy surface, Lake Erie, Ohio, United States - Buoy 2 MA125 | ecosystem: Environmental > Aquatic > Freshwater > Lake | place: USA: Lake Erie, Ohio...
ATATGATATACAACTTAAATTTCCCATAAGGTGTTTTTATTTGGTCGCATATATTTTTTTATATTGATCCAAAAGGCAATAATTAAATAAATTATAACGGGTGAACCCATGGTAATAAAAGAGGTATAGATAAAATACAAACGAATCTTGCTAGAAGATATGCCAAGCTTAGCGCCAATATAGCTGCAAACGCCAAAGACATGTTTTTCAATAAAAAATTTTATTCTATCCATTTGTATCTTTTACGAATATAGATAATATTATTTGATTATCGGATAAACTTTCCAGCCCTCTTTTACCTGATATTTGGGTTTATCAGGGAAAATACTATTTATAATTAAATTCATTCCTACTCCTAATCCAACAGAAATTCCAATTCTTCCCGCCAAATTAAAATCATTATTTTTATAGGTTCTATCCAATAAAAAAATTGCACCCACAGCTGAGCCTAAACTAAGTGTTGTTTTAAGAATAACCGAACCTAATCCAATTCGTCTGAACGCTAGAATATCTGAGTATTTTATTTCTTTATATAGCAGTATGTCTGGCCCCAACAAGGAATACCCGAGTACAAAACTACTGTCTTTTATTTCTGTTAAAGTTTGTTTGAAATTCTCTGTTTGACCCAAATACCCTCGGTATTTTATGCTTAATTGATCACCTAATTTTGCCTGAATAATCTTTCCCTTTTGTTCATGAAAAAATACAATTTGCTCCTGCGCAAGTAGACTTTTAGGTTCACTCAGGAGGAGAACAAATAGTATAAATATTATTCTGTTTTTAAAATATAATCTCCAATGGCACATGTTAAACATTTTTTTGTGTTACAATAATAGTTTTTTAATTGAATCAACGCTTGAGTTTCTGTTGCTTTTTGGAGCCTTATTCCTGATTTTTTCCATTGTTTAATAATATAGTTGTTTTCGGCTGGAATTTCTTGCAGCCATAGATATACCTTTTCGCACAATTGTTCTTGTTGATTGTATTTGCCGTAATAGAATAATATTGGAATCAGGGTATTGATAAATATACTATTTATCAAATCTTTACTCAATTGAATTGTTTCTATGTAAGCTTCTTTGGTATTAGGATGTAAATCTCCAATATCAATTTTTTGCTTTCCGTTAATTTGGATTATTTTTTTTGCATGAGTAAAATCAGTGATGTGCAATAATTCTTCGAACAAATTTGGATGTTGGTGCATGCATTCTACCCACTGGAATAACCTAATTGTTGGGAAGTTGGCCGGCCTAATTCCGCCAAATTTCCAAATAGACACATCTAGTGGTTTAATTCCATGCTTGCCGGCTAAGAATTTAAATTCTTGTTGTAAACTTAAATTATATGGATCCTTGAGATTCCCCTTTAAAAAACCTGCTGCACCCAATACCAATGCCTGCCTAGCTAATAAATTGCTTTGGTAGCTTAGTTGAAGCTTATAAGAAATTACTTTACTTACTACTTCAAATGAGCTAGCATTAGATTTTTGGCCAAATACAATGGCCATTTGTTCATACAATAAGGCCTCCCAGTTGCCATTTAACTTTTCGTGTGCTTGCTGTATGGCAGCTACTTTAACTTCAAGGCGCTCTACACTTAATCTGCTTAACCAATTATTCCATACTATACTGGGTAGCGGTTTAAAAATACTACTGCATGGAATTTCTTGTTTGGCTTCCATCATTTTTTTGTAGTTATTTAATATTTTTTCTGAGATAAGTTGCGCAATTTCAAGCGTTGGATAAGGATTGTTAAACGGGTCTAATATTTCTGTATTGTGTTGCCATACTACATGTAAAATGACGTTATGATAGGCAGAATCAAACTGGTGTCCATGCTTCATCCAATCGCTACTTTTTACATGTATTTCAACATTTCCTATCCAAAGTTTATCGCCAATTCTAATTTGTGCATTAAAAAAATCGGGACCAGAATGGCGGTTTAATAGGCCCGTTTTAATAATTTGAATGGGTTCTCCTGACGTGGTAAAAAGTTCTTTTTGAAGCAAATATTTGTGCTGCCAAAGAAATTGGAGTAGATCTTCTTTCATAGGAATTTGGGGTAATGGCGCACATAATACGATTCATTTTCTTAATAGAATACTGCCTTGGTTTATTCATTGGCTCTCCTTGCTACATTTTTAACTCAATAATTATTCTTAGTAAAGGCCTATCTTGCGTTTTCAAAAAAATCGTGTTTATATGAAAAAGCTTTCATTTTTGATCCTATTTTTGGTTGGACAGTTCGTTTTACTTGCTCAAACCAATTTGCCAACCAGTTGGAATTTTTCTAATCCGGGTATTGCAAATCCACCTGCGGGTTGGACAATGAACTTGGGGTCAAATGGAAATCTTACCTATGCCTTTGGGATTGGTGATGCACTTTCTTGCAGGTTAGATGCCACAGGTGAAAATTTTGTTATTCACTACAGCGGTAAGTCGGGTCCTTTAAGCTATTATTTGAGTCCACAAAATGCGGGTGCAGCTTGGGGTGGGCAATTTGATGTTCAGCAAAGTGCAGATGGGGTAAGTTGGACCAATTTACGTTCCATAACAACCAAGGCAACTACAGTTACTAATTATACAAATGGGAGATATGTAGATTTTCCGGCTGAATCATCAAGATTTATTCGATTTGTTTTTACTCAGAAATTACCCGGCGGTGTGGCAGGTACTCCAGGCGGAAATATGGGTGTAGATAGTGTTTGGTTGCAAGCACCTCCTGCCTCTCCAGCTGCTAACTTAGCTGTGTTGAGAGGTGCTACCAATTTTGTTAGTGGTGCACAAACAGTAATTGGAAACAGTACTGCTACTAGCTTCACTTTTCAGAATAAAGGGTCGGTTCAAACCTTAACCATTGATAGCATAGTGTTTACCGGAGCAGCTGCTACAGATTTTTCTGTGAGTGGTGTGCCTGTTTCTATTAATGCAAGTGCTAGTAGCAATTTAAATGTACAGTTTACGCCAGCAGTCAATGGCACCAGAAGGGCTTTGATGTTCATTTATTCTAACGACTCATTAAAAAATCCATTTATACTCGACTTATATGGTGTTGGGGGAGCATTTGCAACCGAGCCATTGGCACGTATTGATACCATTAACTTCACAGAAATTAAATCTTTTTCCTATCGGGTAAATACTTCGTATGTTGGACAAAAACCAGAGCGCTTCTTGTTACTTAAAAAACTCGGCTCAACAGTAACTGAAATCCCTGTGGATGGCATCAGCTATAAAAAGGGTGATTATATTGGTTCGGCCCAAGTTGAATATGTTTCTGATACCTTATTAAGCTATCAACCTACTTATGTTTTGGCAAATAAAACCTATCATTATGCTGGATTTACTTTTAATGGTCCAACTGGTTTTGAAAATTATAATACCAGCAGCAAGGCAACTGCCAGTGTAAGCACAACGGGCAGAACACCTGGTTCTTATTACGCAGGGATTAATCCGAGCAATCCCAATTTTGTTACCAGTTTAACGGCAAAAATTAATCCGCACGATACCATTTATTATAGTAATTATATTTCTAGAATGGTTAATCCTTGGTTAACGCGCGATACTTCAAATGGTAAAAAGGTAGTTACATGCGTATATACTAAGCATCAGTTTTTGTATGATGAGCCTTTTTTGTGGGCAGCTGGAAATAATGGTGCAGTTTTAACACGTGAACATACATGGCCTCAAAGCTGGATGCCAAGTAATATGGGTAATCCAAATTGGCCAAATGCACCGGGAACAAGTAAAGAGTTGCCAGAATACAATGATTTACATAATTTATTTCCTGCACATCAAGCAAATGCCAATGGAAGAAGAAGTAATAACCCGTTTGATGAAGTAGTTACTCCAACTTACACTGCGCCAACCGGACTTGGTATAGTGGGTAGAGACAGCGCAAGCAGAGTAGCTTATGAGCCAAGACCAGAGCAAAAAGGAGATGTTGCACGTGCTTTGTTTTATATGGCTGCCTGTTACCACGGTATTGGCGGTTTAAATTGGTCTATTCCCTCGCAGCAAAATGTCGACTTATTAAAACAGTGGCATCAAATGGATCCACCAGATGATTTTGAAATTGCGCGCAATGAATTTATTGCCCAAACCCAAGGAAATAGAAATCCATTTATAGACTTCCCGCAATGGGTAAATAGGATTAATTTTAGAAACATGAGCTATATTGCCGATACCACGCCAGCTCAACCAAAAATTACTATTACTAGTCCTTTAGCATCTGATACATGGGGCGTTGGAAAAAGATTATTAATTAGCTGGCTGAGCCAAGATATAGACTCTGTAGATGTTTTTTTAAGTTTAGACTCTATGCAAACCTGGTTTAGTGGTGGAACGCATTTGGCTACTATAGATTCCTTTTCCATCTTGGCTGCTAGTCCGTTTACCAATCCTTATGGAGTGGTAAGGATTAAAGATAAAAACTCAAGTACAGCAGATACTTCAGCCTATTTTGCTTTAGACATGACCAATACTTTGCATGAAAGCCAATTATTAAATAAGCTGCAAGTTTATCCTAATCCGTTTAGTAGCAGTTTTTATATCCATTGGTCTGAACCAAATACAAAAGCAGAAATTACCTTACTGAATGTAATGGGTTCAGAAATGAAACATTTGGAAATAACAGGAAGTACAGAAGTAAATGTGAGTGATTTGCCCGTTGGCATATACTTTTTACAGGTAAAAACAGGTGGTAAGCAAGTAACGCAAAAACTAGTTAAGTACTAGTTTTTACGACCTATTAATACGATGTCCCAGGTATTATCTAAATGGTCTTGGGTTAAGAAAAAATCGCTGGTCTCTATTTTAAGGGTATCAGCGTTTTTTTCTTTCAGGTCTTTACGCATCATGCTGGTTAAGAAATTATAGGGAACAACTAACCAAGACGCAGGTATTAATTTATGCAAGCCCAATGGGTCTAAACGTAATATTTTCCTCGCCCAACGTGCATTTTCTTCATAGTATAGATTCACCTTCTCATTTCCTTGCACACCCCAAAGTTCTATGCTATCAAAAACTTCTGAAGCTTCTCTCCGCATTTCATCAAATGTATATTCATGCACATGAAAAGGATTTCGGGCAATACTCATTTTGGCATTGGGTGTGGTGCATAAAAATACACCACCTGGTTGCAAAACGCGTTTTACATCTTGCATAAAAGCTTTGCGCTCTGCAATGTGTTCTATAAACTGAAAGGCAGTTACTACTTCTTTGCTATTAGATTCTAGAGGAATAGGAGGAACCTTGCCCGAAACAAAACTGAGGTTAGCTTTGGCGCTGTGTTTTTTTCTAGCTTCAGCAATTGTGGCTTCGCTATAATCTACACCCACAGTACTTTTGGTATAATCTGCCAAATATTGCGTTCCATACCCATCAGCACAACCTATATCTGCTGTTTCTTTTCCAGTTAAAAATGATTTTGCCCACTCATAGGCGAAGAAGCATCTTTTAACGGTTACATTATTGCTATCTTCAAAACTTGGTCTCTCTCTATCAAACATGTGTATGGATTAATAATGGCTTAATAAACAAAAAGCCGATTGCGAAAATAATAAAAAGAAACTTTTCAAGGGTATTCATTTTATGTTGGGTTTCATCCCATTCACTTTGCGGCTCAGAATCTGCGGTTATACCTGCACCAGCAAATAAGGAAATTTGCTGATTATGCCACTGTAAACATCTCAAATTCACAAATAACTGCAAGTTTTTATCTTGCTTAATGCCAATGAATCCGGCATAAAAAGCCCTGGAAATGCCTTCATTTTCTCTGATAAAATCTATCGCCGTATCTCTTGGTAAACCAGCTACTGCGGGTGTTGGATTTAATTTTTTAAGGAGTTCTAAAATTTGCTCTTGCTTTTGGTCTGAACCAAAAAAATAGCTAGTTTTTAGATGAGTTAAATGTCCAGTTTCAAAATGTGTTGGGCCCATTTTTTGAAATGGAAGATTGGCTGTTTGTAATTGTTGCTCAATAAATAACTCCACCCAATGTTGTTCATCTATTTCTTTTTGTGTAAAATTTCTTTCAGCATTTGGCGGCAAAGTACCAGCTAGTGCAATGCTGGTATAGTGGTGGTTGTAACTGTTAACAAGGGTTTCCGGACTTGCGCCAATCCACCACCCGCTTACTGGTGTAAAAACACAGTAAACAAAGGCTTTAGGGTAGGCTTGTGCCAATTTTTCGAAAAACGATATGGGTTCAAAGTCTTTCACTTCAATCTTTTTTGAATTGGCTAAAACAACTTTTTTAAACTTCTGATTGCTGTTTTTAATCGCATTAATGGCTTTAGAAACGAGGCTTACGTATGATTCCTTAGTACTTGTTTCAAAACTAGTTGTATGCTCAAGCTTTGGTATAAAGTCCAGTATTTTATGTTGATTTTGAAAATCTTCTATCTTTTCAAATTGAAAAAAATAGGCTTGGTCGCCGGTATTAAATGGCGATAACACAAATGTGTTGTTTGGGATTTCAGTTATTGGTTTTAATTGGTTCGAACAATGCCCACTCACCCATTTCACTTGGCTAGTGCCGGGTAGTTTAAATATGGCAAATGCGTTTATAGAATTATTTTCCATTAGGCAACAAAGGTACAATTGCCATGGTTAATCTGCTTATACAACAAAGTTTTCCTTCAGAATCTGTTATTTTTATTTCCCATACCTGGGTGCTTTTCCCTAGGTGAAATGCTCTTGTTGTGCCGTAAACAAAGTCTTTGCTTGCACTTTTGAGGTGATTGGCATTAATATCTAAACCCAATGCTACAAATTTGCTTCTATCTATGCATAAATTGGCAGCCATACTCCCAACTGTTTCAGCCAGTGCGCAAAAGGCACCACCGTTTACTACACCCAAAGGTTGAACGGTTCTGTGATCTACAGGCATTTTGGCCACTAAAAAGTCGGAACCAATTTCGCAAAATTCTATACCTAACCACTCGGCCATGGTATTTTTGCCTCGGTTGTTTAAAGCAGCTAAATTAATTTCCTCTGGTTTAAAGAAAATACTCATTTTAATGGGCTAATTTTTTTTGTGTGTATTTAAGAACCTTATTAAACAACTCTTCTGATTTAAAAGGCTTGGTAACGTAATCATTCATGCCAGCTTCAATTACTTTTCTGCGTGTTTCTATAAATGCATCTGCAGACAAGGCTATAATAGGTAAAGAAGGGTTTTTAACTTCAGAATCAAATGCTCTAATTGCCGATGCTACCTCAAATCCACTCATTTCTGGCATTTGTAAATCTAATAATACTAAATCTATGTCATTCCGTTCTTTAAGAATGGTTAATGCATCTTTTCCATGGCTAGCAATAATGAGTTCATTTTCCCATTTTTTAAAGAATTGTTTAGCAACAAATTGGTTCATCAAATTGTCTTCTACTAAAAGAATATTTAGGTTTGATAGATCTACTGATTCTGTGTTTTTTTTGTTCTTGTCTGCTATTTTTCTAAGCTCACCAATAGTAAACGGAATAGTAACTGTAAAGGTGGCGCCTTCACCTTCTTTACTTGTCATACTGATGTTTCCATGCTGCAGTTGAACCAAATTTTTGGTAATGGCTAATCCTAAACCACTTCCGCCATAAATTCTTGTTATATCAGTATTGGCCTGTGTAAAGCTTTCAAATATTCTGGATTGTTGGTTTGCTGGAATACCTATTCCACTATCAATAATATCAAATTTCACCAAAATCATGTTTTCTGTTTTTTGACTTATGGAAGTATGCACAGCTATTTTCCCTTCAGAAGTAAATTTGATGGCATTGCCTACTAAGTTAAATAAGATTTGGTTTAGTCTAAATGGATCACCTTTAATTATTTTTGGCACATCGGCATCAGTAGTTACCTCGAAAATCAATCCTTTTTCATTAGTTCTGGGTTCAAACGTTTTCCTTAACTCTTCAAGCCTATTCCTTATATCAAAATCAATCTGTTCAAAAGTAACTTTGCCCGCTTCAATTTTAGAGAAGTCGAGTATATCATTAATAATTACCAAAAGGTTATCCGCTGAATACTTTATCGACCGAATATTTTCTAATATGGGTAATTGTAATTCTTCCTCAAGAAGTAATTCTGTTAAACCAATTATGGCATTCATGGGGGTTCTAATTTCATGACTCATATTGGAAAGAAATTCAGATTTTGCTTTAGCTGCAGCAATTGCCTCATTTTTTGCCTTCAATAAATCTTGTTCAATTTTCTTTTTATCTGTTATATCTTGAGAGAAAATTGACACCCCATTTATTTCCCCTAAACTATTTATAATTGGGTTAAAAGTTGTCTCGTACCAAGGAGTTTGATTATCTGTAACTGTTCTAAAACTCATTTGTTGCAGAATCGTAAACTGTTCGCCCTGCAAGCATCTTTGAATATTTCTGACTAATTCGTCTTTAAGTTCTGTATTCAGAGGTATGTCTGCTAAATTGATATCTGTTTTTACAAATCCATTCAGTTTTAATAGGTGTTCAACATTTTCTTTGAATGAGCTATTAAATGATATTAAGTTGAAATTTTTATCGAAAGCATAAATGAGGTTTCTGGTACTTTCTAAAATGGCATTTAATCTGTTATTATTTTCTATAATTTGTTTTTCTGCTACCTCACTTTGTCTCTCTGCATCCCAGAGTCTAACAGCAGCTAATACTACCTTAGATAACTTGTCGGGGTTTATTTCATTTTTGGTAAAATAATCATAAGCGCCATTCTTAATCATTTCTACGGCTATTTTTTCATCACCCTGCGAAGTCATAACAGACACTGGGGTGTTTATAGCCATATCTCTTAATTTTCTCAATAGTTGCAATCCATCAATGTCTGGTAGCAGATAATCAAGAAAAATACAATCGTAACTATTGTTAGCTAATTTATTGAGTGCCTCCGTTGCATTGTAACATATATCAATCTTTGTGCGTAGGTCTGTTTTTTTTATATTTCTTTGAAAGTTTAAAACGTCTAGCTCATTATCGTCTACCAATAGAAGTTTGAATACTTGAGATGCAGATTTAGTGGTCATAGCTTACCTTTCCGGATATTCACAGAGTTTCCAATAATTATTGAGCGTAGAAACTGCTTCAATAAATCTTTCCATGCTTAAGGGTTTAAGAATGTACCCCGCTACATTTAAATCATAGGCATCTAATTTATCTTTATCTTCATTGGAGGTGGTCATAATAAAAACACTGATTTTCTTCAGTTTTTCATCTTTTCTAATCTCCCGTAAAAATTCTATGCCCCCCATTTTTGGCATATTTAAATCGAGTAAAATAATTTGTGGATTCTCTGTAATGGATGGATCTCTTTCTCCCCTTAAAAATTGGAGTGCTTCTAGGCCGTTATTGCAAACATAAAGTGGATTTGTAACATTATTCTTTTTGAATGCTCTTTTAACATTCATAACATCAATTTCATCGTCTTCTACTAGTAATATATTCACCATTTTATCTCCCATAAATTATTTGTTTTACTATCAACAAGTTTACCAAATTTAGGGTGAACCATCAATTAATTGTTACGAATTAACATATGTTCAATCTAATTGGCTTTATTTTTAACCTTGATTGTTTAAGCCGGCCATTCAAAATAAAACTTAGCACCATTCCCTTTTTCAGATTTCACCCAAACTTTTCCCCCGTAGCCCTCAATTATTTTCTTTCCAATGGCCAGTCCTGCTCCTATATTTTCTACCTCATCTCGTCTTTCTAAGGTTTGAAAAATGGTAAAAATCTTTTCATGAAATTCTTCTGGTATGCCTGGCCCATTGTCTGCAATACAAAAAGTAACCATTCTGCCAATTTGTTGCGCACTTATATTAAGAATTGGTTCAATAGATTTATTGTGATGAATGGCATTACTTATGAATACTTTAAACACTTCAGTAAGGTCTTTTTTATTTGCTGTTACATTTGGCAGTGCATCATCAATTAAAATACTAATATTTTCAGGCAAATCTAATGACTCTAAAACTTCATAGACAACAGATTTACTCGCAATTGTTTCTTGATTTTCTTTTGTTTTTTCTGCTCTTGAATACTGAAGAATTGAATTGATTAATGCTTCCATTCTGTGGGCTCTTCCGCGCAGCATATTAAAATATGCATTCGATTCCTCACTCAATTTTTCACCCATATCTTCTTGTATCCATTCAGTTAAATTATTTATTCCTCTGAGTGGACTTTTTAAGTCGTGTGAAGTAATATAAGCAAATTCTTCTAATTGCTTGTTTTTCTTCATTAGACTTACATTATAGGCTTCTAATGATTTAATGTTTTCTGCTTCTTTTTCTTTAGAAAGTTTTAGATTGTCACGCATCTCTGATAAGGCCTTCCCAAGTCTATCTCTTCTGCTTAGCATTGGAACTTTAATATCGTAATCTCCTTTCCCAATTGCATTGGCTACTTGTTCTTTATTTTTAAAGCCCTGAACCAATTTCTGAGCAGAACTAATCATATCACCAATTTCATCCTCTCTAGGGGCATCAGATTGGAATTGAATAATTTTGCCTTCTCCAACCTCATCTAAAATAGCATTCAGTTCTTTGATTGGTTTTATAATGGTGAAATTGGTGATTAATATTGAAATAGCTGCTAATATGGCTATTACAATGATCATTATTAAAAGTAAATAGGAGAGTGTTCTATAACTAGCAAATTTTTGAGCATCTAGTTTATTGAAAACACTAATGGCCTGCAAAGTTGTTTCGCTGAGTACTAATTTTAACTTATTTATTTCGCTGTCGATTCTATCTTTGATTGTTTTTGCTTCCAGCATTTTCATCGGATTTCTGTATGCACTGTCTGCATTCATTAATTCAATAAGCTGTTTCTGTAGTTTTAATGTGTTTTCGAATCGTTTATCTACACTAATTATCCTTTTTTTAATATCGCTGAGTCCGGGTTCTTGACAAAGCCCAATCAGGGTAGATTTTTGGCGAGTATATAGGCGTTGATGAATTTTAATTAATCTTTTTGTTTTTGCCTCATTGGCCTGGATAGAAATTTCTGCACTAAGGCGCCCAGATTCTTCAATTAATAATTGATAATCCTTAATTGCACTAATAACTGGACTGAAATTACTGGCAATTTTAATGTCTATATTCTTGGCATATTGTAATAATAAAATGGATGCTGTGGTAAAGGTTAAAACAACCATTATTACCGCAAAATAGGATATCGCGGTGCGCGTACCTATCTTCATTCTATATATCCTATTTATGATGCTTTCCCACATTTTTTTAAGTCCATAAACCTATGACTTTTCATAGTATTCACCAAATTTTTTATGCCACAAAGTTCGTACTTTTATAATGTATAGTCTTGTTTTTTAGTCGGACCAATTTGGGAATTACATCCATCTTAATTAGATTTAGGCCAAATAAAATTTTCCAACTGTGCAGTTAATTGAATCAATTCTTTTTTTTTCAAACCAATGCATTAATTTTACAGCATGAAAACGAGTAGTACATATACCTTAGCAAATTTTAGAAGTTTACCTGCAATTTCTAAGGAGGAATTAGCAACCATTCAATTTGAAAATACAGATGTTTTGAGTAGACCTGAGGATATTCGGGTAAGGAGAACTAATTTAGATAAAGCTATTTCATTGGGTAGAAGTGAGAAAGTTAAAATTTCTAT
>Ga0315909_10008054_pt1 | contig 11630 bp, 7 predicted proteins | sample LakEriMetagenome_11_FD_203527 | JGI IMG/M metagenome (GOLD analysis project Ga0315909, IMG submission 203527) | Freshwater fungal communities from buoy surface, Lake Erie, Ohio, United States - Buoy 2 MA125 | ecosystem: Environmental > Aquatic > Freshwater > Lake | place: USA: Lake Erie, Ohio...
CTCGCAGGAATCACGGACGAATCCCCCGCGGCGATGGATTTGAGCAGCTTGATCGATTGGTAGCCGTATTCATACGGATTCTGCACCACCGTGCCGTGCACGTGCCCGGCCATCACACCTTCCAGTGTCTCATCCGCTTCATCGAAGGCCACGACCTTCACCTTGCCGAGCTGATTCATGCGACCGAGCGCTTCCAGAATGATGGGCGGATTGTAGGCAAACAGCCCCACCATGCAGCCCACATCCGGCGTGCGGGTCAGTGTGTCTTCGACATAGGTTTTTGCCTTGGCACGATCGAACTGATCCAACAAGGTGCCGAGAATTTTGTATTTTCCACCATCGATCACCACGCCCGGTTCATCGAAACGCTGCGGGTCCGAGGAGCGATCGAGCAGTTCATCAATCAGCCCCTGCCGACGCAGACGGGCATTGTCCTGCTCGATGCGACCGACAAAAATGGCGACCGATCCGCCCTGTGGCATGGCCTCTTTCACCAACTGCCCCGCCATGCGTCCGGCCTTGTAATTGTCCATGCCCAGATACATCAAGCGCTTCGCCTTCGGCGCATCGGCATCGACCGTGATCAATTTCGTCGAGGCAGCGGCCTTGTTCAACACCTCCAACTGGTTCTCCGGATCGATGGGGCTGACCGCGATGCCATCGATGCCACGGATCACCATGTCCTCGATCATCTGCTTTTGATCCACCACGCCCGAGCCCGGCATCAGCACGGAAACCTTCACCCCGAGATCGGCGCCCGCTTTTTCCGCGCCCACCTTGGAGATATCCCAGAACGACGCCACGCCATTGGTGACAAAAGCGAACTCCGGCGTCTTGTTAGCAGAGGCGCTTGGTTTTTGGCAGGATGTGACAAACCATCCCAGCAAGGACAGCCCGAGGATGCGAAAAGAGTTTTGGGTCATGCCGCTACCACACCAAAAACCCGCACGATGTCGAGAAAAAACCGTGGCTTCACACGCCCAACCACGCGAGGAACTCATGATTGCCGTCGGTGCCGGTGATCGGCGAGGGCAACAGCCCGCGCCATGTTTTGCCACAGGTCTCCGTGGCGAACACGCGGATTTTTTCCACGGCTTTTTCATGCAGTGCCGGATCGCGCACGATGCCTCCTTTGCCGATTTCATGACGCTCCAGTTCAAACTGCGGCTTGATCAAACAAACGACACATCCCCCCGGCTTGAGCACGGAAAAAACGGCAGGCAGGACTTTGGTGAGTGAAATGAAGGACAAGTCCATCACCGCCAGATCCACTAATTCGCCCAGGTCCTCGGGCACCATGTGGCGGGCATTGAATTTTTCCTTCACCACCACCCGCGCATCGCTGCGGATTTTCCAGGCAAGTTGATTCGTGCCGACATCCACCGCGTGCACACGCGCCGCGCCGCGTTGCAGCAGGCAGTCCGTAAAACCGCCCGTGGAAGCGCCCACATCCACACAGACCCAGCCCGTCACATCGATGCCGAATCCTTCCAGCGCTCCCTCCATTTTCAAGCCACCGCGCCCCACATACTTCAGCTTGTCCTTGATTTCCAGAGGGGCATCGACATCGACCGTAGTGCTCGGTTTTTCGATCAACCGATCCCCACTGCGCACCTCCCCCGCCAGCACCAGACGTTTCGCCTGCTCACGCGATTCGCACAACCCACGCGCTACCAGCAAGGCATCCACTCGATCTTTCATCCGCGCCAGAGAAACAAACTCCCGCACAAATAGCGAGCCTGAATGCCACGCCGGGAGCGCTGAGCCCAAGCTCGGCGCGAATCCCCCGCTAGGCAGCGACCGTCTCTCTCACTGATGGCTTGTCAATGGGCTGCATTTCCCGCATGCTCTCCCCACACCCACAATGACTTCCCAAGACCAATCCTACCGCGAACAAATGAACATCATGCTGGTGTCGCTGGTGGTCGCTGTGATTTTGTTAGGGTTAAAAGTCTGGGCTGCGGGTGTGACCCATTCCTCGGCTCTCTATTCGGATGCGGCGGAGTCATTCGTGCATTTGATCGCCGTAATCATTGCCGTGCGCGCCTTGCAAATGTCGCACAAACCCGCCGATGACGACCACCATTTCGGCCACGACAAAGCCGCTTTTCTCTCCGCCGGCATCGAGGGCGCGATGATTTCCTGCGCGGCGCTGTTCATTTACTACGAAGCCGGGCGGCAGTTTTTCACGGGAGTGCAGATGGAAAACATCGGCTTCGGAGCCTTGCTCGCTGGCTCGGCGACTCTCGTCAATCTCCTGCTCGGCGCCGCCCTGCTGCACATCGGCAAAAAACGCCAATCGCCGGTGTTGCGCGCCAATGGTCATCACGTCATGACCGATGTCTATACCAGCATCGCCGTCTTGCTCGCGCTCGCGCTCGTCTATTTCACGAAATGGCCGTGGTGGGATCCGGTCATTGCGATTCTCGCGGCCACGAACATTTTATGGACGGGCTATAAGCTGGTGCGCGAAAGCCTATCCGGCCTGATGGATGCCGCCGAGCCGGAAACCGAAGCGAAGATCCGCACGCTGCTCGATGCGCTGATGACGGAGCACGATTTCCGCTACCATCATCTCCGCCACCGCCACTCAGGCCACACTCACTGGGTGGAGCTGCACCTCGTTTTCGCCGATGAAACAACGGTGCACGATGCCCACGAAGTCGCGACCACGGTCGAAGAAAAAATCTGCGCCTTGCTCGCCCCCTACGGTCGCATCATCACCCACCTGGAACCACGCTCCGCGGAGGAAAAAGATGAAGTGTGGGAGGGATCGCGCGTTTAGAAACAATGGGCAAAAAAAAGAAACAGAAACCGTTCACCGCGCCAAAACGGCATTACGTCGCGCATCGTTATATCGTCCGCGCGGCGATGGTGTTTACTTTTCTATTCGGCTGCGCGGGTCTCTATCAAATCATCAGCTCGCTCATTCCTCTCACCTGGCGTTCCGTGGAATGCCGGATTGTGGAATGTCAACTGACAGACAACGCCAATCATACGATGCCCTTTTCCGCAGAAGTTTTCTATGAATTCAATTGGCAAGGAAAAGCCCACCAATCCCGAGAGTTGGGCATCGATGGCTGGACGCAAGCGGCTGATGCGATCCAGTTTCTTCGATCGATCGAAGACGCATCATTTGTCACACGCGCCTACTTGCCGACGAATGATCCGCAGGCGGCTGTTCTGTTACGTCCCGCACCGCGCTGGGGAGGCGTTGCCTTCCTTTTATTTGGCTCATGTTTCACTTGGTTGCTTTATTTCATTGATCGCTATCGCGATGCACAGACCGAGGCCTTATCGAAAAAAATTTTACCAGTCTTCGCACTTCTGTTCGGCGGCGCAGGGCTATTCCTGATGGCCGCCGTCAGCATCCCCTCATGGATCGGATGCTGGCAAATCCAGACATGGGAGGAAATACCCGCCACGATCGTCTGGAGTGAAGTTCGTGTGAGAGATCACGGGCGCAGAACCAAAAGCCATGCGGACATCTGCTATGAATACGAGCGCGATGGTCGCCGCTGGCGAAACAATCGGATCACGCCCGGCATCGTCAATGGCACGGCCTCCCGTTCTTCCGCTTATGCATTGATGAATCAATACAGACCGGGCCTGCGCACCACATGCCGCATTCATCCCACCGATCCCGCCAGAGCCTATCTGATTTCAACAATTTCTTGGCACATTCTTTTCACGCTGTTTCCTGCGCCGTTTATCGCCGTCGGCTATCTTTGCCTGCGGGAGATGAAGAGAAAACGATAATTCCACCAGGGAGCCAATGATCTCACACCAGATGTACTTATAACTTTCCTCTTCCTCCCCTGCCCTTCCTCGCCTAGTCTGTGCGCATGCCAAACACGTTTTATAACGAGTGGGACCGCGAGCGGATGTCGGGGAATACCGATGCGGGCGATTATCGCTCGACGTTTCAGATCGACCGCGACCGCGTGCTGCACACGCCCACATTCCGCCGTCTGCAAAACAAAACACAGGTGTTCTGGAGTGGCGAGTATGATTTCTACCGCACTCGTCTCACGCATTCGTTAGAAGTGGCACAGATCGGCCGGGCGATTTGCCATTGGCTGCAATCACATACAGACGGCCCACTCGAACCGGAGTATTTCATCGATCCCGATCTCGTCGAGGCCGCCTGTCTTTCGCACGACCTCGGCCATCCTCCCTTCGGCCACGCGGGTGAGCGGACGCTGAACTTCCTCATGAGCGAGCATGGCGGCTTCGAGGGCAACGCGCAAACGCTGCGCATCCTCACCGAGCGCATCTTTTCGGCGAGACGCAGCGGCATGGATCCGAGCCGGGCCTTTCTCGATAGCATTCTCAAATACAAATCGCTGTGGACGGAACTGAAAAGCGCCACAGGCAGCGTACCGAAAAATCACTTTCTCTACGACAACCAGCAGTCCATTCTCGATTGGGCGATGGGGGGACTTGATTTTCCGTTAGAGCTGACGCCGGGGAAAATGCGCGACAGCTTCAAGTCCATCGAATGCCAGGTCATGGACTGGGCCGATGATACCGCCTACTCGCTGAATGACATTTCCGACAGCGTGCGCGCCGGATTCCTCACGACCGATAAGATTCACCAATGGGCGGAAAAAAACGACATCCCGATCGAAGCGGGGGGAAGCTTGGAGAAACTGATGCAGGCGATCCGCAGTGGCAAGGTCGATCCCTTCATCGGCAAACGCATCGGCCGCTACATCCAGTCCACCCATCTGCGCGAGTGTGTGAATTTCCTCTCCCATCAAAGCAAGCGCTACCGCTACGAATTGGTGGTCGATGAGGAAATGCGCCGCGAGTCCGAGCTCTTCAAAAAACTCGCCTTCGAAGTCGTGTTCCTCTCACCCCAGCTCAAGCAGCTCGAACACAAGGGCAACCACATGTTGCATGCGCTCTGGGATTTGTTAGAAAAACGCTACATCGCGCCGGGTCACATCGACGGACAGTATTTTCAAATTCTCAGCAACGATACCGCTGCCGAAATCGCCCAGGCCCCCGATACCGCTGCGAAAGCACGGCTGATCTGCGACTTCCTCGCCGGCATGACCGATGGCTATGCCGCGAGGATGTACAAACGATTGTTCCTCCCCGACTTCGGCTCGATCCATGACTTGATCGGATAAGGCAACCAACGAACTAACGGAAGCGACGATCGCGCAGGCCGCCGCTTTGCTGCCCTTGTACATTCTGCTGGCGCAACTGTTGCTGTTGGCGCTGGGACTCCTGCTGCCGCTGCATCTGCTCTTGCTGAGCGCGTTGCTGTTGTTGCTGTTGTTGAGCCTCACGCATGGCGATTTGCTGGCGTTGCATTTGTTCCTGCTGGGCTCGCTGCTGCTGAGCCTCGCGCATGGCTTCCTGCCGTGCTTGCAGCTGCGACTGACGCGCGGCTTCCTGTTGTTGACGCATTTGCTCTTGCTGCGCTCTTTCCTGCGCCTCGCGAGCGGCTTCCTGTTGCTGGCGCATTTGCTCCTGCTGTGCTCTTTCCTGAGCCTCGCGCGCTGCTTCCTGTTGCTGACGCATTTGCTCCTGCTGTGCTCTTTCCTGCGCCTCGCGCATCGCCTCCTGCTGTTCGCGCTGTTGCGCTTCGCGAGCGGCTTCCTGTTGCGCGCGCATCTGTTCTTGCTGGGCGCGTTCCTGAGCCTCGCGCATCGCCTCCTGCTGTTCGCGTTGTTGCGCTTCGCGAGCGGCTTCCTGCTGCTGACGCATTTGTTCTTGCTGGGCGCGTTCCTGAGCCTCACGCATCGCCTCCTGCTTAGCCAGTTGTTGCTCCTGCGCTTCGCGGGCGGCTTCCTGTTGCGCACGCATTTGTTCTTGCTGGGCGCGTTCCTCTGCCCCGCGCATGGCAGCCTGCTGAGCCTGCTCCTGTGCGGCGCGGGCGGCTTCCTGCTGTTCACGAGCCTGCTTTTCCTGGGCCTCGCTCATGGCGGCTTGCTGTTGCGCTGCCGTTTCCCGCTGCGCTTCTTCTTGCTGCCTCTCACGCATGCCCGCTTGCTGGGCTTGCTGCTCATTCAGTTGTGCTTCTTGGGCGCGCTTCTGAGCTTCGAGCTCTTGTTGCTCGCTGCCTTGTTTTGCCATCGCGGCTTGCTCCGCTTCTTTCGCGGTGCGTTCTGCCAACTCCTCACGCTGGCGCTGCGCGCGGTCGCCGGGCTGCTCGCGCATGGCATTTTCCGCGGCCCGTTGCTGTTGCTCACGCGCTTCCTGCGCCTGACGCTCGGTCATGGCCGCTTGTTCTTGCTGGCGACGCAGGGCAGAAGTCGTGCCTTCTCTCTCCGTCGTCTCGCGAGGAATGCCTGGCTGACGATCGCGAAGCCCCGATGGGCGCCTCTCTTCGGTAGTCGGAACTTCCGCTACGGGCGCCGTGACTTCGGGGGTAGGCTTTTCTTCGGCAACCTGCGGCGTTTCCGGCTCACGCATGCGGTCGGGTGTGCGCACGGGTGGTTCGGCAGGACGATTGCCAGGTGGCGTATTCTCTGCGGGTCTATCGGCCACGGCAGGGGGAGTCGTTGTTTCTTCACGACTCCCTGGACGACGATCCGGTGCTCTGGGCTGATCACCCGGTTGTTCTTTTGTTTGCTCGGGAGTAGCTCCTTCCAAGGTGGTGGCCAGTTCTTCCCGTTGACGGGAAATTCTCTCTTGCAACACGATGCGCTCGGACATTTTTTTCGCCAGGCCACCGCGCATCGACTCCTCGGCACGGGCGCTTTCATTCCTACGCTCGCTGATGAAACGCTCGCGCAGTTGCGGCTCGAAAGCTGTATCGCGAATGACCTCATCTTTGAGCGGATTGCTTTCCACGGCTCGGGGGCGCAGGGCTCCATTCCATGGCACATTGAAGTTAGGCGCATTGATACTCAAGCGATCACCGCGTGTGGCAGCGTAGCGCAAGGGATCGAGGTGGGTGGGCGGACGGTTTTCAAAATCACAATGATAGCGCGGCAAGGGGCGGCTCACATGGCGATTGACCCAATCGTAGGATACGCCGTCGCAATAGACGCGTCGATTGTCCCAGCGATAGCCACCACAATACGTCGTTTGTTGATAGATGCGCACGCAGTCGCTGCTAGAAAACACGGCACTGATCACAGAACCACCGAACGAGCCGACTCGCACAAAGCTGAAACAACGCGGGCTGATCCCGGCGGAGTTGCCATAATACGAAGTCCAGTCATTGCCGCGCCAATAGAGCGATTCCGGTGGCAAGGGAGCCCAGCCGACGTAGTCGCCGCCCGATTTCCAGCACACCCAGGCCGGTGCCCACTCATTGCCCGGCACCCAGCACCAACCGCTATTGCGCAAGAGAACCCAGCGACCGTAGTGATATGTGGCCCAGCCAAAAGACTCGGTGGACACCCACGTCCATCCATAATTCGTGTAGGCCCAGCTACCGTACGTGTAAGGACGCCAATTGCGATTCGTCACGCAAACGGCGGGCCTCCACACGTAGCCATAATCCGGCGATTGAAACCACGTGCCCTGACTGGAGAGCCGATCGTAAAAAATGCTATAATCATAGTCGCCCATCGCGGAAACCGGAATCGAAGATGCAGGAGCGGGTGCGGGAATGGGCCGCTGCGGAGCCATCGGCTGCGGCGGAACGGGAGTCGCCGCCGCCCGGGCCTGTGCCGCAGCGGCATCCGCTTGTTCTTGGGCGAGTGCCGTTTTCTGTTTTTCGAGCGCCAGTTCCTCATCGGTGAGGCGGCGTCCTTTTTCCGCCAGAGCTTCGCGCTGGATGCGCAATTCCTCGCGCTCCATGGCCAATCGCTCCATTTCAATTTCGCGTCGCAGCTTTTCTTCCTGCTGCTCCATTTCGCGCAACTGCGAAGCAAGCTCAGAGGCCTTTTTCGCCTCCTCGCCATCGATCGCGGTGCTTTGTGGTTTTTTCGAGCAAGCAGCCATCGCCATCACCAAGGCAAAAAACAAAGGGGTGTATTTCATAACGTAGGAGTCGTTCCTGAAGCGTAAGACGTCGCCATGGGGAATTTATTCATGGGAGTTGCAAAACAAATCGGCAGGGACCGATCTCCGAGCGGTCCGGTGGGGAAGACGTCGTTTGCTGGGAAAGAAGCATCCTAATCAAAAAGCTTTCTCTGCAACCAAAATCCGGGGTGAAGGTTGTTTCCGTTACGGTAAAAAGGTTACCCACCCCACCGGACCGCTCGGAGAGACGGTCCCTGCCGGGCGAGAGGGATTCGCGCCGAGCTTGGGCTCAGCGCTCCCGGGCGCTTACGCCTGTTTGTCGCGTTTCACCATGAAGGGCTTGCCGCGCAGCTTGGCCTTGGACAAGGCGCGCAAGGTTTTTTCCACACACTCCTCGGGCACTTCGACGATGGTATGGCGTGGGAACAATTTGATGTGCCCCAGTGTGCCGTCGGGCACCTGGCCTTCGCGATAGAACATGCCCACCAGATCCTTGGCGTTGATGCCGTGGGTCTTGCCGAGATTGACAAAAAGCTTCGCCATTTCACCAGCATAGGAGTTCGAGCGCTCCTGATTGCGGTCGGGGCGATGCGGTTGACTATCGGAGCGGTCAAATTTCCCGCCGTTGACCGTACCGGGACCGGCATTGTCTTCGGCGATGCTTTGGCCCTTGGTGGACGTGGCTTCGCGCAGAAGGGTAAACAAGGCTCCGGCGATGTCGGTGGCGGTGTGACCTTGATCCAGAAGGCGCTCGATGTGCGCTTCGTGGCCTTGGAAACTACCGGCTTCGAGGCGGTCGCGCACGGTATCATAAAGCACATCGGCGCGACGGTCTTCCACTTCTTCCTGCGAGGGCACGCGATGGCGTGGGATTTTCTGGCGGATCGTGCGCTCGATGTTTTGCAAGCGATACAAATCACGACCAAACACAAAAGTCACGGCACGACCCGAGCGACCGGCACGCCCCGTACGACCGATGCGGTGCACGTAGTCTTCCGGGTCCTGCGGGACGTCGTAGTTGAAAACGATATCGATCTCTTCGATGTCGATGCCACGTGCCGCGACGTCGGTGGCGACGAGGACTTCCACTTTTCCTTCCCGGAACCGTTGCAGTACGCGCTCGCGCATTTGCTGGGTCACGTCGCCGTGGAGGCGGTCGGCGGGATAGCCGCGTGCCAGCAATGCTTCGGTGCATTCATCGACGGCTTTTTTCGTATTGCAGAACACAATGGCCAACCGCGGATCTTCGAGGTCGAGCAAACGGCACAGCACTTCCACTTTCGAACGCTCGCGCACTTCGTAGTGGCGCTGTTCGACGGATTCCACGGTCAAGGCCTTGCGCTCGATCTGCAGCATCTGTGGATTTTTGCCGAAACGTTTGATCAGGCCTTCCACACCACGATTCATCGTGGCCGAGAAAAACATCGTCTGACGCGATTCCGGCAACTGCGCCAGCATCTCTTCCATTTCCTCGCGGAAACCCATGTCGAGCATGCGGTCGGCCTCGTCGAGAATGGTCATTTTGATTTCCGAAGGGTCGAAGGAACCGCGGCGCATGTGGTCGAGTAAACGACCGGGCGTGCCGACGATCAATTGCGCGCCGTCTTCCAGGGCACGGAACTGACGACCAATCGGCGCGCCGCCGTATACGGGAACCGCGTGGAGTTTCGGCAATTTCGAGCCGAGGCGATGCACATCTTCGCAAACCTGGATCGCCAGTTCGCGGGTCGGGCACAGGATCAGCACCTGCGGTTTGCGGCGATTGACATCGATTTTCGCGAGCGCAGGAAGCACAAAAGCGGCGGTTTTTCCCGATCCCGTTTGGGAAAGTCCGATGATATCGTGTCCTGCCATCGCGACAGGAATGGCCATGGCTTGGATGGCGGAGGGGCGCTCGTAGCCCAATTCTTCAATGGCTTCGAGCAAGGGCGCGGGTAGCCCCAGTTCAGTAAACGGCGTAGTATTCATAATCAATTTGAGTCGATGCTCCTACTCCATTTCATCCGAGAAATCATAGGCATGCATCCATCGGATGGCACATCGGATGACGAACCTAGCACGGAATTGAGAGAAAAGGCAAGGATGATCTTTGCTGTGTCCGGAAAAAGCGGGGGCTGAGAGGATTGAAAACCCGCCCATCCGACGTTTTTTTACACATTTGCCAGGAACTGGTCCTCGTTTTTCAGCTCTCCCATCAATTTCAAGCGATAGACATGTTTCGTGGCATCGATCAAGCCCTCGGACAGACCTGCTTGGGCAAATACGACTGCGTTCCCGCTCGATTCCTCCCACTGCAACAGCGCGCGGCCCCCGCGGTGGAGGCATTGCGCGTAGAGATTGTGATCGAATTTCTCCCTCTCATGCACTTCCCCATCGTGAATGTGAACCGTGGGAAAAAACAAGCGATCCGCGAAACGACTTGGGAAGGTCAGCGCCATGGGATGCACTTTTTGCCGGCCGGGCTTGAACTTAAACACCGCGAACCCATAGTCCTTGTAAAGGCCGACTTTTTCCAGCGAACCTTCCGGCAAACGAAAGCGCTCATCCAAGCGGGAAAAATCCGCCATTTTCGGCACGTAGGATGCCTCGAAGGAACCGACCTGGTGCACTGCCAAGGTGGCGGATTTCGCTGCCGGAGCGAACGATCGCGCGAAGGGATCGCCACCGGCGGGCGAGGGAAAGCCCTTGTCGAGCGAAGCGAAAAAATGAGGAAACTTGCTCAGGTCAATGAACTTCACCGCATCTTCCGCCGCCCCCACCACAACCGGCAGTGGCAGCACCATGGCAACCTCCGTGGGCGTATCCACATTCATCGCATATACCAAGCCCTGCCGCGCCGGAGCCACCATGCGGGCGAAAATCCGCGTATTGCTTACCTCTTTGACCTTGCCAGAGAACATACACATAACTCGGATACCCTACACATTCTCTCGCGATTGTCAGCCATAAAGCTTCCGGCTCACTTAAACAGCGCATCCACTCCCATGGCCGATTTTCTCAACAGCTTGGGCACTTTTTTAGGATCGCGGGGTTTGAAGATGCGATAGAACAAACCTAACAGATGAAGAGTGAACAAATGATCGACGATGCGATAGCCGCGTTGTTTCCGCAGGAGCAGCGACGAGATCCAGGACAGCGTGCGGCGTTTGATGTGAAAGGGAGTGAAGGAGACTTTGATGCGGTAGCGCTCGCGTTCGGTGGCGGGGTAGCGTTTTTTGTAGTCTTTTTTGGCGGTGCGGATTTGCTCTGCGAGTGATTCATCGAAGGGAAGAAAGTAGTAGCGCCGCGCCAACAGAATGAGTCCGAAAAAATCGCGCATGTGCTCGATGTCATCGACAGGCAGTGCGGCCGATTCCGCCAAATCGATCATTTTCGGAAACAGCAGCATCGCGGACTCGGAGGTGCGGAGGGCCGATTCAGGATCCGTGACGAAGTGGCTGAGGACTTTGGCGACGGCATGATTGATAAAAAGTCCATCCCAGTAGAGATGCAACAGGGGCGGAATGCGCACGCGTCGGAAAAAGAGTTTTTGGCGCGCGAATTCCTCGATGTAGTAGATTTGTTGGATCACGGTATCGGCATGGCGCAGTAGCGGGACGGCGGCGGTAGCACGCTGTGGTCCGAGGATTTTTTCGATGGATTGTTCGATGCCGCATTTGTCGCGAAACACGTGCAGAGCGACGGCGACGTTGAGGCGG
>Ga0315909_10008055_pt1 | contig 11630 bp, 9 predicted proteins | sample LakEriMetagenome_11_FD_203527 | JGI IMG/M metagenome (GOLD analysis project Ga0315909, IMG submission 203527) | Freshwater fungal communities from buoy surface, Lake Erie, Ohio, United States - Buoy 2 MA125 | ecosystem: Environmental > Aquatic > Freshwater > Lake | place: USA: Lake Erie, Ohio...
GTTCTGCTGCTGCCTTTGGATTATCCTGATAGTATTTTAGTGCAACATCAATATCCAATACATTAGAAACCTTAGCAATGTCAGAGAATAAATCTAAATGCTTTCTTGCTTCTTCTGGACCCTTTGTTTCTATCTCAGCAACAAATTTACCAGCAGCCTTTTTATTTTTAAACATAGAAGCAATACCTTGAACTTCATTTGCAAATGTACCGCCAAACTTACCAATAATATTTAGCATAGCATTCATAGACTTCTTGCTCTTACCAAACATTTCTATCATATCCATTAACTGTATTGGGTCAATATTTCCTGTTGCTAATTGCATTTTAAGAGTATACTGTTGCTCTGACTTAAGGCCAGAATCTTCAATCATTGTTTTGGCTAATGGGGCTACGTCTTCTAAAGCAGTTCCCTTGTACTTCTTTGTTATTGCTTTGTCTACACCAGTTTCTAAGGCTTTTCTTGTTGCACCTTCTGATTTTGCAAATTGCTGCTGTATTTGATCTACAGTCTTTTTGTTTTCTGCAAGAAGTCCATTTCTTTGTTCCAAATAAAGATTAGTTAATCTTTCTGCTTCTGCTTGATTTCCTGCAGCCTTTGCTGATTCAATTTTCTTTTCATATTCTAAATCAAGAGAATCTATCATTTGCTGCTGCTGTTCAAGTGCTACCTTATTCATTGCAACAGAAGCACCAGAAGCCTCACCAATTTTACGCTGTCTTTCTTTACCTCCAAGTACTCCACCAGCAACACCGCCAATAATTCCTCCAGCAATTGCTCCTAATGCAGTTCCAATAATTGGCACAGCAGATCCTAAAATTGCGCCCGCTGCTGCACCTGCTGCTGCACCACCAAGAGCACCTCCGCCAATCTGCTTTACTCCAGTGGCATTAATACCTCCAGCCCTTTTTGCCTGTTCTGCAGCAAGCGATGCTCTTGCACGAGTTTCTTCAATCATTTTTACTCTTATGGTTAGTGGATCTTTAATTAAGTTTTCGCCATTAGGACCAAGTAGTTCTATTAACTTTGCATTTACCTGAATTCCAAAACCATAATCTCCAAGTTCTTTTCCAATATTTCCAGCAATAGATCTTGCCTGTGCTGGAGTTAATGAACCAGAAATAACACCAGTAACCAATTGATTTGTTAAATCTGCTTGAGCCTGTTTCTTGCCAACTGCCTTTATGTTTTGCCCTACTCCAGCAAGAGTTGTTTTTCCTAAATCTGATTTTACAAAACTTTCACCAAATGTGCTTTTTCCAGATTGAACTTCAAATGGAGAAAATCCTTGTTCTCTTCTTCTACGCATTACTTCGCCAGCACTTACTGTACCCGCAAACTTGCTTAATTCTGTTATTGCCTGATTGCTTGATTGAGTGGCTTCTGCCAGTTTCATTGCTGCATCTTGTGCCTTATCAAATGCCATCTTAGTTGATGCTATTGCATATACTAAAGCGCCTAATATAACAATTACAGCCCCAATTTTTGCAGGCATCATAGCAAGCATAGATAGCGCCATCAATGGCATCATTAATTGCTGAGATATTTCTCCAACCTTACCAGGGGCCATAGAACCAGCCATAGCAGCCATTGAAAGGCCCATTGCAGCCCCTCCTGCACCCATTCCACGTTTAGTATTATCTGGATTATCTGGATCTACTGGTTGTCTTCTAAATCTTCCAAAGAATCCTCCACCCTTTCCTCCACCACCACCAGAACTTCCGCCAGTCCCTGCTCCACCTGCTATAAAACCAGTCACCGAAGACTGTTTTAGCATTTGCTTAGTAGCAAGATCTTGAAGCCTTGCTTGTTTTTCTATTTGTCTACGTAGTGATTTTTGAACTGGATCGATTGGTCCCGTTCCATATAGTGCTGCCCTTGATGCTGCTGCCTTTTGTGATTGTGACATTACCCCTTGCGCTGCAGCCCCACCAATTTTTTGTCCAGCAATCTTTGCGTCATCCACATATTCTTGTGCACCAAGAACCAAACCTCTTCCAGCATCTTGTCCAATTTTTTGCATTCTTTTTGATGGAGATGCTACCTGAAGAACTTCTCTTATACCAGACTCGAATGCTCGTGCTGTTGATATAGCAAAAGTTTTAGCACGTGCTTTAATGCTTTTTATAACAAATTTATCTGCTTGTGTATGATATTTTGAAATATCTTGTGTTCTATAACTTCTACCGCCTAAGTTTAATCCTGCAAAATTTTGTCCTGCTGCATTAGCAGGAAGATTAACTCTTTGTATTCCACCATGACCTTCTCTTCCAGGTATACCTGCTATTTGTGCCGTTGCAAAGGTATTCTTTGATCTTAGCAAAGCGCCTTTTGCTGCTGAGTCTAAATCTCTTTTTAGTGCGGACTCAATAATCTCTTCAAATTGACTTTCACTAACTGCAGTATTTCCAACACGTTTTAGTGCTTGTCCAACTATTTTTCCAAATTCAAGCAATCCTGGATGATTTGGGCTTAAGCCATGTTGTTGTGCAATCATGGATGTAAATCTTGATCTATTTTGACCAACCCATTTTGCACCCTCTTTTCCAGTCATTTGTCCTTTATTGAAAGATGCTGGCATTGGGAATGTAAGGTTAGAAAGCATTCTAACATTTTTGTTAGTTTGCATAAGTTGGCTTGCCACTGCTCCTGGTGCTAACTGTGCTCCAAGTTTGTTTGCCTGGGATGGAGACAAAACAACTCCAGGGGTTCCATGTGCAGCCACAACTCCAGCATTTCCAGCAAATGAACCTTGGTATGCTTTAGTAGTTCTGGCAAGAGGAATGGCACCTCCGCCGACAGTTGATAATGCGTTCTTAAGATTTTTTGCAGACAACTTACCCTTTGCATTAATTTCATTAGTTGCCTGATGTAATGCTTGAAGAATTAAATCGTCTATGTTTCCTATAACTACAGACAACTTTTTAGCATCTGTAATTAATTTTTCAATACCAGCCAAACTTCTTTGACTAGAAATACCAAAAGCCTGTCCTCCAAAAACTAAATTTCGTCCACCAACATTTTTGGTTCCAACTGCATGCTGACCCATCACGCCACCAGCAATCATGTGTGCAATTGCTGGCTTGTTTGCTGGATTTTGTGCTGATCCTGCAGGGATTACTGCTTCTCCAGGAGTAAGCATTGCTGGAACTGTATCAGTGCCTTTTGAAAAATAAAATGGACTTACCCTCTTAGTTCCTTCGGCAAATCCCTTTCTTCCTTTACCAACTATAGGACCACCAAATCCTCGCTGTGCTACGACTGCTCTATTATATGCAGCAACCAGAGCGTTCAATGCGGCAATTTCAGAAGTAAAGGTTTGTGAAAGTTGTGTATGAACCTGATTCAACGAAGACGCTACTGCTGCTGCCTTTAACTGTTCTGATGTAAGATAGTTTGTTTGGTTGCCCAAAATAGTAGATGACTGGCCAGCCCTATTAAATACGCTCTTTATATTTACAAATAGTTTAATAATATTAGCCAAACCATTAGCCAATAGACCGAATGTCATTAAGAAGATAGGTCCTATTCCACCTAATAGAGTTGTTAGTATAACAATAAACTTCTTTGTACCGTCGCCTAAATTATTAAACTTTTCTAACACGTTGCCGACAAACTCTGCGATTGGAGTTATTGCTTTTAAGAATTCCTCTCCAACTGGAGCGATGGCAACCTTAAGATCTTCAACTGTTTTCTTAAACTTATAAGTTGTAGACTCTTCTACTCTTGCCAACTCTCGCTCTGAAAGAATTGCAAGTTCTTCTGTTGTTGCCTGAGTAAGTTGTAATACTCTGCTTGTTTGATTTCCTTCAGCAATTACGTTTTGAAATAATGTTGACAAACGAGAAAACTGGAATTTTCCAAATAATTGCTCGATTGCTCTTGCTCTATTTAATGGATCTAAGGTATCCAAAGCAGCAGCAAACTGAATAACTGTTTCTTTTACATTTCCCTTACTACCTTCAACAATGCCCTGAATATTAATTCCCATTCCAGCAAGCATTTTGCTTGCTTTTTCTGTAGGATTAATTAATGAAGCAAGACCAGACTTTAATGCGTTTGCGCCTTCAGAAGCGTTAATACCACCTTCCTTCATAGCAGTTAAGAAGAATGCTAAGTCTTCAACATCTCCGCCTAATTGCTGAACTACTGGACCTGCTTTTGGAATAGCAATGGTTAAATCTTCAATAGATACTACAGTTTGGTTTTCTACTGCGTTAAGGAAGTTAATTTTTTTAGTTAAATCCTCTGCAGCAATTCCAAAAGCATTTGTTAATGAAATTGTTGTTTCAAGTGCTTGCTCTTGTTCTACGCCACCAAGGATAGAAAGTCTTGTTGCTTCATTTACCTGTGCTAAAAGATCTGCCCCCATCTTACCACTTGCTGCTGCTGTGGCAGCCATTTCCATTGTTTTTTCTACCGATACGCCATATTTTGTAAATTCTTTGGATAGTAACTGTATCTCTTTAAGCATACTGTCTGTTTCTTCACCAGTAGTAAACAGTTCACCATAAACACGTTTAAATCTAATTGCCTGCTCTTCTAATTTCATGAATGTTTTTGCTGCTGCAGTTCCGAGATACGCCAATGGTATTGTAAAACCAACCATTAACTGACGTCCAGCCCACTGAGTATTCTTACCAAAGTTAAGCATATTTGTAGCGCCCTGCTTTAGTAATTGATTAAGTAAGGCTTGACGCTGTGAAGCAATAGCAGTCTGTGTTCCAAGATTCTGCATGTCAAGAGCAAGAGGCCTAACTGCAATAGCCTTCATTGCTCCATTAGCATCACGACCCATCTTAATATACTGGGTTTGTAAATCTTTTACTCTTTCTCTTGCAACTTTATTTATAGTGTCAAATTCAGATCTAAAAAATCTTCCAAATGTTTTTGTTGCGCCCATTGAGTAGCGGTAATAATCACGCATTGAGAGTTTGTTTTTCTCAAGTGCATTTGTAAAAGATTCAGTAGTTGTTCTTACATTTTGCATCGAGGCAGAGAATTTGCCTGTAGCATTAAGAGAATTAATTAGGTTTTGTTGCATGTTGGCGGAGACGGCTGCAGCAGCAGCACCACTCTTCGCCATTGAGGAATGAAAGGCTGATATTTGTTTCTGTAAAAGTTTGATACTGGCTAACGCCTCAGACGTATCTATATTTACATGAATATTAGACTGGACATCAGCCATTCATTTGCACCTCTTTTATATTTAATTAGCCATTAACTAGATTGCCAACTAAAGATGCTGCCTCTGATAGTTTGATACCAGACGCCTCTTCGACAATCTTGTAAACGGTTGGAAGATCTAGGATTTCCTCTAGGGCAGCCATGTCTTCCGATAACTCTGGCTTATATTGTTTCATTGCAATTGCAACGCATTCCATAAGCAAAGTCATAGACTTTTCATTATTATCTGCCACTCCTGCAATTCCTTCAAACTTAGCCATAAAAGGTCTAAGCAAAGAGATCTTGAGTGGTCTTACTTTAATCTTTGTGCCGTCAATCAGTGTGATTTCTTTTTCTTCGTGCACGGTTGTAGCCATTTATTCCTCCTTATAAGGTTAAAGTAATTATACCATAGCGACTGTTATTTTTCAGTCATGTCAACATAATCAAGGCCCAGGCCAATTCCAAACCCTGCCTTTTGTGCGTTGATTCCTTGTAAGGCTGTTATATCATTAGCATTTTTTGCCTTACCCTTGCTGAATACCCTTGCTTTCATATCTTCCCAAGCATTACTCTTGTTAGCATTTTTATCAAGATCTACTCCCTGAATTGCTGCTAAAAATTTCTTTTCCGAATAATCTAATTCTCTTTTAATATTAAGGGTAGCAGTTAATTCTGGCATAGACATTGATGTTTCTAATTCTTCATAATCTTTCCAAATACCAAGAAGAAATACTTCTGATTCTAATTTTACTAAATCCAAATCATCCCAGGATGCTCCGCTTTCCGTAGCCTGTTCTTTTACTTCTTGATCTGAATCTTTATCTATTTTAATTCCTGCAGCAATATCTAAAATCTTATATATTGTTTTTAAATCAATATTATCTTCTAAATCTTCTATTGTTTTAATCTCAGGATAATATTGTTGCATTGTTATTAATGCACATTTTGCAAGGGCACTTATTGCTTCAGAATCTCCATTAGCATTTTTTACAGTTTCAAACTCTTTCATAAATTGACGAAGATATTTTATTTTTAACGGAGTAATATATATAGAAGTTCCGTCGATTAAATTAATATAAGCACTTTCATATATTTCTGTTGCCATGTAATTATTATAGCAAACAGAAAAGCCCAGACTTTCAAGGGTCGTGGGCTTTCTGTATTATTAAATTGTATTATACTGCTGGAATTGTACGGTCTACGATCTTACCATATGATGCATCATCATTTGGAAGAAGGCGGAATGAAACTTCAAACATTGTAGCCTCATCACGCTTTGCAGATACTGTTACATTCTCGATTGAGAGTGCACGGTATGCTACATAAACACGTTCAATTGAAGATCCTGCTGCACAGTCACCTGTACCTGGACCTACTGCAACCAAACCACGTTCGACTGGGCATTCTCCAATGTCACCAGCGGAAAGGTTAAGGGCTGCAGAATTTGCACCAATGCCCGTTCCTGTTACTGCTCCTAGATCGTCATCTTTGCCTGCTAATGCAAACAGAAGATTTTCTAGTGTTGATTCAGCAAATGTAGTATTTAGGTTAACCTGCATACCTTGCTTGTACAACTTAGCAACGTCAAGAACCTGGTCTACCTGTACTTCACCGAAGTCAGGCTGGAACTGAATCTCAAGACCATTCATTGTGTAGCCAACGTTACGGAAGTCTGTAGCATCTTCAAGAGTATCCTTGTAAGATGTGTTTACTACGTACGCTGGTAAATCACCATCGGCAAGAACTCCGTCCTCATATGTGAAGAGAGCGGCAGCACCAACGATAATGTTATTGCTTGTACCACGACTATAAGCCATTTATTTCACCTCTTTATTTTTCTAGAAATTAAAGCGGTTTGTTTCCTCAACCCCTAGTATACAGCCTTTTTATGAATTTACTGAGTCGATTATGTCTTGCATTTGATGGTAGTCGTAGTCGATAATTATCTTATTACCCGCATAGGTTCGGGCTGTTCCAAAGTCTACTATATCCCGTGCCTCTTCTAAATGATATATCTTAAAATCATGAAAGTAGAACTTGCATTCCATGCCGTCAAAAGTCTTGCCCTTAGTCCAAGCATTGAGTTCCTGAGCACTTTCGTCTCCACGATCCATATACCTTAAAACAGATTCTTGTATATCAATCATTTTTAACTGTGGACTTTCACCATTTGCATAAAAATAATATAATACCTGCTCACATTTTATATGTGGAAAAGGACCTCTACGCATTCTAAACATTCTATCCCAAACAGCCATTGCTCCAGACTCTGGAAATGATGTTTGCAATGTTTCTATTGTAGATGGACCAGTCGGGAAAAAAGGAACAACTAGGGTGCTTGCCTCAAATATCTTTTCTTTTAAGTATTGATTAATCCATAAAACTGGTGTATTTCTTGGTGATAAAGATTCTGTCATCTTGCAACTCCTGCGTTTGCTATCCAGCGATATCCTACCTCGTAGCCTTTGGACTTACCGCCCTTTTTACCAGCACGAAGATTCTTTTTGTATGACACTGGATTAGATAGATATTGTGCTACACCGCTTGCCCTTAAAAATGCTTGAGTAAAATATCTATTAAAAAATGATTCAAAGGTTTTTTCAAAACCACCCTCAACCTCATTTCCTCCAGGATTTAAAACCTCTACTGGTTGTCTTGTAAATATCTCTTCACCATCTATATCGAATGCTAGTGCTTGTGCTCTTACAGGACGAATAGTTACTGGAATTCCCTCTTCCATAATTTTTGCTTTATTATAAAATGGAACACGAGAGCCACGCTTTATAGACGTTGACTGTTTAAATGTTGACATAAAAGATAGGCCAACGTTGCTTACCGTGTAATTAATATCAAACAACCTAGCACTAGGACTTCCTGTCTGATGCCATTCATAAACATGATGTAACATCTGGGGATTTACTCTAGCGTTTGAGTCAATATATTCTTTCATTAATTCTACCGTCTCCAAACCAAGAGTAGTAAGAAATGCCCTCTTTCCGCCTTGTATTCCATTTACATATCCAACCGAATAGTCAATTATATTCTTCATATCTTTGCGAAAGGCTTTATTATTAAATATAACTTTCATACATCTACCGCCTGATTTTCAGATCTACGAACTACTAACTTATAATATTCTGTATTTCCAAAAGGTCCAACAAATGGGTCTTGTGTTGCTATTTCAAATATTGTTGATTTTCCTGCACGTGGACCTGATGTCTCTAAATATATTTCATTGCAATTTTTATCACGTATATTGGTCACAATTACATTTGTAATAGAATTTCTAGCATCCAAACTAGACATACGAATATCTGTCTTAGAACGACCAAGAAGTATTTTATCTTGAGTTATATTTATATTTGGCTGAACTTCTTCTTTAAATGCTGTACCTGCTGCAGTAAAAGAACATGCAATTGTTCTATCTAAAATCCAAGTCTTTTTAACTTCTCCATAAATACCTTGCTCAACTATCGGATGATATACATCTGCTTGCATTGGAAATGCGAAGTCTGGAGTTTCGCATATCACCATTACAATACTCCAACAAACTCAATCGGCTTGCGATACTTGTCTAATATTTTATCTACTATTAAATTTCCTGTACCTTCAAATACGGCCTTATCGAATTGAATTCTAAACTGATCTGTATTGTATGCACCGATATATCTCTTATAATAATCTAATTTGCCACAATCAATATCATGAATAAGTAACTCTGTTGCTCTTTTAATATCTTGTGGAACTTTATGATATCCTACCTCAAAAGTAATTCTATAGTCCCACCCTTTGGGAAACCCTCGTGCAGAATAATCTAGTTCTGCTATATCAGTTGGAGACGCTGGCAACAAAATACGTGCAGACTCATCTCTATTAATTGCATCATTGTATTGCATTGTTATTGCTGAACCATCTTGTATTAACTCAAATATTGTTACAGAATTTTCTAAGTCTGAAGCGTCATAAAGCAATACGTTATTTTCATAAACCTTGATTACATCTTTTGCATCTACCCATACTGGGATATAGTCTACTCCAAGACCTGTTGTTTCAACTATTCTCTTTTTAAAATAAAACTCTACATCACATATAGAGTCAATAATTGCTCTCGCTAATTCTTCATGCTCTGCATATGCTGCTATTTCACTTGCTGTGTTTCCATGTTCATTTGGGTTGACATATGGACGAACTACGTCTACATATGTGTCTTCCCCGTCTACCGTGACTTTATATTGAGTGTCATATTTTGAAGAAATCGGTATAACAACCTTTTTAAAAGCATCTGAAGTTGCTACGCCAATTACTTCTGAAAAGTCCGCCATATCGACAACTGTGTAGTTATACACTACATTTGCTGAAGAAACATCAAGTGTAACACTTAAATCATATGGCGGAACTCTCAAAATTTGCATTTAGCGACCAAACTCCTTAGCAACTTCTTCTGGTGTTGCCAGTCTAATGTGATTGCGTGTAAGCCATTTTTCAGACTGCTCTGGCGTAACAATATTATATCCTCGATATACCTTGCCAACTCCAGACCAACTTACATTCTTTGTAGAATGAATGGCAACTGTCTTATCTGACTTTTTAGGTGCAGCAGAAACAGTCTTCTTAGGTGTGCGTGGTGTTTCAGCAACACCAATTACACCATTAGCAACTGATCCTATGCCCTGAACTGTGTCAGAATTTGATCTACTAAAGTCTGATGTAGTAATTGCATCTGTAGATTCTTGAGCCTCAGAAACTGATGCCTCAACATTATTTTCCATAGCCACCTCTTCAACCTTAGTTTCTGGCATAGGAGCCTCTACAACTGGTTCTTGAATAACTGGTGACTCTACTTCTGGAACAACAACATTATCTACTGGTGCCTCATTAACTTCATTATTAAAATTATTTTCTTCCATTATTTAACCTCCTATGTGAACTATTATAACAGAATACTAAAGATAAGAGGGGGAGGAGATCTAACCCCTACCCCCTCTCAAAGGTTACTGTTTACAGATTATGCATCTGCAGCAGCATCTGCCCACGCAATTGCGTCTTCTTCTTCCCATTGAATACCGAAGCGAACGAACACAGTATATTCAATTGTGTCCTTCTTAGCAACATATTCACGGTTGACGACGATATCACGCTGGAAGCCCCATACACGGTTCTGTGGGAATGTCAAATCGACATATCCTTCAGGGTAGTAAGGTACTTCTTGGACATCAATTCCGAGAACACGAGTTGTACGTGCTCCACCGAATGTTTGGCCAGCACCGTCTAAATAAGACTGGGTGTTGGCTGCTGTGTTACCATTCTTACCAAGTGCCTCAGCGATTGCATCAGACAATGTACCATTATTCTTAACGATACCTGCGAATGCATCTGTACCTGCGTAGAACTTAAGATTGTTCTTAAGTGCACGGTACTTACGTGGCATAGCAAGGATGATTTCCTGCATCTTTTCTGGAGTCCATGCGTTATCAGCAACGGTAATTGCTGCTTCATGTGAATCTCCATTATCCTTATGCTTCTTGATGAAGCCAGGCATAATTGAAAGGAATGGCGCTGTTGTGCCATCACCATTAATAGCAAGATCTTCAATGTCATTTGCGAATGCATTTGTCATCAAGCGAACGAGATGATCTTCTAATGCACCACCCTCGACATTGTCTTCTAGTGCTTCAGCAGAAACTTCCCAATCAAGACGAATTTTCTTGGTTGTAAGTTCTACCTTTGAGAATGTAGCACCAGTGTTTGTGTAGTTACCAACTGCTTGAGCAGCAGCACGAATAACACGCTCACCAACGTTAATCTTCTCTAATTCCATACTGTTTGCTCTCATGGTCACACGACGACCATCTTGAGCAAGAATGGTTGCATCCCAAACATAATCGATAAAACGACGTGCCTGTTCAGGACGTAAAATTCCGCTTGCAGCATCACCCGAAGGATTTACGGCATTAGGACCAGTGGTTACTCCAAAGTTAGCGTTTGGGATGTTACCAAGTGTATCTGCACCTGGATCTGTTACACCACCAACACCACCTGAAGCAAAAGCGCCTTGACCTTGATAAAGACCTGGTGCTGTTCCGCCTAGTTCGCCAGTTTCTCCTGGCTGATTTTTCTTAATCTCTTCCGACATATTGTCACCTCCTAAGTGATTACTTAATTAAATAAGTCGGCTGTTTTGAGGAAACGTCCGCCCCATAGGGATTTTTCAACCATTTCTGGTTGCTCCTGTACGATCTCGCCTAGATCGCCAGACTTTCGGAAAGCGGTGTCTGCTTCTACTGCGTCTACTCGCTTACCAAACTTTTCAACTTGTTCAACCGTTGCAGCAATATCTTTGGCGACTGCATCAAGTGAACTCTTTACTGCTGCTGTATCAACCTTTGAAGACTTAAGCATTTCTACTTCTGCCTGCAAAGACTTTACAGTTTCAACTAAATCGCTAAAGGCTGATGTAATTG
>Ga0315909_10008060_pt1 | contig 11625 bp, 12 predicted proteins | sample LakEriMetagenome_11_FD_203527 | JGI IMG/M metagenome (GOLD analysis project Ga0315909, IMG submission 203527) | Freshwater fungal communities from buoy surface, Lake Erie, Ohio, United States - Buoy 2 MA125 | ecosystem: Environmental > Aquatic > Freshwater > Lake | place: USA: Lake Erie, Ohio...
TGCGGCAATAGATGAAGCTATCTCCGTTTTAACTAAACCAATTTCTGTTGCAAGTGTCATTTTAACTCCTCAAAGAATTATAGCATTAAATAGGTTTAAACACCTATGTTAAGCTGCAGGTCTTCTACGTCCCCTTGAACCGCTTCTACGGTTGTTTCTAGGGTGTTTAGGTCTACCTCTAATGCCGCTACTTCTGCGGTGGGATCGAAGGCGATTCTTCTATTACTTAGATATCCTGGCATACTCTTATTATACTATGAATATGATTTACGCTGCCAGAAAAGCTTTCTGTATGCCCCATGCGTTACACGCCTAATTAAGTACAGTTGCCTAGAAGTCCAAGACTCGTTATAAGGCTTCTTCTCTGATTTCCAGTCTTCCCTTTTTATTGGAATAACCTGTGCAATTGGAGTACCTGCTGGTATTACACCCTCAAAGTCAGAGTTTAAAAAGAATGGTAATTCACCAGCTTGAGAATAGTTATCAGAATCCATTATTCCACTTGTTGTAATAAATGGGAGGTCGTGTCTATTTAAAGGATGAGTAACAAGTACACTATAACCTGGAGGAGTTTGTATTCCCCATGATACAACCCAAGCATACATCTCTGGATAATGTCCTGCTGGTCTAGGCAATTCAAAAGCATTGTTTCTTGGCTCAATTAATTTCTCTGCTTCACGCCATCCAAAAAACACTTGCTTGCCTTGTCTTTCAACTATAACGTCGTATGGCAACTCAATAATATAACCAGAAATTAAAGAATCCATAAATGGCATACACAATTTAAAACCTTTATTAATCCCATAATCTTCTTGACGCATTTTGCCGCCAATAAAATTTTGAGATTTTTTATACCACTCAGGAACATACCCCTTGCTCGGAGCAGGGACGTTCAATGAACTAAACGTATACTCCGAGTTTGGGATAAATGATATTTTAGGCAATTGTTCCTACATAAACTAATGTTGCAACTGCGATGATGGGTAGAACCAAAGCCAATATAGCCTTGTAGTACTTGGACAATGATGTTCCAAAGTACGACTGAGAGACTACTAGGCACTTATGTGTTGGTGACAACATATATCCAGCATAGTCAAAAGCAAAGAACAGAGGAAGGGTTTCAATTCCAAATACTCCGACTGACAATGCAACAAAACCAGCAAACTTTCCGCTAGAGCCTAATGCAAAGCTTGCCAAGAATCCGACAAACAAAACTAGGATTAGTAGGTTATCTCTGTGTGCGCCTTCTACCCAAGAATTAATTGCTTCAAAATTAGCCTTAACTACGTTTGCAATAACAATTACAATTGCTGTAAAGACCAATGTCTTTGCATAACTTGCGATCTGCTTTCTATCTTCTTTAAACGAGCTCTTTTCTAAAGGCTTTGATATATTAATTTCAATATCTTCTTCCTTTAATACCTTAAAAATATAATATAAAATTACTACAATGGCTGTGACTAGGAGAGGCCAGATATGGCCAATAAAGCTTGCATATGAAATATTTAATGCTGCCATTGGAACAAGCACTGTGGCCTCAAGTGGTGACCAGAAATAATAGTGGTGTGTAGACAAATAATCTATAACACCATAATTCTTTCGCTTTTCATTATTTGGAGCAATTGTGTCCAGCGCTCCTGCTGAGACAGCTACTCTTCCGCTAATTGGCAGTACGCCAGAAAGCAATGAAATTAATGCAACTACTGCTCTCTTTGATTTAACGTGACTTGCAATCCAGCCATAAACTGGAAGGAATACCTGTGTCTTCTTTGCAGTAAATGATAGCGCCATAACAGCAGCTAACAATACTAAGTAAATTTGGTTATTTGTTAATAACGACGATGTAAATTCCATTCCACCAGTCTCTTTCAGACTCTAACGTATTCAAGACTTTCTTTGAATACTTTACTTGTAATCCAGAATTACTAATTCCTTCATTGGCCCCTGTGACAACATCTGTCCAGTTGGCATCATCAAAAACAAGTATAGCATTTTCTGCTAGACATTTCGAGTACTTTTCCACAAATTTAACTACTGAATTATGATCATGTGGACCATCATAAAATACAAGATCAACGTCTACAATTTGAGATTCGTCTACCTTCATATAATCGTTCTGTAATATATTAACCTTGTTTAATCCAATATATGGAGCAATATTTTTTTCAAACTGCTCTTTGCTATTTTCAGACAATTCAATATAAGCATATGCTGGCTGTATATCCTCTTCCCATGTATCTATAAAGTATGCATCTAGGTTGTTATCTTTTAATGCCGCCGCCGAGGTTGCTCCTAGGAATGAACCAACTTCTAGATACTTAGTAGAGCCCTTGGCAAGCCCATTGAGCAACGACTTAACTCTGCTGCTTGTCAAACCCTCAATGCTAATCCCTAAGTCTTTATTTACAGACTTGACTAGCTGATCTGTTACAAGCTGCACCTTCTTGTTTAAATTATTGCCGTATTTAGCTTTAATAATCTTATCGCAATAACCGCAGTCCCAACAATCAAACTTGCAATTCTTAATCTTATTGCGCCAAATATCAATTGGTTTATCTACCATATTTGTCTCTTCAATAAAATCGCTAAAGTGCTCAAACAATATTTCTTTGCCAGCCACAAAATTATCTATGATACTCATTGTCTCTCTAAGTCTAGTAATAGACTCACGACCATGCATCTTAATAACATCAATTCCCAGATCATTTAAAAACTCATCCCAATCGGCTTTCCAGGGAGGGAAGTTAGCAGTCTTTAGCGGAACTGCTTGATCTTCGTAATCCCACTTAGCGCATGATATTCTGCTTATTGGATCTGTAAAATACTGGGGACCGTCAGTTCTTGTATTGTTAAATTGATAATGTTCGTCCATCATAATGCATCCACCAAGACAACCTTCATTGGCAAGTAGTGACAGTTTTACGCCATACTTTTCTTTTGCCTTTTTAAATCTTAATAGTTTTTCATGATCACGCATTAAATCACGATCTAAATTGATATAATCAAATCCAGCCTCTGCTAACTTTTCTATATCTCTTGGCTCGCTTACATTTCTTAATATAGTATTTTTTACAAATAGCTCTGGAAACGCCGCCTTAATTTGACCAGTTGCCATCCATGAAGTATGGGGAATGGTTGCAGAACGAATTCCAGCGTCATATACCTGAGAAAAATTTTGAATCCATAAATCTAGATTATGCTGAGATGGTCTAACTTCAATATTATTAAATACAGCAGAAGCCGTTACACCAGTAACTTCTTGAATATGAAGTGCTAGATTAATTAAATAGTCATGATCTTCTTCTCCACCAATAAAGGTGTCGCCCATTGCATCCTGAAGAAAAGGAGGAATTCTGCATGTAAAATAAAAATCGTATATGTGTGATTTATTTTTTATTAAAAAGTCTATAAATTTTTGAGTACCGTCTATGTCTAGCTTCGGATTTAATGGTACGCTGAACATGAGACTCCATTTTCTCTAAAAAGGCTTTTGCCTGTGCATAATCTTTATCATCTAAAGTATACTTAAATCTGACGGGTTTGTCAATAACCTCGCCCAATCTATTTTTTTTCAAATTGATTTTTAGGTTGTTTGAATTTAAATATTTAAAATATGATGCAGTTTCAAACATATTCATATACCCTCTGCCCATTGCTGCATCGGCATATAGCCAACCAAATGCCTCATACTCATTTAAGCAGACATGCTTGGTCTTATCTGGAACATTTTCAATATTTACAATATGCCAGTTATTCCATGCGCCTATAGGGCTCAGACTATCCCACTCTTCAGGGCTTAATTTTGTAAGAAGGCTTCCATGAATTGCCGCATACATTATTCTAGTTCCAGAGATGTATTCTTTAAGTTAATATCGTAGTGCACATTTGCTAGCTGCTTAACAATCTTAGACTGAATTTCTCCCATAGCGCCGTCTACTCTTGTAGCCCAGTCAATTGCAACATTTAAGGTTTTTACTTGATCATCTTGGTTAAGCATTGTAATTGCTTCCATATTACCAGTACCAATTTTACCAGTTGCAATCATATCTAGCGCTGCTTGTTTTCCAAGTCTATACTTCCAGTATTCTTCTTCTAGCTTTTCAACCATTTCTGTATTCTGAATAGCATCTTTTAAATCTGTTCCGTCTTCTAAGAAAGCCTCTCCAGTATCATACATATCTTGAATGGCTAAAATAAATCTTTTTCTCTCTTCATAACCTTGATGCAGTCTACGATGCAGCTTTAGTAGATCATTCTTGTTGGTTATTAAATCAAATTCTTTTAATTTCATTTGAGCTGGCGAAGTAATAGAAGCCATATCTTCATAAATAACTTCAATCACAGCTTCTTGTCTAGCTATATTCATAATTATGTTTTCTAAAGACTCTTCTCTTGCTCTGATTTCTAAAAGTAGCTGCTTATACTTTTGATAAGATGTTATTTGAGAGTCTCCGACAAAATGCTTGATCTTGAAAAAAGGCATGGCATGATCTACCTCAATAGAAAACTCAAGAAGTTCTTTTTGTTTTTCTGTTAGGTCTGTTCTATATGTCTTTAGTCTTTCTTCAATTGCTTTTTCACGTTCTTGAATAGACGTTATGTTTTCTTGCATTTTACTACTTTCTAATATTAAGGTTAGTCTCTCCAGAAACCAACGGCTGACGAACGGCCAGCAATTTGCCCGCCACCACAACAATCACCAGATGCACCAGTACCAGAAGCGGTTCCTGTTGGCCACATGCTACTTGCACCCATTGTTCCAACATCTGTTGCGTATACATACTTTCCAGAATCATTTACCTGAGTCTGAGCTGAAACGTTTCCACCAGTAGTATCTGAATATACTCCAAGTACATACCCAGCAGTTTGCCCCATAATAAAGTTTTCTTCCCCACACCACCAAACCATCTTTTGATATGTTCCTACGTTAGACTCTGTTGCATAATTCCATTTACGGAAATATCTTCCGCCTCCATATCCACCTTCATTTCCACCATATCCATAACCAACCTTAGACCATAGTCCTTTTTGCTGACCATGATTAGCTGGACCATTAGCTGGAACAGTTGACTCTGTTTCTGTGGCAAATACGAACTTCTTTCTTCCATTAGCGTCTGCATCGGCGCTTGATGTTGCTCCTTCTGCCCACCAGTATCCAAAGTTTTCTGAACCGTGTGAACCCGCACCTGTTCCTCCTTGAGGAAGAGATGTGCCTAGTCCGCCAGTAAATACTTCTGTTGTCATATTAAATTTTTGAATTGTTGAATTTCCAATATTACCATTTGCATATGCATAATTATATCCACCAGTAAGGTTTGGAGCATATATTGTAGATGCATCTCCAATTGTTGATCCGCTATTCATATTATTATTTTTTGTCATGCTAGTATCGTTACGCATATTAAAACATGATGTAGATGTAAATGCTCCTACGCCTTGAGTGCCAGTTCCTGCGGTTGAAAAAATATATGCTGTGTCTTTTGTTTGAGCACCTTTTGTATAGTTAGCTGCTTCTTGCATTAAATCGCCAAGGTTAGTTGTTATGTCAGTTGATTGATTTAATTTATTAACATTTCTCCATGCAACTCCTGCACGATAGCCACCAGCAACATATCCAGATGTAATTACCATTCTATTTAAAAATGACTTGGGTCCAGCATTACCACGGCCAAAAGTTCCTTGGCCGCTGCCTCTACTTGGTAAACCAAAAAATGGCATTCATATCTCCTTTAGTAATTTAGATTCGCTGCGCCTAATACAATCCAAGCAGAACCAGTTCTGACTAGTGTAAAGGTAAATATATCAATTTTATTTGCTGTTGCAGTTGGTGTAGGAGCAGTTCCACCAGCCCATCTTAATGTTTGAGCAACTCCACCAATTTGGAATGCGCTTGGTATAAACGATGAACCAGCTGCGCCTTGAACCTGCATAAGAGAAACGCTAAGAGTCTTATCGTTGTCTGTTGGTACATTTGTTAAGTTTAATGTGTAGTTTGCTGTTGGAGCGGTTCCATTATAGAAAACGTTAGCCGCTGTGAAATCTGCAGTCATTACATTTGAAGTAATAGAAACAGTTGAAATATCTTCACGGAGTTCCTGAACATCAAATCTACCAGTAATTCTTGCAGTTCCAGATGTTGTAAGTCCACCATTTAGTGTTGTAAGTCCATCTACTGTAAGAGTTCCTGTAATTGATTCGTTTGCACTATTTGTAAGTCCTGCAACTGTTGTATTTCCTGCTCTAAAATCTGCATATGCAAGTCCAGCTTCTGATAAATTAACAGAGTTTGTTGGCTTAGTTGTTGCGTCTTTAAATACCTTAACTATGCCATCAGAGGCATCACGTAAAAGTCCTGCAAATTTTCTACGAGCATTTACAGTTGCTGTTCCAGCATCAGATGTAGAAGTAACATTTGTGGCTGTCTTTGCATATGTGAATGTTGTTGTAGTAGGAACTGATGCAATAGAATATGTACCATTAAATGTTGCATCTAAATCTGTAATTGTTACTACATCTCCTACCAAGTATGTGTGGTCGGCATTTGTAGTAATTGTAGCTACGTTTGATGTAAGTGCTTTTGTAGTAATAGTTGCTACTACTGGAGAAATTGTTGTTGCGTATTCTCCTACAACACCAAGGTCAAATGTATCTGCTGTATTTCCTGTTCCAGCATAAATAATTGGGCTTTGAACTTCAAGGGCTTCTGCTACTGTAGATCCTCCGCCGAATGTTAGGTTACCAACAATAGCAACGTCGCCAGCGATGTTCATATCACCAGTTACGCCCACTCCACCTACCACAGTAAGTGCACCTGTTGATGCAGATGTTGAAGGGGTATCAATTTCAATGTGAACATTTACGTCTGGAGTAATCTCCATTTGAGTTGTTCCGCTTGCAAAACCTCCTGCAGCAAAGATAAGTTTGTTTTCTGTTCCTTTATCTCCAGTTGCAAAAACTAGGTTTCCAGCTCCCGTTGTTCCAACTGTTGCTGTTCCAGATGTTGATGCAGAAGCAGAGTTTGACGCTGTCTTTGCATATGTAAATGTAGTATCTGTAGGAGCGCTTGATATTACGTATGATCCGTTAAATACTGAATCAATTCCAGTAATAGAAACTGTCTGTCCAGCACTAAATCCATGTGCAGCAGATGTTGTTAAAGTTATAATATTATCTGTCAATGCTTTGTTTGTAACTGTTGCTGTTAAAACTTCTGGGGCTTCCATGAAAATATAACCATCGTTTGGTCCAGTAATTCCAAATTCTTCTTGCTGGAATCCTGATCCAGTAATACCCATATCAATCCAACCAGATGAGTCTGTACCGTTATTTGAATAAGCTAAAATATCTGTTGATGCTGTTCCTGACATATTATGAATAGCAAGTTGACCATATGGATCAGATCCAGAATCTACTACCATTACAAGCTGTGCTGCTGTTAGTGCGGCATTGTCGTGGAAGTCAGAACCTTCTGCTCCAACATAAACTTTATCTTCTAAAAATGTTTCTCCAACTACTGTAACTGAATTTAAACTTGGAGTATCTGACCAAGAAACATCTGTCCCATCTGTTTGAAGAACTGCAAGGTTGTGGTTTGTTTGATCTGGATATGCTCCGTCTACAAGCTTTGACCAATATGCAGTATTAGCAGAATAGCTTGGAGTATTTCCAATTGTATCTGCTAGTGCAATAAATGCTGATCCGCCATAGTGAACAATGTCGTCTTTTTGATATTGTGTTGAACCTGAATAAGTTCCTTCGTATTGAACTCCTGAACCAATTTTTGTCCAGTATGTTGCATTTGGTGGAGTGTTACCAGTTGAATTAAGAATACACTGATACATATTTCCGCCGTGAGTTACCGCCTCACCAATTTTATAAGCTGTTCCTGAAGAATACACACCAGCAAAGTCAATACCTGAAACCATGAGTTTCCAGTATGTTGCGTTAGTTGGGAGATTACCAGTTGTTGCTAGAGCGTGTGTGTATGCGTATACGTTACCACCATACTTTACGATATCATTTAATTCGTATTCTTGTGCAGAACTCCATGTTCCTGCAAAGTAGAATCTAAGCTTGCCTAAATCTATTAGTTGTGTCATTATAGTATCTCCATCAATATATGTGTTTTTTCGGATGTGCTCCACTCAAATTGTAGCGTATTTTTAGTCCAAATCCAAGTCCTGAATTGGTTGTCTCTGACAACGTCATCTGCTGGGATATTTACTTCTGAGCCATCGTTTATTACGCTTACTGTTAGCCGCCCCGTATCTTTATCTACAGTAAAACCATAGAATGAGGTGGAGGCAAAACTAAAATCTTTAATTTCATATGTCATTAGAAACCGTCCAGGGTTGAGACAATAACATCAAAGGCTGAGGCTAGGTTAGCCTGGACCCTGAGAGAGTCTCCAGAAACCAATACAATTTTATTACCTATAATTGCTTCAGCATTAGTATTGCCATTAATTTGCTTATCTTTAAATATATAATATGTGTTTCCGCCATTTACGACATAAAGGGAAATTGATGCAGATGAGCCAGTTTTGTTTGTTAGGTTACACCCAGTAATTAGGGTAGCTGTAGTAATAGACTTTAGGGTAACCTCTGAAGTTCCTACTGAAGCTGCTTTTGCATTTCCGAAATTTGCCATATTGCTATTATACTATACCTTCTATGCAAGTCCTAGGATTAGGGCTTCTAGAGCGGCATACTCCAATCCTGTTACGGTTGTATCATCTATGCCTGAGAGCATAAATGAAATATCTCCTGTTGATGCCCGCACATAAACCTTATCGCCATTTACAACTGGGAATCTAAATGTTTCAAGGGAATCGTTGCCTGCCACCGCCGAATTATATGAAATAAAAACGTGGTTTTCAGAAACTGCATCTTGATCTAGTGGAACAACCCAAACTTGAATTGTGGCGGGATCAGAAGATTTATTAGTAGCAATAACAGATGTTAAAATAGTACGTGATCCAGTATATAGAAGTATATCTGTATTTGAAGAAGGATTGCTAGTTGCTAGTCTTGAGATAGCCACTTAAAATCCCCATTTATTAGACAAATAATTTTCTACTTGCTGCATTTGAGCAAAGGTCATTGATTTTTTGTATACAATAATTTCTGAAACTGTACCTTGTGTAAATAAAGAGCTATTTCCACGAGACATAAAATACATTTTATCTGATGTAGTAGACCATCCAGGGTTATTTGCCTCTCCATTTGAAGAGGTTGATTGCGTTACTTTGTCTCTTCTAACAATATGTCCTGCGTTGGTACCTTCATACCTATAAGTTATAAGCTTACAGCCTGCCGCCCATTGCCCTGAGTTATTTGCCACTTGATACGAAGAGGTCACAGATGGTCCGTTATACATATAGCTGTTGCCAGTAACAGTATAAACATAAAAAGAAGTTCCAGCCCCTCTATTTCCATCTGGGCTATGCTCTATAAATAAACCTCCAGAAGCAGTAATGTTAGTGACCATAAAAATATTTAATGATTGTGCGTCTGCATATGTTGCATTTATATCTGTAGAAATTGCTTGACTAGATCCATTAAATGATACTGCTGGTCTAGAGTTCCATCCAGTTGCACTGTATTGAGGATTTCCTACAGTGCTTGCATTAAATCCATTTCCAGTTAAATCAATAAGCTTTGATACTGTGTTTCCACTTCGAACTACCCCATTTGGATCAGAAACATCATATCTCATATAAGCATCTGTTAATATATAAAATGGGCTAAGTCCAGAACTGTTTAATCCAAATGCTTTTGCTGAACCAGAACCTATAGTTTCTAATAGTGGCATTTAGCCCTCCTTATGCAAATTTAACTTGGGCTGCTAATACTGTATATGTAGCCGATGCTGTTTTAATAATTGTAAATGTATATGAATCTACAGAAGAAGCATTTCCTGCAGATGGCGCTGTTCCGCCCTGCCACTTTGGAGTAACTGTAACTCCATCAACTTGAAATGCTCCAGGGGAGGCCGCTGGCTTGTATGCAGTAGATCCATTTGTAACCAATACTGCAATTGTTGCTGATTCACCAATTCCTAAAACTGAGTTTAATGTAGTTGCTCCATCCCACCTAACATTAAATGTAAAATCTGCTGCAGCATTCCCAGTAAAATAATGAACTGCAGAATTTCCTAAATCAATATTCATTACACCAGTTGCTTGAGTTGCAGATACGAATGATTTTTCAAATGCTGATGTTAAAACTGGTCTTGTTATAACTCCGCCAGTTTTAGTTGCATATGTTGATGTTGCTGTGCTTGAATCAAGCTTCGCATCTATTTGTGTTTGAACATTTGAAGTAACTGTTGAAAGATATTGCAACTCTGTTGCAGATACATCGCCAATTGCTGTTGTTGACGGAAGAGTTACTGTTCCAAGTAGTGTAGCATCTGTAATTGGAGCATATGTTGATGCTGCTGTAGATGATGATAATTTAGAGTTAATCTGAGTTTGAATTGAAGATGATACACCGTTTAAATATTGAATTTCTGTATTAGAAACATCTCCAATTGTTGCTGAGGCTGCCTCAATTGCATCTACTTTAATGTCTGCATATGCTAATCCGCTTTCTGCAAAGTTAACTGTTGTCAAAGGCTTTGTGGTAGCGTTTTCAAAAAATTTCATTACGCCGTCTGAAGCGTCACGTACAACACCAGAATATCTAGTGTTTCCGCCTGTTACATATTTACCAACAAGTCCCATATCAATTGCATCTGCTGAGTTAGAAGATCCAACATAAACCATTGGGTCAACAACTGAAAGGTTTGCTGACTCTACAGTTGTTCCTGCGCCGCCAAATGAAATCTCCCCCTGAATATTAACGTCTCCAACAATTCCAACTCCGCCTGCTACTGTAAGTGCACCTGTTGTTGGTGATGTGGAAGGAGTTGCAATTTCAATATGAATGTTCTGATCTGGTGTGATAGTCATCTGTGAATTATCTGATGAAAGTCCGCCAGCAGCAAATATAATTTTATTCTGTGTGCCTGTATCACCAGTTGCAAAGATTAAGTTCCCTTGATCTGTTGTTCCTGCATCTGCTCCAACCATAAAGATATATCCGTCGCCTTTTCCAGTGATTGTAAAATCTGGATCGGCAAAGTTAGAAGATGTGATGCCCATGTCAATGTAGCCAGAGCCATCATTTCCATTATTTGAATAAAGAATCATATCTGTAGAAGCTGCTGCTCCTGCATTTACGTTTCTAAAAGCTATTTGTGAATAGTCTGCAAAATTTGACTGAATTACCATTGTAGGATTTGTCAGCGCTGCTGTTGAAGCAAAAGATTCTGCATTAGCACCTAGGTAGATGTTATCTACTACTGTAATGTTTGATACGCCGTCTGGAGCAACTACCGTGCCAAGTGCCTGCAACGCCTTAGCAACATAGACGAGGTCCTGTGCAGAATAGGCGGAAGCTGCGAGGGAGCTTGATATCTCCGACTTAATCGCTTCTACTTGTGTACTTAAATTTGAATAGTTTGGCATTTTGTCTCCTAAAGTATTATAGCATTCATGGGCTTTTAATCAAATATCCCTAGGCCTAGCTCAATTGAGATAAGGCGGGTATTTAGGGAATTCGTTGTTGTTAAAGTTGCTAG
>Ga0315909_10008061_pt1 | contig 11624 bp, 19 predicted proteins | sample LakEriMetagenome_11_FD_203527 | JGI IMG/M metagenome (GOLD analysis project Ga0315909, IMG submission 203527) | Freshwater fungal communities from buoy surface, Lake Erie, Ohio, United States - Buoy 2 MA125 | ecosystem: Environmental > Aquatic > Freshwater > Lake | place: USA: Lake Erie, Ohio...
ATTGGATACGAAGTTGCTATGATATTTGTGAACACAGATCTTGACACTGCGCTCGATCGTAATAGAAAGAGAGAAAGATCATTATCAGATTCTGAAGTGAATAGAATGTGGAAAGATGTTCAAAAGAACCTCGGAAAGTTTCAGAACTTCTTTCGTCAGAAGATGTTTATCGTAGATAATTCTACAGGATCAAACTACGAAGGTGCTGTCCTTTCCACATATAAAAAGATAGCAGGCTGGGCAAAGACAAAACCCGCTTCTTCTGCTGCTTCTGAGTGGATAAAGGCTCAACGTAAAGTTAATGAAGCTATTAGCATTGATTCTAAAATTGATTTGCAAAAGATAATAGCTATGTACAAGAAAACAAAACCAGGCGATGCTAAAAGCGCCGCCGCAAGAGATAGAGAACTTGAAGTATATAAAATGCGATTCGTTGATAATATGACCTTGGGACAGATAGCAAAAGAGTTAAACCTTAGCATCTCTAGAGTTAGTCAAATTGAAGAAAAAGCATTTCGTAGATTTAAAAAAATTACTAATAGATTAAAAGAAGAGTTAGTACTAGAAGCAGATCAATGTCCTATCTTTACAGTCGCTCACATGCAAGCTTTTGAACAGTTTGTAGATCGTATGTTTAAAAGGTTCAATGTAAACTTTGAATTCACAAAGCATTTCCGCGAACGTATGACCGATTCTCGTAACGATCCATGTATCGATATGAAAGAACTTGCTGGTATGATACAGAAGATCTATAAGAAGTATCAGGGCGGTGATAAATCATTAAGTAAGTTTGTAGATGCCGAAGCTGTCATTAAGGATATGCAGACGGATCTTAACATGCCGATAGCGGTGGAATACGATCGTAAGAATGACGAACTTGTTGTTATATCAAAGACTATTATGAGAAAAAAGAATTTTCGTACACCTAACCCGGAGATAAAGGTATGAAGTCGTTTAAGCAGTTTTCAAACGATATTAGTAATATCCTATCTCGCTGGAATAATGACGAGCCCGCAGAGTATGTAATGCATCTTACCAATTTCTTTGGCCTTCCTGACGAACTTACAAAAATGAGAGCCGTTTGGTATAACAAAGATGGATTTAAGAGAGTAGAAGTGTTAGACGAATACATTCTGCATGCTTCTCCTGTACCACACTATGACTATGTTTATTCATATATAGATCTAAAGGTACCGCACGAACTCTCTAATGCTCTCGCAATGAGCAGCGAGAGCATACTGATAGATCATCTTAAAGGCGAAGTCGGAGGAAGATGCGCGAGTCTTAGTGCAAACGCAGTAACTCTTCAGTATGTAATGGATGTTGTGGAAGGAAATGTTAAACCATCTAAAGCTGAATATGAAAAGCGTATTAAATCAATGAAGAAAATGTTTGCTGATGGAAAAAGATTTGAATTGGATTGGTGGCCAGATGTTACTAAAGATGCAGATCCTAATAACCCATATTACGAAGAATAGGTAATAAAATGAAATCGTTTAAGAAATTTCTAGAAGAAAACAAAGGACCCTGCTGGGTTGGATATCGTCAAGTAGGTATGAAAATGAAAGATGGTAGAGAAGTTCCTAACTGCGTTCCAGTAAACGAGCATGTAAACTGCGGAACGCCTGATTGTTGTCGTCAGTGCGACACAGCCGTTTCCGAAGCTTCGGAAACTTGGGAAGCCGGTTACAAGCGCCGTGTTGTAAAGACAACGGATCCTGAACACAAGGAAAAGGGTATGAACTGGCGCATCAAGGGCAAGGAACGCCCTGAGATCTCGATCAAACTCTATAAAGAAAAGCCATCACAGGCTGAGTTCAATAAGCAGATGCGTCGCGTTGCTGGCCATGAGTTCGGCGGATAAGATGCTAAAGTTTAGCGAATACATATCAGAATCATACTTTGTTCAATACATTCGTGATAAGAATGTTGATGTGTTGAAACTAAAGGATTCAAAGCAGGCTAGTTGGGTTGAAGTTAGAGGAAAAAAGAACTACGAAGTTACTTATGATAAAAATGATCCACTACATAAAGCTATCGATGGATTAGGTAAAGCCGCAAGCATATCAGACCTAATGAACGGTGACGTTGTTAGTATTAATCCACATCATCCTCATGGTAAAAAAGCAATAGAAACCGTAGAAAGGTTAATGAAATGAAGAGTTTCAAGCAGTTCGTAGAAGCTAAGATAGATGAAAACGTTGGTGGTCTATTTAAAAATGCTTCCGAATGGGAAAGTTCAGCAAAGGCTCGTGGACTAGTTGTTAAATCAATGACACACCCATCCGGCGAAATGACAAAATACCAGATTGCTAAAGACAAGCAAGGTAACAATCGTGGACACTTCGATCATGGAACCAAATCAGGGCGTCTTAAAGAAGAAGCTGATCTCGATGAAGAAAAAGATCCACGTATCGAGAGAGCTGGCGTCCAAGGTTTTAATAAACCAAAAGCAACTCCTAGTCATCCAGAAAAGAGTCATATCGTGGTCGCCAAGGACGGCAATCAGGTAAAGACGATTCGTTTCGGTCAACAGGGCGCAGAGACGGCAGGCGATCCTAAAGAAGGCGAGTCTGAGAGAATGAAGATGAAGAGAAAGTCGTTCAAAGCTCGCCACGGAAAGAACATTGCAAAGGGTAAGATGTCTGCTGCATACTGGGCTGACAAGGTAAAGTGGTAAACACTTTTATAAATAGATTAAACAGATTTTCACCAAGAGGAAACCATGAAGCGCTTTTCTAAATTTATTCAAGAATCGATCGAGCTCGAAGAAAAACTCAAAGCATCCGATGATATGGGTGATTGGGTAAAAGACTTCCAAGACTCGGACGCTCCACAATTTAAAGGTAAGTCTCAGAAGAAGCGTCAGCAGATGGCTATTGCTGCTAAGCTTGGCGCTGAACGTGAAGCTGGAATGAGAAAAGAAGAAGCAGAACTTGATGAAGAACGCAAGAGTTCCTCATATCAATTTACTCACAAACCTGGTGATGCTGCATCCGAAAAGAAATTGGCGGATCTTAAACAGTCTGTAAAAGGTACCGGTAAGCGGGTTGTGCTGCAGGGTCGTTTAGGTAAAGACAATCCTAATGCACATAAGTATTCTAAGGATGCACCTAGCGCACAATATAAAGATGGCAAACGTGTAAATAGCGACGTTTCGGGAAAATCAGGCGGACATTCGCATCAGCGTATCCAAAAAGCAGACGCGGCTCATCACGATGTATATGTATACAATCGTAAAGAATCAGTAGAGCTAGACGAAGTCTCTGATAAGAAGTTGGACGCATATCGCCAGAAAGCATTCGCAGATCAACCATCTGGTGACGATGGCTCCGATAAGTATCGTAAGCGTAAGTTTGGTCGTGACCTAGCATTCGCTAAGCAGACCGGTAGAGCAAAAGTTCTTGCTACAAAAGAAGAAGCTGAACTAGATGAAGCTTCAGATCTTCGTGTAACTAAAGTCTACAACAAGTTTCCAAAGAAAGCAAAGTACGCAGTTCATACACTGGATCGTAAGTACTACAAGGAATTCGATACAGAAGCGGACGCAAAGAAGCATCTAGAAACAAAGAAATGATAAAGCTGTTTATGAGGATCTTTAACGAAAGACTTGTTCAAGATATCATAAATAACTTCGATCCATACGAAATACAAATGAATACGAATATTGAGTTAAATAAGAAATATAATGAAGAACTAAAACTCAATCACAAGGAGAAATAAAATGGCACTTTGGGGAAAAACCGACGCCCTAGCATCTGTACCTAAATGGCTCAATGCTAGCGATCCAAATAAATCAAACGACCGTGATAATGCGTTTTTCGTAGACGTAACGGAAGCTCAGGTCACTGCAAACAAAGCTAAAGGGTTAGGAACTCCGGGCTGGAACCTATATCACACATATGTAAATCAAAACGGTGTTACTCGTCACAAGGCAGAGCCGTTGGTTGTTATGAAAGTGACTGCTGGCGCGGCAGGTGACGCGGGTGTTACTGGAGCTGGCGATGACTCTACGGTGGCAGACAGCTAATAAATGAAGTTAGGAGAATCAACCTTTCTTCTCTACGCTGCAAAACATTATGACAATCCGCATTGTTCAGACATAGTAGAATTTGAAGAAGACCTAAAAAGATTTCAATACTTAAGAAAGCTCTTTAGTCGATATAAGCAGACAGGAGATCTCAAGGAAAGGTTGATTCTCAACCACTTGATCATTCTATACAATTGTTTCGGAGTTGATGCAACAAATATGTTGTTCATGAAGTTGGATGAGTATCACGAATACTTAAAACCATTCGTAGAATACTTAAACTTTATGCCTGCATATATAGAATACGAAAATGAAAGAATACATAGTAGACATATTAAGTCTGATCAAGTAATTGAAGAAACACTCAAAGGCATCTAACAATGATCGTCGATCTCTTTCTAGTATATAGCTTTATTCGTAGACTTACTACTCCATTTGAAAAATGGGATGCATACAAGCAAGGTGTTATTGATAAAGATGGTAATATCTTAAAGACTAAGAAGAACAGAAACACAAGAGCTGACAAAGAATCTTTTGGAATCTTTGATCTCATGGTGTTGAAGCTCAAGAAGCTTCTTGCAAAAATTCCTGGTGGATCTACACAGCTAGCAACATACAGTGCTGCGCTGTGGCTCATACGTGAATGGAACCACTTCTCAGAAGATTCTCTACTCAACGAGTCTGTTTCTGAACAACATATTGATGAATCGCTAGATTTATTTTTTAGCACCTATTGCTATTATACCGGTCTAGAAGAAGATGTCAACCGAAAAATGCAAGAAACACCAACAGTAAATGTTGGGTCTGGAGCCATCGCCGGCCTAGGTGTTGGTCCCCAAGGAGAGCCAGGTGTTACACCTGCTCAAATGAAAAAGTATAAAAAGAAGAATACCGGTCCAAAGAGACTCAGAGATATAATAGGAGCAAAGATATGATTACATTAGAGCAATTCAGCGCAATGATACCTAAGAACAAAGAGTCTAAAGAATGGTACGATATTGCGGTTGACATGTTTAAGAAGTATGATATAACTACACCACTACGCATTGCTGGTTTCATGGCACAGTGCGCTCACGAGTCTGCAGACTTTACTGCGCTCGAGGAAAATCTAAACTACCGTGAAGAGACTCTAAACAAGATCTTCCCTCGTTACTTCGGTGCCGGCAAGCGCAATGCTGCTGAATACGCAAAGAACCCAGAGAAGATTGCGAACTACGTATACATGGATGAGTTCCGTTCAAAGCAGGGTGCTATGGGTAATACTCAAGCTGGAGACGGTTGGAGATTCCGCGGTCGTGGTATCAAGCAGCTTACTGGACGTAATAACTATACTGCCTTCGCAAAGACGGTTGATATGTCTGCGGAAGAAGCAGCTGCATATCTAGAAACCAAAAAGGGTGCGTTTGAGTCTGCGTGCTGGTTCTGGAAAACAAATAACATCGCATCTTTTGCTGATAAGGATGACATTGTTGGTATGACTAAAAGAATCAACGGCGGAACTATCGGCCTTGATGATCGTCAGTCTCGCTATAACAGAGCAAAGGCCCTACTAAGTGGTGGTGTTGCAGCACCGGCGGTCGTTAAGGAACAAGCAAAACCAGCAGCGGCAGCTGCACCGGCAAAGGCTGCGCAGAGAACACTTACACGCGGAATGAAAGGTGATGACATTAAGAGAATGCAACAGGCTCTAGGTCTAACAGCTGATGGAGACTTTGGCTTTGGTACCGCCGGTGCTCTTAAGAAGTGGCAGAGAGAAAACGGCCTAGAAGCAGACGGTGTAGCGGGTCCAGCTACTCTTGCAAAACTATTCAAGTAATAAATAGTAGGTTAGAAACCTAATAAACAAGGAGACAAACATGTCTATTCAAGATATTATAAAGCACTCAGTCGAGAAGAATCCTCTCGCAATGAAAGAAGCTCTAGAAGAAGAGCTACGTTCACGCATCGCCCTTGCCATCGAAGCAAAAATGATGGACGACGAAGACGAGGAAGAAGATGATGAAGATGAAGATGAGGACGAAGACGAGGATGAAGACGAAGAAGAGATGTCTAAGTAATCTTCTATGAAACTCTATATTATTATAGCGATGTTCATGGCCGCCTCAATGATAAGTGGAGGTGTATATTATTACTACACCTCCACTCAGGCCAAGATCGAACAACTCACTCAGTATAATGCTATACTCACTGCCAACGTTGAGCAGATGGAGCAGGTGAATAAGCAAAACATCGCTACGATTAATAATCTTCAGTCGAGTTATCAACAAGCCCAAGAAAATTACGCAGAGCTTCAGAATAGCTTCACTGCGATCCGTCGTCAGAATAATGAGTTGAGAGATAGACTCGGTAAACACGAGCTCGATGCTTTGGCGGCCGCAAAGCCAGCTCTAGTTGAAAAGATACTAAATAGCGCAGCTGAAAAGACAATGAGATGCTTTGAACTTGAGTCTGGTGCTGCTTTAACAGACAAAGAAAAGGAAGCAAAGAATGCAAGAGCGTTTAATAGCGAGTGTCCTTGGATTTACGATCGTCTTATCGCTAGCGGCGTGCTCACGCCCAGCACCAGTGGAACCACCACCGAAGATAATAACGGAGACACAAATAGTGAAACCTCCGAAACCGACGGTTCCAACCCCGGATGAACTAAACCTAAGAGAAGTTAAGTTTATTGTAGTTACTCCAGAAAATGTAGTAGAGACTTTTAATGAACTAAAAGGCGATAAGGCTATATTTGCTCTTACAGTTAAAGATTACGAAAACATATCTCTGAACTTAAGTGACATCAACGCATATATTCAACAGCAAAAAGAAATCATTGTGATATACCAAAAGCAATGGGACTAACAAATGACGGACAACGAAGTAAACGTCTTAAAGACCGATGTCGCTCTTATTAAGAAAGACATAAAGCAGATAGAGCGCGTATTCAATAAGGTTGACGACGCTGTTGATGACATGGCCGAGTTACATAAGATAGCTGCGGTTCAGGAAAAGATACTCGAAAATGCCGAAAGAAGAATAGAGAACCTCGAAGACTCTTTCATTAAACACGCAGATGAAGAAGCTATTCATCGTAAAGAACTTCGTGAGACTATAACAGATATGAGAGAAGACGCTCAGATACAGAGAGAACGTCGTCATAAAGAAGTTCTAGAGTCTATCAAGACTATGCACGATACGATCACTGCAAAACTTGACAGTCAGGATCTAAGAATACAAGCTCTTGAGAACTGGAGATGGTGGATCCTCGGTGCTGCAGCAGTACTCGTTTTCGTTTTGGACAGATATGATGTACTGATGTCACTTTTCAGTTGACATTTCATATAGTCAGTAATATACTAGATCAATATCATGTAACAATTGCGAGGCGAAGTGGTAGATTTCGTAGATCTTCAGTATGCGACTATGCTTGCAAGTCGGTTAGATCACTTTAAAGTTCGATCAACAAATCCATATAAGATCAATTTCAGATGTCCTGTCTGTGGTGATTCTCAGAAGTCACGTTCAAAAGCACGTGGTTGGCTTCTTGAGAAAGACAACACCTTTCACTTCTATTGCCACAACTGCGGAGCGAGTCAGTCCTTCTCATTCTTCCTGAAGAGTATGGATGGAATGGCTTATAATGACTACATCGCGGAAAAGTTCGTAAAGAACGTTACGAAAGATGAAAAGAGTACTTTAGAAAAGACTAAGTTTGAGAAACCTGTATTCAATGTAGATCCTCTCAAGCAACTCAAAAAGATCAGCCAACTCTCTGTAGATCATCCTCTCAAGCGATATGTAATGAAGAGAGGAATACCACCGCAGCACCACTATCGCATGTACTTTGCTCCTAAGTTTAAGACTTGGATCAATAGCATTATTCCAAACAAATTTGAAAAGATCGGAAACGACGAGCCCCGTCTTGTGATACCATTCCTTGACGAAAAGGGAAAGATGTTTGGCGTCTCTGCTCGTGGCTTTGAACCAAATGGTATTCGATACATCACTATTATGTTCGAGGATCGTCAAAAGATCTTTGGTCTAGACACCGTTAATTTTGAAAAGACGTACTTTGTTGTTGAGGGCGCGATTGATAGTCTGTTTCTTTCTAATGCGGTTGCGATGGCAGGTGCTGAAGGAAACGCGAATGGTCTTAGTAGAACTGACAACGCGATATTCGTATTTGACGCCGAGCCTCGTAATAAAGAGATCCATAAAAGAATTGAGCGGCTGATTAAAACCGGTTATCGAGTGTGTATATGGCCCTCTAACGTGCCTGGCAAGGACATTAATGAGATGGTACTCAGTGGCATGCATAACGTAGAAGAAGTCATTCGAGAGAACACGTATAAGGGATTGCAAGCGGATCTAAAGCTTGCTTCATGGAGAAAAGTATGACAGTAAGAGCGATACTCGCGCACGATTCTTTTTGGGGAATAGGTAAGGATGGAGACTTACCTTGGCCAAAGAATAAAGAAGATCTAAAATGGTTTAAAGAATGCACCGAAGGTGGCACTGTAGTTATGGGTCGTAAGACTTGGGAAAGTTTACCTGTGAAACCTCTTCCTAATAGAAAAAACATTGTATGTTCTACCAAAGATCTATCTCATTTTCCAGGTGCAGATTCTGTAATGAATATAAATGGAATTGTACAAGTATTGCCATACATATCGGGTGGAGATAAGTGGATCATCGGTGGAGCAACATTATTAGAAAGTTGCTTACCTATTATAGATGAACTCTGGCTTAATGACGTTGGAGGAGTTTATAACTGTGACACTTTTCTTCCTAAACAAAAGATCACAGAACAATTTCATATGGGAACTGTAGAAGTTTTAAGTTTTGGTATCGTAACAAAGTGGATGAGAAAATGAAACAGTATCATAAACTACTTGAAGATATCCTAGAACACGGTGAAGACGTAAGTGATCGTACTGGTGTTGGAACTCGATCCATCTTTGGTTACCAAATGCGTTTCGATCTTTCGAAAGGTTTCCCTGCTGTCACTACTAAAAAACTTGCATGGAAAGCAGTCGTCGGTGAACTGCTTTGGTTCTTAGAAGGAGGTACCGATGAACGACGTCTTGCAGAGATTACTTATGGCAAACACAGAGTCGATCTGGTCGGAAAATCAACAATTTGGACGGCAAACGCCGACGCTCAAGGCAAGGCTCTTGGATACATCAACAATGAGTTCACCAAAGACCTTGGCCCAGTCTACGGTTCGCAATGGCGCAACTTCAACAACCAACACTGCGACCAAATCGTCGAAGTTATCAAACAGATACGAAATAATCCCGACTCAAGAAGAATTATCCTTTCGGCATGGAACCCTCTACAGACAGCCGCAATGGCTCTCCCTCCCTGTCATACATTCGCCCAGTTTCGTGTACTCAACGGACGTCTGAGTTGCCAAATGTATCAGAGATCTGCAGATGCGTTCCTCGGCGTTCCGTTTAATATTGCCTCTTATGCGCTTCTTACTCATATTCTCGCACGCGAGACAGGTCTTGAAGCTGGCAACTATGTCCATACTATCGGTGATGCTCATATCTATAGCAATCATTTCGAACAAGTGAGAGAACAACTGAGCAGAGAAGAGTATTCGCTACCGACACTAGAAATCGACGAAAGCTTCAATCTGGAGAATGGTCTTAGCGGATTCTTTAATATTGACGATGCTTCAATGTTCAAACTCATTGACTATAAACACCATGAAACAATCAAAGCCAATATGGCTGTTTGAGGTAAACTTTTGTATATAACTTCAAAAAGATCTTCGAACTCAAATAAATATTACATGTTGACTAAGACAGATTAAAATCCACAATATATGTATATGAAAAACTCCATTCGTGGGGTCTTGAACCATTTTCACCAATAATATAAGAGGTATCTACGCATGCTTGACGTTTCAAACAGTGAATCAAAAAAGATGGTGAGCTACGTTTCAAAGAGAGACGGTTCAACCGAAAACTTTGATAGGAACAAGATCGCCACCGCAGTTTCAAAGGCTATGAAATCGGTTGGAATACGAAGTAAGACTATTCCTGAAGAAGTTTCTTTAGAGGTTGCTGATAAGTTAAACAGCGACACGCTAAATGACGTGGTTGTAAGTGTAGATACCATTCATAGAACTGTAGAGAATGTGATCATGGATATGGGTCTTCACGATCTTGCTCGTGAGTATATTCTATATCGTTATAATAACATGCCTAATATCTTTCGTAAGAGAACAAATCTAAAGCCATACGAATACCCTCAGCTTATTGAATACCTCGAAGCAATTCGCCACTCGTATTGGGTTCATACAGAATTCAACTATTCTTCTGATATCCAAGATATGAAGGTTCGTATGACACCCGAAGAAGCAGACATCGTAAAGAAGGCAATGCTTGCTATCTCTCAGATCGAAGTTCAAGTCAAAACCTTCTGGGGTAGAGTCGGTGACAGATTAAAGAAGCCTGAAGTTCAGGGTGTCGGAGCCACCTTTGCTGAGTCTGAAGTTCGCCACGCAGACGCATACTCCAACCTTCTTGAGATCATGGGTCTGAACGAAGAGTTCGAAAAGATCGTTGACGTACCAGCAATGAAGAAGCGTATCTCGTATCTCGAACAGTCGCTACAGAACCCAGTAGACGATAAGGATTACTTCCACAATATTATTCTATTCTCTATGTTTGTTGAAAACGTTTCTCTATTCTCGCAGTTCTTGATCATGATGGCTTTCAATAAGCATAAGAACGTTCTTAAGGGTATCTCGAACGCAGTCGAGGCTACGTCAAAGGAAGAAGACATTCACGCCCGTTTTGGTTTTGAGTTGGTGAACATTATAAAATCAGAGAATCCAGACTGGTGGAACAAAGATACGATTGCAGAGATCAATCGTCTGTGCAAGGAAGCATACAAAGCTGAAGCAATGATCGTAGACTGGATCTATGGTGATAGCGACCTTGACTTCCTTCCAAAAGAAACAGTAAAAGAATTCCTTAAGCACCGCTTTAATCAGTCGCTAGTCGCGATCGACCTCAAAGGAATTTTTGAAACAGACACTGCTGCTGTAAAGAGCACGGACTGGTTCGTCGAAGAAATACTTAGCACTAAGAACGTTGACTTCTTTGTTAAGCGCAGCACTGCGTATTCTAAGAAGACAAAAGCATTCACGGAAGAAGATCTATTCTAAAGGGAGAACATATAATGGACAGTAGATTCAGAGAACTAATGTTAGAAGCAACGCGTCAACACGCGAAGGCTCATATCGAAAAGCATCGTATTAACGTTGAGGTATACCTTACACAACCAGTCGGTATCGGTGAACATTCTGATATCATGGATGCTATCGAGCACGAGCTCGAGGAAATGTCAAAATATCACGACCATCTAGAAATTATCGAAACATACTTCACAAGGAAACAATAAATGGAAAAATTCTACTGGCTAAACGATGATTCTAGAACATTTCTTTCGCGAGGTTATCTAAGCGAGGGAGAGACTGCAGAGGATCGCATTAGACAGATCGCAGAGACTGCTGAGAAGTATCTTGATATGCCTGGATATGCAGACAAGTTCTATGATTACATGGCTCGTGGTTTCTATTCTCTATCGTCACCAG
>Ga0315909_10008063_pt1 | contig 11620 bp, 22 predicted proteins | sample LakEriMetagenome_11_FD_203527 | JGI IMG/M metagenome (GOLD analysis project Ga0315909, IMG submission 203527) | Freshwater fungal communities from buoy surface, Lake Erie, Ohio, United States - Buoy 2 MA125 | ecosystem: Environmental > Aquatic > Freshwater > Lake | place: USA: Lake Erie, Ohio...
GTCTGCTGGCGCGCTCAAAAAAGGTGGGGGTCATACGATCGCGCTTAGAACTATTGCATTGAGTGCAACAAGCCACCATATTCGAAGCTTCATCAGTGCCACCCTTGCTGATAGGTATTAGATGATCCACTGTAGTCGCTTCTAGCCCGCAGTAATGGCAAGTATTGTAATCTCTTTGAAGCACTTGAAGTCTTGTCTTTTGGTAGTAGCTAGAGTTATAGCGTCTGCTCAATGCCACCCCTTAGTCTCAAGATGATGAAGTGCATTGCAAGCATTAGCGTATCTATGTCTTATGTATTTAATATGCGCATCTATTTGCTGCTTAGGGCTGAGGTCTCTATACCAAGTAGAACGCATCTGACCAAGGCCATAGTGTGATCCATTACGAGCCTTTGGATTCCATCTACTCTCTTTATAAATTAACCAGTTATAACATTGAAACTCTTGCCAATCTAATTTGTTGTAAGCATAAAGCTTTAGATTCATATCTGCTTTTGATGGATTGATTGGTATCAGCATAAGTGCCGATAGCATCAGCGTTAGGCAATACCCTGCCCCTACGCTTCGGCTACGGGCTGCCTTCGGGCCCCGCCTTAGTCGGAGTGTAATGGACTTGTCAAGGGGACTAATCACCATTAATTACCTCATCTCGGACATATCTACCTAAGTGACTTTCGACACAATTTCTAAGTGCTTGTCGCTTATTAGTGATTTTGTATCCTTCTAAATTAATTTGATGATGATCCTGTAAATGCGGTATCTGACTATTTCTTATGCTATCTGACTTGAATACTGAATGTTTAATTGGCTTATTGCTCCAGAATAGGTGTCTTTGAAGCTCGACTGTAGGCTTTATTAAGGGTTCATAGTAAGGCTTTACATTTTCTACAACCCAATTACCTTGATAATGGCTCTGAAGTAATAATATCTCTTGCCATAGGCTCATATCTGGATAAATGGGCTTTACACCTCGGTATCTAACGCCTATATTAAATCTAAAGCTACTATGGCTTTGGCAAGGTGGGCTAGTCCAGATAAAGTCATATTCTTGGTAATGATCTATAAGATATTGGTGAGCATCTCCAATAACTAACTCATCATTTGGATATTTATCTTTATAGTAAGCAGCTATATCACTATCCCATTCAACTGCCGTCACTTGGTCAGTATCAGGCCATAAACGCCTATTACCACCTAAGCCAGCGTAAAGGTTGAGGACTTTCATTTAACCATCTATTCCAATAGCATCCCAATTATCCATATGATCATCGATAGTCCTATGTATTGGATAAATATCTTCTATCACTCTAACTCCCATATCTTCTTGAACTCTAACTGGCCTGATTGAAAGGCGTCTTTCAGCCTTTCCCTGCCGTCACTATGGAACTTAGTAACCAGATAGGGCTCAGCTATTGTGCCTTCTAGCCATTCAACTCTTTCACCATTTGGATCAATAACATCATCGCCATTGATATAGTGGAACTTATCCAATATCGCATCAATTGACGATTCTCTTACTGTCTCAACTATTTCGCTTGGGACATTGGCTTTGACCCATTTAACAAATTCTTTATCGTTCTTGACTACCCACTTAAATTTAGGCTTACTAGTCGTTACATAAGCGATAACATCTTCGCCATACTCAGCCTTGACCCTATCTGCACCTATCTTGTCCATCTCAGTCTGTAGTGCAGCTCTTAGCCTATCCTTGGCCTTCTTAGCCTCATCAGCTATTAGACTCACCGCTGCTAGTTCCAGACTCAGCTCCTTGATTCCCATTCTTGCGCTCCCTTTCATCAGCTCTTCTTAATCTGGTCTCAAGTGATGCCAGATTGATACCACAATCCTTAGCGATAAATTCCTTATCAAATCCCCACTCCATTAATTGACGGATATATTTAACGGAATGGGGTCTGCCTACTTCTTCCCTGCCCATCCTTCTCCTTTGAAAATTGCTGGCGTTGGATGCCAGACGCGCCACATAGGCACATCGCAATTATCGCAGGTTACTTCATATTTCTGGACTATTGATGCAACTAACTCCCTCGAGTTATCACATTTGTCGCATCGATATTCATAAATTGGCATTGTAGGGCCTTTCTAAAGTCTCGCCACCTGTCCAGTAGCGTTCAGATATTGATTCAAGCCCAGCAGCTAATCGGCATATTCGACACTTGGCCGCCTTCATCTTCCATTTACCACATTGGTCGCAGCGAACTATGTCATCTTCTTTGGCAGTTACGCGATCTGCTGGATAGATGATTCTTTGCATAAAGCACCTTTGGCACTCAACTAGCCATACTTCTTCAGGTGCTTCTGCAATATCACTAGCATCATATTTATGCAGCTCAATATGCGGAGTAACTAGCTTGCAAGCTGAGCAGATAAATGGATGGGCATCACTTCTCATTTCTGGAATACCCAATGCCCATCTGAACCGATACGCATCCACTTAGCAGGATGGCCAGACTTAGGTGTTGGGCAGACCCACCCCCTATATTCCTTGCCTTCCTTTGTGCCAGTCTTTAGCACCATTGGCCCATCGCCACCAGAGCAAAGGGGTATCTCATCAATTATCTCCGCGCCAAATTCTTTCGTTATCTGTGCAACATCCCAGACAATTGGCTCAGGATCATTAGGCCGTTGCTCTTTTATGAATTCCGCAAGAGCTGGCTTAGTCGTTTCAATTGCCTTCTTTGGGCTTTGTTTAGTCTTAGCGAAGTATCCAGCGAGGTTAAGTGCGCGTCCCAGCGATCCAGTTTCCGCAAGCTCGAGTGCATATTGCTTGGATTTAGACTCACTGGATAAACCTGTAGTCCAAGGATGTGCGTCAGCTTCAGTGCGATATAACTCAGTTTTAATGATATAGACATCACAATTAGCCACAAGCGACTCCGCCAAGATATGAGTCTTGATTCTATAATCTGGATAAGCATTTATAAACTCCTTTAATCGGTCTTGAACTGAAACATAATCATCAAGGTAATTCGACATTTAACTTCTCTCTCCCTGCGAAATCATTTATCGCATCTTCTAACTGTTCTTTTAATGAATAAAATGTGCCATCTGGCCAGTTCTGAACATCATCGGCGCAAGGCTGGCAATAAAACCTAACCTGCGCTTTGCGAAGCGGTGTCTCGCTTTGGACTTTCCATACTGCTGGAGTCATTGCTCTTAAATCCCAGCCGTTCTTATTTTGTCCCCAGCGATATTTACATAGGTCGCAGTATTGATTGGAATTATGATTGCGAGTCAGACTCAATGTCGTCCCAATCTTCTGGTGTTGAAAATCGTAATCGACCCAAGATAGCGGCGTATCCAATGAGATCGAGATACGAATCTTCGCGCTCTGGACTCTCCACCATTCTTGAGAGCTTGGTCGCGATAGCAATAATTGCCAAGTCAGATGGGTCTCTGAGCTGAATACCGAGTGCTTTACTGATTTTGAAAATGCGTAGTAAATTGTGCCTCGGGTCGCCATACTCGATGCCCCTGTCGAATAATGTGTTTCCAGCTTCTTCAAGCCATTCATTTAACGATTTCTGTGTATCGGACACTTGACCTGCCTCTCTTATAGCCTTCATTAAAAGCTTTGGCTTTGGCTGAAGTAATTAAACCCCAGAGATAAAGGCCGATAAATGGAACGCCAATGATTATTCCTACTACTGCTTCATCAGATAAATTAGGCAACATCTGCGCTCACCCCATATTTATCAAGCCAATATGCAGAGATTTCAGCCTTTGATAAACGGCCTCTCAGCTGCTTTTTACCCATCCGCTCTTTAGCGAATCGTCTTATTATTGATCCCTTAACCCAATTTGTCTCATCAGTCCAAGCACCTGCTTGAGAATCAAATCGAATTAGGATTACTTTATTTAGCATTTTGCTCCCGTTCTGTAATCCGTAAATGGATTAACGGGTTAAATGTATTTGCTTAAATCTATTTAGACAAGCAAGAGCTCGGCGTGGCGAATATCTAAGAAGCCAGCCAGTCTTTCGTTAGTTGCTTTATTGGCGAAGTCGGTAGTTATAGGAAGGCGCTTTAGAGCCCACTCAGGCTCGCTTACAGACCCTAAGTCGAACTGATAGACCCCTCTAGGTGTCGAATTGATATAAAGGGTCTTAGCGCCCGTTCTAGCCCTTATATCGGCCAGATAATCCCACTTCTTCTTCTCAATCATCAAAGTATCGTAATGAGTCCTACGGCATTTAAGCTCGATATAGGCGTTATGGGTTATGCCATCTGCTCGGTCGGTCGCTGATAAAGGCGTCAAGTCTGGATAAAGCGACTTGAGAGCCTCAAAGAGCTCAACCTCTCGGAAGTAGATTAGTTATCTTCCTCGCCATCTTCCCAACCTATTTTCTTTATTGGGTCATCGGCAGGCACTATCCAATCAGGATAAGAGCTACGATCCATAGCAAAAGCAAGTGAAGTTCCTTCATCCATACCAGCTCTACGGCAAGCCTTATAAACTTCATTGGCGGCAATAGCCCAGAAATCAAGCTTTGTTAAAGGCGTTTCTTTAGTAGTGCGGCGTCTCTTAGGACGCTTGACTACCTTCTTACTTACGCGCTTTCGCGTTGCCATTTCTGACCCCTCTCGCTAGGGCCAATTCTAGCTGAGACTCCATTTTATCAAGGCGCGACACTATTGGAATATTCTCCAATTTAATTATGTAGCGAAGCCCAGCAATCAGTAAGGCTATAGATCCAAGGACTGATGCAACTAGGGTTGCTAGTTCAGCTGCAACCATTAACGGACTTTGCCGTAACGCTCATAGTTAGGGTTGAGCCAGTTAATAATGCTAGGCAAGACTGACACTAGAGCGGCATTTGCAATTGCATTGACATCTAGGCCGACTGCTAAGTAGGTCGCTAGCGCTGTTGCTAGGAATGTCTTTGCCCAGCTCTCTGCCATTTTCTTCAAGTCGCTCATAAGTTTCTCCTTCGAGGTTAAAGTAACTGCCATCTTTGTCTCCCAAAGTTGTGAATGAAATATGGAAATGTGACCGGTGGGGATTAGCGCCGTTATATTTACGCCGCTTCCAACCCAGTATCGGACTCATAATCTTTCCATCGTAGATTATGTATTTAATTCTTTTATCGCCCTTCTTGGCTAACTTACGAATCTTTTCGACTAGCGCATAAGCTTCTTCTTTATGAGCTGATAGGTCAGCATCAATATCTAAAGCTCTAACAATTCCATCGACTGGTATATGGTCAGAACTGCCTTTAGCAAGGTGGCGAGCGTCAGCAATCCAGCCATCAGACTTACGATCCCTATCAGGATAATCGTCATCGATTTGCTCCCGAAGCTGAATACCTGCTGCACATAGTCTTGCCATTAGCCGATAAGAAGTTTTGCTTCTTCTTCAGTAATTCCAAGACGATTTAATAAATCAGCTTTTGCTACTGCTTTAACTTCGGCTTCTGCTATTGCTTTTTCTTTAGCCAATCTAGCTTCTGCCCAACTGTCCAAAATCGCGTCGGTTTCAGCCTTGCTCAATTCAGTATAGCCATCTTGGTCGCTGCCTACTCTTAATCCCTCAGAATTTTCGGCTTTGATAATTGCTAACATTTCTTGTTTTGTAGTCATTATGCCTGTGCCAATCCATAAACGGCAACTGTGCCGCTTATATTGCTTGAAGATGATTTTAATATAAAACCAATTGGCGATCCACCAGCTCCGTTTTGGGCTTGAATGATATACATTTTGTAACCGATTTCAGAATAATAAAAACCTTGGCAATTTAAATAAGTATTATTATAATTTAAGTAACCTGAACCATAAGTATTTAATGCCAACAACCAAAAATCGTCATTCGGATTATTAACAATAGCTGGAGTAGCGTTATTATCTGAGTATTCTAATGTGGCACTCTTATAATTTGTTGCTCTAGTGGCGGGGCCAGAAGTCCTCAATTGCATATGCAAATCGTTTGCCAAAGTTGATGCACTTACAGATTCAAAACTTAAGAAATAATTTGTATAGGAAGCACTAAAAACATTATCAAAAGTAGTTCCTGTATTTGCAACGCTACTAAAAGAAGCTCTTTTGATTAAAACTAATCCACTTCCAGCAACAGTTTTCCATTCAGGGGCGGTTGCGCCAGAATTAACTGCAAGAACTTGGTTAGCAGTTCCGAGCGAAAGTTTTGTAAAAGTATCTGCGCCAGTTCCATAAACTAAATCTCCAGCTGCATCAAAGGCAGTCGCAACTGTATTAGTTACTACTGGAATTGGGCCAGTGCCTGAAGCCACTGAAATACCAGTTCCAGCTTGAACTTCAGTTATATCTCCACCAGCCGACCAAGTGAAATCTAAATCTGTGTTTGACGCTTTACTTAATATCTGTCCAGTTGTCCCGCCTTTTAGATCAAGGAATGAAGTATCAATCCCATTGCCTAAAGTGCGAATGGCAGCTGCGCCATCCTTTACTAAATCTGTGTCAGCTGGTGTTGTCCAGCCGAAATTACTTGTCGTTGGCATTTAGTCTCCTATGCAACTATTGTAGCGTTGAGCCAGTCCAAAGTCGGGCTTATTGTATTCCAAGTCTCAGTCGCTGGGACTGAGTTCCATCTGAACGCCTGAAGGCTAAAAGCGATAGGCGATACATTTAGAGTTAGGTTGAGCTGATTAAGGCTGGCAGTCCAAGTCCATCCCTCGACAAATCCTTGGAATTCACCGCCTACCATATTGGCTGGCAAGTTGATGATATTGAGCGGTTGGCCCATAAATACGCCAAGAAGGTTATCGCGGTCTGAATTGTCGATTTCACCGCTGGCTATTGGGAAGGTTATCTGCCTTAGGGCAAATTGCGGATAAGCGCGTATAAGTAGATAAAAGGCGGCTTGTGCTTCGGCGTCGTGCTGATGCCTAAGAGTGGTAGATATTGTGGTAGCTAGTTGGCCGTAAAGCGATATTGAGGCTACATCCTCGTCAGTTACCTCTGCGGTGCCAGTTCCATAGCCGACTGTGATTGCGTTGCGGACATCGCCAGCGCGCTTGATTATTGAAAGAGCTGGGCCAATCGCGTGATTGCCATCAAGATCAACATAGCCGTTAGTCGCTAGATATTGGCTTCGATGTGTTGAATCGGCATACCCAATTCGGCCCTGAGCATCCTCATATAAATAACCCAATCCGCTAGTCGCATACCTAGAAGCTAAATTATAAACTGTGTCATTGAGGCCAGTTTCAGAGTGCAACTCATAATCACCAGGAGTGTCTATCTCGCCTAATCCACTATTTTCTGCATCCTGCCATTGAGTAGTTGCGTCATAATCGTTCCAAGCTTCTGCCGCTGGCACTTCATTCCATTGGTCAAATAATACGCCGCTAAGTAATTCCTCAATGCGGTCTCCATCAAATTGATGCGCAAAGTTGCCAGTATAAACTGCCCTAGCAAGTCGCGCTAAAGCTCCTACTGCAACAATTTTAATCTGCTGGCTCGTAGCTGTTGATCCTGAAGTCTGGACTGTAATGCCTAAGTCGGTAATAAAGCCGCCAAAGAGATTCACATAAGCGCCAGTAGAATCTTGGACTTCTATTGTTACTGCATCATTTACTTCATAAGGGACTGAGGCTTCAGCTGTCTCTATAAGACTTAGATTGCAATAGCCAGCAATAGGCTGTTGATAAATATCGGTTCGACCAGAGGTAATTGTCAAACCGCTTAGAGTGGCGCTAGTAACTGTAACGCCATCAACCTTGACTCGATAAACTGGATTCCAGAGGGTCATTCTGCTACTAGGCCGCCAAGGATAGCGCCCCCACCGCCGTTGCGAGCATTGCTATTGTTTAGAGCTAAAACAACTGCTCGGGTAAATCCTTCCTCATCTATGGCTGATGGGGCATTGACATTAATTACGACATTGCCGCGCTCATCTCCGCGTCTAGCAGCTGCGACATCAAAGCCAGAAGAAATTGCTTTGCCACTTGGATTTAATCCAGATGGGAAACTAGGCATTGTGCCTGTAACAATTGGAGCGATTATTTTACCGCCGCCGATACCACCGCCAGTAGAACCACCGCCAGTAGAACCGCCACCACTAACTACTGGCGTTCCACCAGTAAAGCCTGATGGAAGGCTAGATGATGAAACTGTATTACTGCCCGTTCCTGCTGCTGCATTAGCTTGATTATCAAATAACTTAGTCGCAGCAATAATTGCGCCAACTACCGCTGCACCAGTTGCTAGACCAGCCAACGGATTTAAAGCAAATCGAGATGCAATGGCAGCGGCTACCGCGCTATTTCTCAATGCAACATAAGCAGCGACTAGCCCTTGAATCAGAAGAATAGTGGCTTGGACTCCAGCTGCTATCTTGCTTACTACGAATACTGTCGCCAATACTCCAGCAACTAAAAAGAGCTCATCCTTAAGATCAATGACGGTATTAATAAAGCCTCTTACTTTTTTGCCCCATTCAATTGCAGTTTTTTGGCTATCAGTTAAGGCTTGATCTAAACCTTCCTGACCAGTTAAGCCAGCTATGAACGCTTCTAAAGCTGGTATAAATTTCTCAAGTAAGTATCCAGTCAATTCTTGGACAACTGGAAGCAAAGCTGCGCCAATAGATTCCTTGGCTTCATCAAGGGCAATCTTGACGCGCTCCATTTGCTTTTGTGTGCTCTCAGCTTCATTTTCAGAGAAATTCCCAAAAGTGCTAGTAAGTTGCTGAAAGGTTGTATCAAAATCTTGCGACTTAAGATCAGCGGCATCAATGCCGAGGCCCAATTTGCCGAGAGCAGTTGTGTTGCCGTCATAAGCTCGGCCTAACGCATTTGTTACTGTCTCAAGCGGCTTGCCTGTTGCTGCACTTAAATCTAGTGCTAAATTCAGCAACTTCTGAGCATCTTCAACATCATTTGTTGAGCGCACTAATCTGCTAAAGGCTGGACGCAGTTGGTCATCAGTAATGCCAGCAGCGATTGAAGTCTGGGTTATGTATCTTTCAACGCCTTTAATTTGAGCATCGGTTGCTCCAGTTGTGGCGCGTATAGTTTCAGCTAATTTAAGTTGAGCAGCTTCATCCTCGGCTGCTGCTTTAACGGCGCTAACTGCAAATGCGCCAATAGCTGCTCCAGCGGCAGCAAAGGCAATAGCCGCCTTCTTGCCAAATTCAGCTGCGCGCTCGCCGATAGAATCAATGTCTTTAGAGCCAGCCGCTAACTTCTTTTGGAAGTCCGCCGTATCTGCTAAAAGCTTGAGCGTTAAGGCTCTTGAATCAGATGCCACCGATGCCCCACTTATCTAATATCTTGTTAAATGCTCTAGTCCATTGTGCCACAATATTCTTCTGTTCTTGGCGCAAAGTTGGATAAATAAACCATCCGCGAGAGCCGCGCCCTTGCCTGCCAGAGTAAGCAGGGAATTGCTTAAATTTATTTGAACCGAATTCAAAGCCAGCCCAAAGCATTTGAGTATTCGCCCCACCGCTAAATCTTTGACTAGCAAAGCCATACTTAATTTCGCCAGTAGTGCTGGTCTTAGATACTTTAGATCCGCTAACGATTCGATTAATGGCTTGCTGGCCTTTAACGCGAGTAGAAGCTTTGGCAGCAATTTGTTGTTGAAGATAAGTAGCAAGGTTATTAGAAACTTGGCGAGACTCGGCTTTGGCTTCATCGCCTAGCAAGGAGAAGGCTTTATAGACTTGCCGAAGCTCTGTCCGGTCAAATGCTGAGACTTCTTCAGCCATTGCTATCTCTCTCCTTTATCAGCTCGACTGCCGTTGCTACATCGTCCCAATCATCCCAATACTGCATCGGGATACCAGTCCTAAGAGCAACTATTACTAATAGCCGCCTTACGCTGTCGGGCTGATGGCTTTTGGGTCATCGTTGCCTGTCTTAATGTCGGCAACTGTTTCCATCCATACTTCAAAGCTCTTTATTTGCTTACCAGCGTTCTCGCGCTTATAAGCGTTATAGGCCAAGAACATTAAGTCCCATATTCCTATATTTTCTTGAGCCTTAGTAATAGTGTGTCCAGTTGCCTTTTCCCACTTAGCCCACTCTGGCGGTTGAGCAATATAAGTTGCTGATTCCCCAGAGTTATATTCAATTGTGATTGATAATTTCATAGCTCCCGATGCTCCGATCTATTAGGTGTAAGACTCTGCTGGTTGTCCAATTACTGTCAATGTCCAAGTATCTGTAAGAGCCCCAGGAGCAGCTCCACCAGCAGATGGGAATATTGGCAATACTTGGAATGTAAATGTCGCTCCACTTGCAGCGGTAAATACTACTGAAATACCAGTATTTGGTGCAGATTCTGCAACACCCCAGAAAATTTCAAATAGTGATCCTGCTGCGCCCCAGTCTTGCAGAAGTTCAAGTGTAAATGTCCATTGCTTATCAACGGACTTATAAGCGCGACCATCAAGAGTCTGATAGGTCTCGATAATGGTTTCAGCGGATAAAACTGCTGAAGTCGTTTGAGCGTCAAATGAGTTGCCTCCAATAGTGAAGGTCACATCGCGCCCAGTTATTACTGTTGTTGGCATTTGGGTCTCCTATGCGGTTTGCTCGTAGCGGACGCTCAAGCGAATGTCTGCGACCAATAAATTGGTCGTTCCTACTGTTGTTACTGACGGCCTATCGACTGTCGATAACTCATACTTGGAAGCGTTTAGCGCTCCAAGAATACTAATAATTAATTGCTCTAAATTGTCTAATGAAGCGGCGTTGCTAAAATACGCAACGCAAGCAGTTATGGTGTAATTTAATCTAACGCGAGTAGTTGATTTGCCTAAAACTTCAAGCTCCATATAAGGCGCATCTGGGACGCACACTATTGCTGGAACTATGGGCGCTTCTGGAACTGAGTCATAAATATTGGCGGTGCATCCAGCCAAGGCGGTCTTAATAGCGCCTCTAACATCTGTGGCAATTGTTGATGCTGGCATTAGCCGACCATAGTTTCAACATCAAGATATGGGCCAAGTAAGCCAGTTACTTTGGCCAGTAAATTCTTAGATAGGCGGTAAGGGGTAACTGCAAAATCTACGCCTTCGATTGATCCACCAGCGGCGGTTCTGGCTTGGAAGATTTCAACGGAGATAGCCAGAATAGCAGCTTCAGCATTGGCATTTCCGACATAGGTTGATAGTCCAGAGAGCGCAGCATTTCCTGCTGGGATAACATTCTTTTCCAATATGTCTGCATTGGTGATTGCAACGGCGAATTCATAATCTGATAATCCATCTGCTAATACTGTGTGTGTGCCGTTAAATGGCGAGCCACATCCCGTAATGATTACGGATTGGCCCTCGGTAAATTCTTGGATTGTAGCGGTAATGAAGTAAGCAATATTATCTTCAAGTCTTACTTTGTTAATCTTGCTTTGGAAAGTAACTAGCATTGGGAGAACTAGATTCTCCGAGGCATCTACTATGTCATTTAGATAAGCATCGTTATATAGGGATGACGAAACGCCAAGAATTGTCCTAAGCTCTGTGGCCGTAACTATCGTTGGCATTTCGTCGTCCTTTCAAGCAGTTAGGTGAGGGGCCAGCTCGGGAGCGGACTGGCCCTCACTATTTTGAATTTATTACGCAGTCATAAATCTGTAAGCGCCAGCGCCTACCTTGGTCGCGCAAGCACCATAACCAT
>Ga0315909_10008064_pt1 | contig 11620 bp, 23 predicted proteins | sample LakEriMetagenome_11_FD_203527 | JGI IMG/M metagenome (GOLD analysis project Ga0315909, IMG submission 203527) | Freshwater fungal communities from buoy surface, Lake Erie, Ohio, United States - Buoy 2 MA125 | ecosystem: Environmental > Aquatic > Freshwater > Lake | place: USA: Lake Erie, Ohio...
CCACCACAAACAATAAACCTACCACCGGGGCAACCCATTCACATCATCAATAACCCAATACCATCCAATGTTGATACTGGAGCAATTTTAAAGGCTTTCTTTTCTCAAGTAACCTATTTGGATAGTGTGGACAATGATACACTTAAAATCGTTTTAAAGGAGATTATAAGTCAAAACAAAATTGTGAGTAGGGAATTAACCCATAGGCTCAAAATTCCAATCACAACAATCATAGAAACAAAGAATGAAATAAAGCCTTTGATTTATTATGGTGCATTTGCTACCTATGGTCAAACACTTGGCTTGTCACCTATGGTTGGTTATAGGAACAAAAGGGAGCAACTATTTTTTGGTGCATATGACCCAATTGGAAAGGGTATTTCTGTTGGTGCAATGTTACCCCTTAAAAGATAAAAGTTCATTTCTTACTTGCTTCCAGTAGTCACTATTTTCTTTTTCTTTTAAAATCTTTATATCAATTAAATGTTGTGCTTCGCTATAAACATCCTTATGTAACTTGTTATACTTTTCAAACCACACTTTAAAAAATATGTCTGAAGCTTTTTCTTTTGGGTTCATTTGTCCAAAACCTTTGGGTGTACAAAAATAGCCTTGTTGTAATTTCTTTTGCGAAGCATTACCTCACCACCATTGGACTGGTTGGTTAATGATGTATTACCCTCAATGCAATAAAAATGAGTTGATGACATTTGAGAAACATAAATGCCGGTATGGTCATACCTACCATCACCATTCCAATCAAAAAAAACAATATCACCACTTTTAGGCATGGTTGTTATTTCTCCGGTCTTTTTGAAATGTGCAACGGCAGTTTGACAACCGGCAAAACCTTTAGCAAAACCAATCTTTCCCAAGTTAGCACCTACTTTGTCATAAACCCAACTAACAAAAATACCACACCAAGCAACCCCATCAAGACCAAACCACTTGCCATATTTTGTTTTATTGGAATCAATTGGGTTTTCATGGTTGCCAATTTCCTTTGTTGCTATTTTTATAATCTTTTCTGCTTTTGTCATATGCCTTTAATAAGCCTTGTTTGATATTCTTGCTTTAGTTTTTCAATTACTGGAACTAATGATTCTGCATAATTCCAAAGCTTTTCTTTCAAATACCTTTTATTGGTATATGATGAGGATAGCCTTATAACATTTCTCCTATGCTCTTCATACATTTTAAGCAGTTCCTCTAACCTTGATATCCCCAAAACAGACAATGAAAAAGGCATATCAGCAGAAACAATATTGCCATCCACAACCATGACTTTGGAATGTAAAACTTTCTCATTTTTTTTAGCCATTAATTTAATAAGTTACATACGAGTTTTTCCAATTCAAGTGAATACCAATAGCACTCATAATTGATAGGAATGTAGTAGAAGCCCAAAACCTTTTACCTCTTTTAAGCTTTTTAATCTTTGTTGTATTTTCAATTGTCAATGCAAGGTTTTGACTGGTTAGTGTATCATTATACTCCCTAAGACTTGACAATTCCCTTTTCATTATAGTAAGTGCATTTTCTTTTTTTGCATAATCAATATAAAGAATTTGCAGTTCAGCCTTTGCTTTTTTTAATTCTATTCTGTCAAGGTCACATTGTTCAAGGTCTGACATCAGCAATTCCATAAGCACCTTTGGAGTATAAACCAAAGTATCACCATAAAACTCATTCTTGTTTTGTGAGGTAACGGATTGACAAAAGGTTGGTGTAACTTTCAGAAGCATTACCATTAATAGGATGTTTTTCATTTTTCTTAAATTTAATAATTGTTCTTGGTTTGATTTCTAAATTGTTTTTTAATTCATTTATTTGATTTACCAATAAAGCATTTTGCTCAAGCATTTCCCTTTCTTTTTTTGAAAATGCTTCCTTTTCTGATTCAAGGTATTCCATTCTTTGTACATCAATAGAAAACTCTTGCTTGGTTTTTTTTACCTCTTTCCACATCCTATAATTATTGCCAAGCAGAGCAATAAATATTAATGCAATAGATACCGGTAATAATGATTTTTTCATGTGTTAAGAATTTTAAAATGGTATATAATTATCAAGTGCAAGTTGCAAACCCTTTTCAAGGCTTATGGTATGATTCCAACCAAGTGAATTTATAACTGATGAGTCAAGCAATTTGCGTGGTGTTCCATCGGGTTTGGTTTGGTCATATACCAATAAGCCATCATAACCAACCATTTTGGCTATCATATTAGCCAAATCATAAATGTTTACTTCAATTCCAGTACCAACATTCAATGGTTGCCCATCATCATAGTGGTGCATTGCAAAGACAATGGCATTAGCAAGGTCATCAACATATATAAACTCCCTCAATGCTTTGCCGGTTCCCCATACAATGGTTTCTTTTTTATTGTCTATTTTGGCTTGTATAAACCTTTTTATCAAGGATGCAATTATATGACCATTATACTGGTCATAATTATCACCCAAGCCATAAACATTACATGGCATTAGATTTATTGCATTAAACCCATATTGCTTCCTATAAGCCTCACAAAGTTTTATACCCATTATTTTAGCCAATGCATAAGGTTCATTTGTTGGCTCAAGTTCACCGGTCAATAGGTATTGGGGTTTGATTGGTTGTGGGCAATGCTTTGGGTAAATGCAACTTGAACCAAGATTTAAAAGCTTTTTGCAATTGTATTCAAAAGCCTTTGAAATTATATTTAATTGTATTGTTGCATTGTCATATAAAAATTCAACTGGTTGGTTTTGGTTTGCCATTATACCACCAACCTTACCGGCACAATTTATTGCATAATCGGGTCTATGTGCTTGGAAATATGAACCAACTTCTATTTCATTTCTTAAATCTACTTGATGTCTGTTTGGTACAAGTATTTTTGAATACCCATTTCCAAGCAATTCCCTTACTACGGCAGAACCAACCATGCCATAAGCACCAAGTACAAGTATTTTGCTATTCTTATTCATTCAAATCAAATTCCATCATTTCATTTATAATGTCATCAATGCCATATGTTGGCAACCATCCAAGTTCTTTTCTGATTTTTGAAGAGTCCCCTAACAACAAATCCACTTCTGTTGGTCTGTAATATTTTGCATTTATTTTGACCAATGTTTTTAAAGTTACATCATCAAAACCAACCTCATTTATTCCAGTATTCATAAACTCAAGGTCAATATTCACATATTTGAAAGCCTTAATAAGGAACTCCTTAACACTTATCATTTGACCGGTGGCAACCACATAATCAACTGGCTTTGTGTTTTGCATCATCAAATAAATTGCATTGACATAATCCTTGCTATGCCCCCAATCCCTCATTGCATTAAGGTTGCCCAATGTAAGGTGGGTTAATTTCTCTTTTAATATTTCAGCAATGCCTTTTGTGATTTTTCTTGTAACAAATGTTTCACCTCTTCTTGGTGATTCGTGATTGAATAAAATACCATTGACTGCAAACAAGCCATATGCCTCACGATAATTGACCACAAGTTGATGAGCAAAAACCTTGCTTATTGCATATGGTGATTGAGGGTTAAAGGGTGTTGTTTCTTTTTGTGGGTTTTCAAGCACCTTGCCAAACATTTCACTTGACCCGGCTTGGTAAAATTTGCAATCCTTGTGGTAAAGCCTTATTGCCTCAAGCAAATTCAAGCAACCAATTGCATCAACTTGAGCAGTTAAGTTTGGCAATTCAAAACTAACCTTTACTTGGCTTTGTGCTGATAGGTTATAGACCTCATCGGGTTTGATTTGAATGATTGAATTGACAACTGACAATGCATCTGTGACATCACCATAATGCAATTGGATTTTGCCTCTCAAATGGTCAATTCTTTGTGTGTTGAATGTACTGGCTTTTCTTATTATGCCATGAACAAAATAGCCTTTTGCCAAAAGCAGTTCTGCAAGATATGAACCATCTTGCCCATTGATACCATAAATGAGGGCAGTCTTCAAAATCCAAGTGGGCTTTTGCAATCAATTATTGCTTTTTGCTTTTCAGCATTAATGAATGAAATGAATGAGTAAAGTTTTTTTAAATAACGCATATCAATATAAGACCTACAAAAAAATAAAGTGTTCGTGTTAGTGCATCAAATGACCATATTGCCCCGGTGGTTGTGGACTCATCAAACCACTTGTCTTTGTAGATGGATGGGTTGATGTGGTTTCGTGTGGTATAGTAAGCACCATCATGTATAAAAGGGAACATCAATACCACACCAAGTAAATGAGTCCAATGCTCATAGAAAGCTATTGGCAATGCTACAATGCCTCTCATTATTGTTAGCATAGTGTGTGACCAAAACTGATTTATTTTTGGAAAGGATGCCCAAAAATAAGCCTCAAGGTAGCCAGTAACAAGGCTAAATAAAATGAATGATATGGTTAGCATTAAATCCATTTGTCAATGTCTTGCCTCCATTCTTTTATTGCCTTTCTAATCTCCCGGCTTTCACTTGATGTAAATTTGTTAAACTCAACACATAAATTGAATCTCTCCTCATCCATTTGTGATGCTAAAAGCAAAAGCTTTATATTCATGCCATCAGCCAATGCATCTATAATGAGGTCTTGCAGTTTATCCATTTTTTTGCATCAATGACAAATCTATTAAAACTTGTTTGTCAATTCTAATAGCAAGGGCAATTCTTTCAATTTCATCCAATGACAATAGGTGAGGCTTGTGCATGGACTGGTAGAACCGATTGCGTGGTATTTTGGTCACCTTTATGAGGTGTTCTTTTTTAATGCCGGTACTGGTTATTAATTCGCTGAATGTCATTGGCTCTTTAAAATCTGCCTCAAATATACAATAGTACCACCCCAACTTATTAACAACCCTCTGACTTTATGATGCTAACTTGCTGATAATGGGGAATATACGCATTGTTAAAAAATCTTGCTGATTTTGTTGCATCGGTACATATTTGTACTATCTTTGACATATCAAAATCAACCAAACAATTTACCTAAACAACCAAACAAAATGACAACTAAAAAAATCACACTTGCAACCGTTAAATCTTTTATCAAGAAAAACAATGGGCAACTATTTATCAATGTTAAATCTGAATTTGATGGGATGGTTGATGGATGTGTAAGCAAATTTGATGGATTTGTAAAGGCAGAACAAGAAACAAAAATGATTGATGCTACTTTAGGCATTAAAGATGCTTGGTTTGTTCGTGATTCAAATGATTACTTTAAGCCATATGAAACCGAAAATTTAAAAGGTATTGAGGTAATGAACTCTTGCAGTCATTTTATCCTTGCAATTGTAAAATAATAACAAGGGGGGGCAACCCCCCATCAAATAATCCAAACAATCCAAAACCAAACAAAATGAAAGCAAACGAACAACAAATGGTTGACCTCTTAAAAAGAACCCTCAACCTTCTTAATGACCCCAATGCTGATGGATTCCAAGCCGGTAACCTACAATTTGACATTGCCACACTACTTGACAACATTGTTGATGTTCCAGTTGTGATTGGTGAATTTACTGGCAATAACTTTGATGGAACTTTTGAATGGGATTGCCCTACCACCGGTGAAAAAAAATCTGCTTGGGGTCAATTCAGTTATGATGAGAGTGGTTATTTACACAATGTCTATGATGACAATGACCATATAATTTACATTGTAAAGGAAAAGGGGGGTAATGCATGAGGGCTTTTATATCATCGTTCATTGGCTTTGCCATGCTTGAGCAAGAGCATTATATCATTGGCATTGCAGTTCTAACTTATACACTAATCCAAACATCTAAACTCATAAAAAAATATGGACATTGAACAAATGAATGCCCGAATCACACAAGGGCAAGTAATAAGGCTTGACCGGAACGAAACAATAAGGGGGGGTGTAAACCTCTCCATGTTGGATAGGCTTAGACATTATTGGCAAGAAAATGGTTTTCCAACAAGTGAACAAATTGATAATGCAAACAAGAAAGTGAGGGTAAAAAAATGACAAAAACAGAAGAGTTTGAAATAGAAATTGAAGGTGGTAGAATTATAAACGCCTATGTTGAAATTAATGCCAACTATTATAGTGAAACCCAATGGACAAGTGCCAGTTGTGATTATTCATGGGTCTGCCATGAATTAACTGAAACGCTTGAAGATGGTACAATTATACAACTAAACCCTAATGATTATGAAAGTTGGATTGAGGAAAGAGTTTGCAATGAAATTTAAAACCAAACAAAATGAAAGATAAAATAAACAAACTAAAGGCTGACCCTTATAAACAACTAATGGCTTTCATATCAAAGCACCAACTGGATTCAAAAGCATTTGATGAGTTAATACAAATTGTAGGCAATGCCATGATGATGGAATTTTACCACTCACATTTCAGAACTGCATCCATACTAATGGATGAGCAAGAATTTAAAAAAATCTTTGGTGACCAACTTGAACAAATACTTACAAAATTCAAACTAAACAATTAAAACCATGTCAAACATCCAAACAACCAACAATGCAATTGACTTACTAAAGTCAGACCAAGTCCAAGCCAAGTTCCAAGAATTGCTTGGCAACAAATCCAAAGGGTTTGTTACATCAGTTATGAGTGCCATTAGCACAAACCCGGCTTTAAGACAAGCAGACCCTCAAAGCGTTTATATGAGTGCCATGATGGGGGCAGTATTAGACTTGCCAATTAATCAGAATTTAGGCTTTGCCTATATAGTCCCTTATGGTGACAAAGCACAATTTCAAATAGGTGTAAGGGGTCTTGTGCAACTGGCTCAAAGGAGTGGACAATTCAAAACCATCAGCAGTTGTCCGGTGTATGAGGGACAATTGAAAAGCCAAGACCCATTAAAGGGTTTTGAATTTGATTGGTCAGCAAAAGCATCTGAAAAGGTGATTGGGTTTGTTGCTTATTTTAGTTTAATCAATGGATTTGAAAAGACCCTTTATATGTCAATGGATGAGGTAGCTTATCACGGCAAAAAGTATAGTAAGACCTTTGGAAACAAGTATGGGGTTTGGCAAACTGACTTTAATGCTATGGGTGAAAAGACCGTTTTAAAAAGGTTGCTCTCAAAGTTTGCACCATTGTCAATTGATATGCAAAAAGCCATTGTGGTTGACCAAGCAGTAATAAAAGATGCTGAAACTTTGGATGTCCAGTATATAGACAATGAAATTAGCCAAGAGGATAAGGAAAAAGAAAGAATGTACAAGCTTATTGATAAAGCCAAAACATTGGAGCAATTGGATGACCTTAATAAAGCCATCTTGTCAAGTAGTATGGCTGAAGACAACAACATTTGGGATGCATACACTGTTAAGCTTGACCAGTTGAAAGGGGGTAAGGTATGAGCCAATTTAAAATAAGATGTTCAAGCATTGGCAAGGTAATGACTGAACCAAGAAGCAAAACAGAATTGCTTTCAGAAACTGCAAAGACCTACATTAGAGAGCAATGGATTGCTGACAAATTTGGTAGGCATAAGGAATATACAAGCAAAGCCATTCAAAAGGGTTTGGCAAATGAAGAAGAGGGCATTACAATGCTCTCCCTTCACTTAAATGATTATTTATTAAAGAATGGTGAAACAAAAGAAAATGAATTTATAAAAGGCACTTGTGATATTATAAAAAATGGTATTGTTTATGATATAAAATGCCCTTATGATTTGTTTACTTTCAGCAAGGCAGAGGTCACAAAAGATTACTGGTGGCAGTTACAAGGCTATTGCCATTTGTTTGGTTTAACCAAAGCTTGTTTGGTTTATGTGCTTACTGATACACCGGCAAGTATTATTGAAAATGAGGTAAGGTCTATCATTTATAAGATGCCAAGCATTGATGTGGATGCTATGGAAATCCAAGCAATGGTTACCAAGCAACTGACCTTTGATGACATTGATGACATGGACAAGGTTAAGTTGTTCTACTTTGAACATGACCAAGAAGCCATCAAGAAACTCAAGGAGAAACACGCAATCGCATCTGACTATTATAACTCACTTACACTATGAGAAAGTATAGATATTGGACAACAAGTGAAAGAAACTTTATCATCCAAAACCCCATGATGACTGACAAGCAAATTGCCTTGATACTTGGAAGGGAATGGAAAAATGTCCATGCATTTAGAAGAAGGCAGAAACTTTTTAAGTCAGATGAATTCCATGAAATGGTAAAGAAGGACAATGTAAAGCTGGGGGGAGGCAGACCGGTAAAGAAATGAAACAAATCAATCTATTTGGAAAAGAGTTTGAGCCTAATCTTGAGGATGAAAAATATTCAACCAAGATTCAATCTCCCATTTATGAACCAAAAAATCAAAAGCCACATCTTCTTGAGTTGCTTGATAAGTCAAAGGCACATAGGTTGATAAAGGAAATTGAAGCATCATCATTGCCATATGAAGAAAAAATGTTTTTAGTTGATTGTGCAAGGAGGCATTATGTCTTTAATTATGAAAAGATTGCTGACTATTATGCTCATTCATCAAAAGAGATGCAACAACTGATGGAAAAAAGTGCATTGGTCATCATAGACTTTGAGAAAGCGATCCAATATGGTTATGTGAAATTGTGTGATGATATCAAAAAGCAATACCTTGAAGACTATGGAGAATGATAAGCTGGTTGTTTTCATACTTACACATGGAAGACCAAATAATGTAAAGACCTTGAAAACATTGCAAAAATGTGGATATAGTGGAAAGGTATATTTCATTGTGGATAATGAAGACAAAACAATTAATGAATACATTAAAAGTTTTGGTATAGAATGGGTCAAGATATTTGATAAAAAATCATTGGCTGATGAGATTGATGAGGCAAACAATTTTGATGATAGGAGAACCATTACCCACGCAAGAAATTATTGTTTCAAATTAGCAAATGAATTAGGTATTAAATATTTTATTCAACTGGATGATGATTACACATCATTTGAGTTTAGGTATATTTCTGATGATGGGCAAAAGTTATTGGTCAAGAAAATTACTGACATTGATTTTATATTTAACAAATACCTTGAATTTTACAAATCAACTAATTTTAAAACCATAGCTTTTGCCCAAGGTGGTGACTTCATTGGTGGTGTTCAAAATCCTTATGTGATAAGAAGACCATTGATGAGAAAAGCAATGAATTCATTCATATGCAGTACAGATAGACCATTTCAGTTTGTTGGAACTTTCAATGAGGATGTAAACACATATTGCACACTTGGAAATAAAGGTGAATTGTTTGGCACAATACCAATGATTAGCTTGGTTCAAACTGCAACACAATCAAACAAAAGTGGAATTACTGAAATGTATTTAAGATTTGGGACATATTGCAAGGCATTCACAACATTGATGATGCACCCAAGTGGTGTTAAAGTTGCAATGCTCAATAGTGAAAATAAAAGGATTCACCATGCAATTACATGGAATAACACAACACCAATGATAATTTCAGAAAGGCATAGGAAATGACCATTGAGCAAAGCAACCAAGCAACCCAAAAGGTTTATGATGTTATGGAGGCAAACAAGATGACTTGCTTTCCATTCAAGGATGAGTATTGCCTTATTGATGGAATCATTACAAAGCAAGGCAAAGTTGTGGGATTGTATGAATTAAAAGTAAGGGACATCAGTCACCATGAACTTGAAAGCACATTTGACAATTCCCTTTTGATAAGCAAAAACAAAATTGAAACTGGAATGAGGATTGCCCAATTATGCTCCAGCAAGTTTGTCATTTTGCTCCACACCTTAAAGGATGGAAGAACATTCATCAAGACCATAACTGATGACAAAGGTGACCTTGTTTGTTCCTTTGAAGAGCATCAGACCAAGACCAAAAAAAACATTGAAGGAGGTGAAGCAATAAGGGATAATTACTTTATCACAATGGATAATTTATACGAACTTAAATAAAATAAATATGTTGCAAGAATTATTGGAAAAGCACGAAGGGAATACATTTATTATTCTTGAGGGTTTTGATGATGCATTACTGGGAGTTTATGAAGAAAAAATGGTTTTGATATATTCAACAAAAAAATGCATTGAAATACTTATGAAAGATATGCCAATTAGCATGGCAGTTGATTATTTCTATTTAAATATCTATAATGCTTATATAGATGATAAACAACCAATTTTTTGTGATGACAATTTAATGTATTAAATTACCACACCATCTTGAATCTGAAAAGCAGAAACGGTAAAATTTCCATCATCATGCAAATCAACGGTAGCACCCCCTTGAGTCCATTGGTTTAACACACCGGTGTATCTTGGTTTCAAATAACACAAACAACCAATTGCCCAAGCACTATGAACCTCATCAGCCAAATTTCTTGATGAGTCATTTTGGTTTTTATGCCAATGACCAAACATAACATTGACCCCTACCCTCATCCTTACTTGTCTTGCTATGTTGACCGTTCCACTTTTCAAACCAAGTTCATGCCCATGAGCAATCCATAGTTTGCCAAACTTTGCAACCTTATGCTCCGGGACATACTGAATGTCATACTTATCAAACTGCAATTGGGTTGGTATGTCCATTCCATAAAGGTTAGCCAAATCCTCACACTTGGTATTTATGTATGATTGAAAACGCTTTTCATGGTTGCCATCTTTCCAGTAAATGGGAATGTTTGGAAACATTTTTCTCATTGATTCCAAAAACTTTCTACCCACCTCAATCTCATCCTTTAAAAACTTACCGGTGGGCATTTTCTCAAAACGGCTAACCTCTTCCATATCCATGATATCACCATTTAAATAAATGCCATCAACACCCCTTTTTTTAAACTCACTAAAACAAGCCCTAACACCATAAGGGCAATGGTAAGGTAAATGAATATCATTGCAAACACCAAGCCGTTTAATGCCTTGTATGATTACCGGCTCATTGACTTCAGACCATGAATTTGGAAAATCAATAAGATAGCCAAGTGGGTCATTGAAATCGGGCAATACCTCTGCATCCTCATTGTAAAATATTTTTGCCTCTTCAAGGTTTTTCTCTATGCTTTTTGCAATATCATTGATGTCAACTTTTTCCTTCCAGTTTGGAATGTTACCACTCCTTGCCCTTTGTATGTAAGTCTTTAAGCTATCAAAACTTATTTCTACTTGTGGCATAAGAATTTTGAAAACCTTTGATGCTTCATTATTGCTTAAATTGGATGTTAAGCCCTCTTTGTCGCTTTTAATAATCCACTCACTTACTTGCCTTGACAAACTCATATATTTCTTGGATTAGGTAACCAAATAGGTAAGCGTATGACTCTTCAGAACTTGAGTTGAACCTTTGCCCGATGTATTTGTTATGCCACATGACAACATGGAAAACCTCATGTGCAATGGTGTTTAGGTCTGTTGCTCTGAATACTATAAGCCAATGACCGGGCAAATTATATTCCAATTCATAGGATGATGCAACTGCTGAATCAGAAATTTCAAAATCATCTACTTTAAACCTTTGGTTTTTGTTTCTTGATTTGTTTAATTTTTTAACAATGTCCAATGGCTTTGCATTCACAAAAATGTGCAATGTAAAAGGCAAGTGGTTGAGGACTATTTTTTTATATTTCACTTTGGTAAAGGTAAAGGGGTGTAGAAAAGAATG
>Ga0315909_10008066_pt1 | contig 11617 bp, 11 predicted proteins | sample LakEriMetagenome_11_FD_203527 | JGI IMG/M metagenome (GOLD analysis project Ga0315909, IMG submission 203527) | Freshwater fungal communities from buoy surface, Lake Erie, Ohio, United States - Buoy 2 MA125 | ecosystem: Environmental > Aquatic > Freshwater > Lake | place: USA: Lake Erie, Ohio...
CTGTTCCGCGCCAGATCAGGTCGTAGCTCTTGGTTAGCTCTGGGTTGCCCTCGTGTCTCATGTGATAGAACGGGCGAACAGTTGACGGGTAGTCGGTCAAAAATACGAACTCATGGTTGAAAGTTTCAGCAACGTGAGCTGCGATCTGGCGCTCACCTTCTGGATCCATATCTCCACCGCGCACAACTTCGTGTCCGCGTGCTTTGACGATGTCTACTGCTTCGGCAAGAGGAATTCTTGGGAATGGACGAGTTGGAACAACAACGTCAACATCGAACAGCCTCTTGATCTCTTCGCCGTGGTTGTCCTTCACGGCCTGGATGGCTGCAACCATTAGCTGCTCCTGGAAGTTCATAACGTCTTCGTGAGAGTCGATCCAAGAAATCTCCATGTCAACCGAGGTGAATTCCGTTGCGTGACGGGAGGTGAAGGAAGGGTCGGCACGGAACACCGGACCGATTTCAAAGATGCGACCAAGGCCCGCCATCATCGCCATCTGCTTATAAAACTGTGGGGACTGGGCAAGGTAGGCAACAGTTTCAAAGTACTCAAGCTTGAATAGCTCAGCATTTGACTCTGAGGCTGATGCCATCAGCTTCGGGGAGTGAATCTCGGTGAAACCGTTTTCTAGCCAGAACTTTCTCCAGGCTGCCTCGATGGTGGTTTGGACCTTGAAAACTAGGTTCATCTCAGGTCGGCGCATGTCCAAAAAGCGCCAGTCCAGACGCTTATCAATAGAGGTGTCATCGGCGATTGGAGTCTCGGGATCTGCCAGGGTGACAATCTCTAACTCATCAAGCTGAATCTCAAGGCCGCCAAGCTTTACTCGCTCGTCGTGAACTAGGCGACCCTTGATCCAAACAAAGGAACCATTAGTAAGTGTTGAGACTGAATCAGCAAGTTTGTCTTCGTCGGCGGGGCGTGGGTAAGTAACCTGAACGTCGCCTGTTTCATCCCTGAGAATGATGAACTGAATTCGCTTTTGATCTCTGAGCTTTTCGACCCAACCACCGAGGACAACTGGTCCATCTTGCATTGCTGCTAGGTCTTTGACGAGGTGGCGCTCACGCATAGTTCTTACTCTCTTAATTGGGCTTCAGGGGCCAAGTTTATCTCGGGTTAGACTTGGAGCATGCCCGCCACCCGTATCCATCTGGTTCGCCACGGGGAAGTAGATAACCCCAACAAAGTGCTCTACGGGCGCCTTCCAAACTTTGCTTTAACTGCCCTCGGTCGCCAAATGGCGGAAGCAACTGCCCAGGAGCTAGTAAGCACCGGAGCCAACTACACAAAGCTAATTTCATCCCCTTTGATTCGCACCCTGCAGTCTGCTCGACCAATCGCAGAAGCGCTAAAGCTCTCGGTAGCTACCGAGTCACTGATCATTGAACCGACGAACATCTTCGAAGGTAAAAAAGTTGGACTTCCAACAGTTATGGCAAACCCGGCATATCTTCTAAAGCTTTACAACCCCCTAAAGCCTTCCTGGGGAGAGCCCTATAAGCAGATCGTGGCTCGCATGACCGAAGCTCTTAGGCGAGCTTGGGATGAAACCGCCACCGGGGAAGTAGTCATGGTTTCCCACCAACTTCCGATTTGGGCACTTCACTTGGCAGCTGCCGGAAGACCCCTTTGGCATGACCCAAGATCTAGAAGGTGTGATCTTTCGAGCATCACAAGCTTTGAATTCAAAGACAACAAGCTCGTAGAAGTTGATTACCGTGACCCAGCCAAAGCCTTGAGAACCCAAGCAGTTGACAGCGGTGCCGTTTGAGAAAACTTCTAGCCGCGCTCGCGATATCAGCCCTAGTGCTAACTACCTCTGCTTGCGCGAATGATTCACTTGCCGATCAGTTCCGTTCCGGAGATAACAAAAACTACATCGCAGGCGATGGCACCGTCACAGAGTTTGCACTTGGCTCAAGACCAAAAGCAGCCAGCTGGTCAGGGGTAACCGAAAGTGGCGAAGAAATATCCAGCACGCAGCTTGAAGGCGTAATCACTGTGATGAACTTTTGGTACGCGGGTTGTGCGCCATGTCGAATTGAAATGCCTGAGCTCATTGAATTGCAGAACAAGTTCTTGCCGGAGGGTGTTCAGTTCATTGGAGTAAACGTTCGTGACAGCGCCGAGACTTCTCTGGCGTTTGCCCGAAGAATCGGAATGAACTTCCCATCGGTAATGGATGCCAAAACCGGATCAGTAGTTTTGGGCTTCACCGGTGTTGTCACTCCTCAAGCCGTTCCAACAACCCTGGTTATTGACTCTGAAGGAAATGTTTCTGCCAGAGTGCTCGGTCGTATCGATAAGGGCATTTTGACAACTTTGGTGGAAACAGTAATTAAGGAAAGAAAATGAGCCCGGGCGAAATAATTCTCAACGGCTCACTGATTGCTGCAATGCCACTTGCGCTACTTGCAGGAATCATTTCCTTTGTTTCTCCTTGCGTGCTTCCACTAATTCCTGGATACCTCGGATACATCTCTGGGGTAGCTGACGGGGGAGCAAAGAAGTCAAAGATAATTTTTGGCTCAGTTTTGTTTGTGCTGGGATTCACCGCAGTGTTTGTTTCCTTCGGAGCACTCTTTGGCGGCCTTGGTGCACTGATTTATATCAACAACCTCACCTGGGTTCAGCAGGTACTCGGTGTCTTGATTATCCTGATGGGCTTTGTGCTGATCGGTCAGTTTTCGTTTCTACAAAGAACATTCAAGACAGGGATTAAGCCGCGAGTAGGCCTTGTTGGCGCACCACTACTTGGAGTCGCTTTTGGACTTGGTTGGACACCGTGCATCGGACCAACCCTTGCTGCGGTGCTAACTCTGGCATCCGATGCGGGATCTCCTGGTCGAGGTGCACTGCTTGCGCTTTTGTACTCACTTGGAATCGGACTTCCATTTATTGCAATCGCAGCAGGTTTCGGTTGGGCTACCCGTTCTGTTGGCTTTGTCAAAAAGCACATCCGCACCTTCAACATCGCAGGTGGTGTGCTTCTTATCGCACTTGGTATTGCTCTAGCAACCGGTGTCTGGGTTGGTTTTGCAACCTGGCTGCTGGGGGTGTTCGGTGTCTTCGTCCCAGCTCTATGACGCTCCTGAAATCGGTCTAACTGGTTGGACCAGATGGATTTGGCGTCAGCTAACCAGCATGCGCACCGCGCTACTTCTTCTACTTCTTCTTGCAGCAGCATCTGTTCCAGGATCGATTTATCCGCAACGCTCAGCTGATCCAAATGGTGTGGTGAAGTATTTTGACGATAACCCGCAGCTTGCCGAGGTCTTAGATTTTTTCCAACTCTTTGATGTCTACACATCGGTTTGGTTCTCGGCGATTTACATTCTGCTTTTTGCTTCCCTAGTTGGCTGCGTACTTCCTAGAACCAAGATTCACTACGAAGCTCTAAAGGCTCAGCCAGTTCAAACTCCAACTAACTTATCTCGCATGCCAGTATTTGAAGCCGCAACTGCACCCAAGGGAGTCGACCCGGTTGAAAAAGGAATGCAGATCCTCAAGGCCCAGCGCTACCGCGTTATTCGCCGCGGGGATTCAATTAGCGCTGAAAAGGGGTACCTGCGTGAAACCGGCAACCTGGTCTTTCACTTCTCTCTTGTTGGAGTTTTGATTGCAATCGGCATCGGAGGAGGACTCAGCTTCTCCGGTCAGCGCGTGCTGGCCGAGGGCGACACTTTCGTAAACAACCTCGCAGGATTTGACTCACTTTCCCCAGGAACCTTTTTCAATCCAGATAACCTTTCTCCAATCAGTGTGACGCTGGACAAGTTCGAAGTCGACTACGACTTCGCTAACGAAACCAACATCGGAGCACCGCTTGATTTCCGGGCCACAGTCACTGTTAGAAGCCCAGAGGATCAGCAGGGCCAAACCGCACTGGTGCGAGTAAATGAACCACTGGATGCCATCGGAGCCAGTGTTTACCTGACTGGCCATGGCTACGCGCCGGAGATCACCATCAGGGACGCTAACGGAGACATTAGCTACTCGGGGCCAACCGTGTTCTTGCCACAGGATGGCAACATGACCTCGATTGGAATCATCAAGGTTCCAGATAACTTGCCGGAGCAAATCGGAATTGTTGGATTCTTTTATCCGAGCGCGATTCAGCTATCAACCGGTGCCTACACATCAATTTTTCCCGGCGCAATTGATCCGATGGTCTCCCTAAACGTTTACACCGGAGATCTAGGACTTGATAGCGGTATTCCGCTAAACGTCTATGCACTAGATACCGATCGCCTTACTCAAGTTGCTGGTCGAGGAACCGACAATCCAGCAGTTGAAATCAAACTCGGTGAAACAGCAGATCTTCCAAACGGTTTGGGAACCGTGACCTTCGATGGCGTCAAGCGATTTGCATCACTGGATATCGCTTATAACCCAGGACAGATTTGGGTCCTGATTTTCTCGTTGTTGGCTCTTGGTGCTGTCACTGTTTCGCTAGTAACCCCACGAAGAAGAGTTTGGGTCAAAAAGACCACTGGCGGATTTGAAGTCGCAGCACTTTCAAAGCGGGATGATCCAAAGCTCGAAGAAGTTGTTAGAGAATTGACTTTAGGCATAAGAAACGGATGATGAATTGACCTCAATTGTTTTGAACGAAGCGCTCTCGCAGCAGTCCCTGCTGGTTGTTTACGCCGCGATGGCGGTATTCACCTTGGCGTTTCTGGCCTCGGTTTACCACTTATCTCAAGCTGCCAGCCTGAAGGATAAGAACCTAAAATCCGTTGTGGCTTTCGAGCGCATTGCACTAGCGCTATCAATTCTTGGAACAGTGATTTTGGCTGTTGGCGTATTTATGCGCGGCTTTGCAGCTTCGCGCGTGCCCTGGGCCAACTTGTACGAGTACTCAATCACCGGCGCACTGATTCTGATGATGATTTACCTGATCTCAGTTAGATCCAAAGAAGTTCGAATCATGAGCACCTTTGTTGTTGGATTTGTGCTTCTGGTTCTAGGTACAGCCGTTTCGATTTTCTATGTACAGGTGGCATCTTTGATGCCAGCGCTACAGAGCTACTGGTTGGTAATCCACGTAATGGTCGCGCTACTTGCAACAGGGTTCTTTAGCCTGGCTGCAGCGCTTTCAGTTGCGTACCTTCTAAAGACCGCTAACTGGGTTGAGAAGGCAAAGACTTCCCGCACCAAGAACTTCAAAAAGATCATGGAGATTTTCCCATCGAAGGAAACTCTCGAAAGACTTGCTTACCGATTCAACATCATTGGTTTTGTGCTGTGGAGCTTCACACTGATTGCCGGAGCTATTTGGGCCGAGCGTGCCTGGCACCGCTACTGGGGTTGGGACACCAAGGAAGTTTGGACTTTTATTATCTGGACGCTTTACGCAGGTTACCTACACGCCAACGCAACTCGTGGCTGGACCGGTAAGCGTGCTGTTTGGTTGGGTCTGATTGGATTTGCGGCGGTTGTGTTTAACTTCACGATCGTAAACATGTTCTTCAAGGGCTTACACGTTTACTCAGGTTTGTAAATCAGGACTCGAGTCCAATAAGCCTTCCGCAGCGTTCCAATCTGGCAATCCACCAGTCGTACCTGTGATCTTCAGCTTTCAAAGTATCTAGCGCTGAAGTTGCAACCTCTGGTCTTCTAACTTCCAGCACACCATCAACTGGCTTTAGTGATTCTCTTACAAGATCTCCTGCAAACAAGTTCATAGTTCCAAGACCTGCGTCAAATGAAAGATCATCCAAGCAAGCTGCGAAGTGAAGCTCGGCGCTTAGGCCAATCGATGATTGCATCGCACTGGATGGAACAATCGGTAGCTTCGAGGAAGCTGCAATTTCTAGTGCGCTAGCAATGCCACCAAGCGGTGCGCTTTTTAAAACCAGGATGTCCGCAGCTCCAGCCAATTCAACCGCTAGTGGATCAGAGGATTTTCTAACCGATTCGTCGGCTGCGATCAAGGTTGTTTGTCCTGTTTTGGCAATCTCAATTTTCATTTCAGCTAGCTCTGCAATTGTTGCAACCGGCTGCTCGAAGTACTCAAGCGCGATTCCTTCAAAGCTGAGTTTTTCTAGTAGCTCCATAGCCTGAGAGATTTCGAATCCACCGTTGGCATCGAGTCTGATTTTGGCTTCTGAATAAAGGCTTTGAACTTCAAGAATTCTTTCAAGATCATCCGAGATGCTTTGGCCTTGTTCGGCGGTTTTGATTTTCACCGTTGTGAACTTGCCGGCACGGTTGAGAATCTTTGCAACATCCTGTGGGGCAACCGCAGGCAAAATTGCGTTGACTGGAACACTGGTTCGTTTTGGGGTCGGGACATTGCCGTAGCCCCATTCAATGGCAGCGGCAAGCCAGGTTGCCGCTTCTTCGTCGGAATACTCAGTAAAGGCTACCCACTCGCTAAATCCGTTGGGTCCTTCGAAAACAAGTAGCTCGCGCTCGGTGATTCCGCGGAATTTCGTTCTCAGCGGAATGCTCACTACGCGGGCTGTCGCTACTAGGGATGAAAGGCGAGGGTTCACATTGTTAGTCTAGGAGTATGGCAAATCAAGTTTCTGAGCTCTTCGACGCAGCAATCTGGCAGCAAGTTGTGGGCTTTGAGAACCAAACCGACATCACCTATCACAGCCACGTGTCCATGGGTGTGGTGCGCATTGCCTTTAACCGTCCGGAAATCCGAAACGCCTTCAGACCAAAGACCGTCGATGAATTAGCTTCGTCACTCGAGCACGCCAAGAACAATTCCAAAGTTGGAGTTGTTTTGCTCACTGGCAATGGCCCTTCTCCAAAAGATGGTGGCTGGGCATTTTCTAGCGGTGGCGATCAGAACGTTCGCGGTAAAGATGGCTACAAGTACGCTGACGATGACAACCAGGCAGACCCAGCTCGATCTGGCAGACTGCACATCCTCGAAGTTCAAAGACTTATTCGCTTTATGCCAAAAGTTGTAATCGCTCTAGTTCCAGGTTGGGCCGCTGGAGGCGGACACTCGTTGAACGTGGTTTGCGACCTATCTATTGCAAGCATCGAGCATGCAAGATTCAAGCAAACTGATGCTGATGTTGGCTCCTTTGATGCCGGATTTGGCAGTGCATACCTTGCTCGCCAGGTTGGTCAGAAATTCGCTCGTGAGATCTTCTTCCTAGGTCACGAATACAGCGCCGAGCGCGCAGTCGAAATGGGCGTTGTTAACAAAGCCGTGAAACACAAAGACCTAGAAAAAGTTGGGGTTGCTTGGGCGGCCGAGATTATGTCCAAATCCCCAACTTCTATTCGCATGCTGAAATACGCCATGAATGCAATAGACGACGGTCTAGTTGGCCAGCAGCTGTTTTCAGGAGAAGCAACCAGGTTGGCCTATGCCTCCGATGAAGCAGCCGAAGGTCGAGACGCATTCTTACAAAAGCGCGAACCAAACTGGGCGCCATACCCCTGGCACTTCTAAATCCAAATGACTAAACCGCTTGCGGTTGTTCCCGCCAACGACACTGTAGCTGCGCTATTGGTGATGGCTGATGTTATTGCAGGCCGCAAAGCAATCTTTGTTTCACCGGCACTTGTAAACGGCGAGCAAGCAAGCTTTGAAGCAGTTCCAGAAACCGTTTCCGACAACATCGCTGCAATTGTTGAAAGCTCTGGCTCAACAGGTACCCCAAAGAGAATTTCAATTTCTACGCAGGCTTTGCTTCACGCAGCACGTGCCGGGCAAGAAAGACTTGGGCCACTAGGTCAGTGGCTTCTTGCACTGCCGATAAATTTCATCGCCGGCCAGCAAGTTTTGGTTCGCTCACTTCTTGCCGATCAGCAGCCCGTGATTATGAATACCGCTGTTCCATTTACTGCTGAAGCTTTTTTGCGATCCACGCTTCTGATGCAGCATGAAAACAAATACACTTCGCTGGTTCCCTACCAACTTGCCAAGTTGGTATCAGAAGCCGAGAACGACAAAGTGTTACTTTCGGCACTTCGAAGTTTCAGCGCAATCCTGGTTGGTGGACAATCGACGCCGGAAGAGCTTCGATACAAAGCGTTAGATATGGGCATCAGAGTTATCGTCAGCTACGGCATGACCGAAACAGCTGGAGGTTGCGTGTTTGATGGTATTCCTCTTGATGGTGTGCGACTAAAGATTGCACCGGATTCCAGGTTGTTGATTTCTGGAAAAACTCTTGCCGAAGGCCAAGACGATTGGATCTTCACCAATGACCTCGCTGAACTATCTCCTGAAGGAAAACTAAACATCATCGGTCGAGCTGATCGAGTGATTGTGTCCGGTGGATTGAAGATTTCCTTAGAAAGAGTTGAGTATCTAGGCTCTGAGCTAGCAGGAGTTGAGCAGATTGCGGCCGTGGCTATCCAAGATGAAACCTGGGGAGAGCGCGTTGGAATTGCCTATGTTGGTTCGCCTGAGGTTGCAGATGACATCGCAAATCAGCTTGCACACCTTTTGGGGCCTGCCGGAAAACCAATAAGGGTTATTCGGGTGGATAAACTACCTAAGCTTCACACCGGTAAAACCGATAACCGTTTAGTCGCTCAACTTTTTAGTCAGGAGTAATCAAGTGAAATCAAACAAGCTAAAACTTTGGGTTGAGGGAGCAAGGCTTCGCACCTTGCCTCTAGCTATTGCACCGGTTGCAATTGGTGCCGGAGCTGCTGACTCGGTTCAGGCTTTTGATCTAACTCTTTCACTGCTTGCACTTTCCGTTGCACTGTTTTTGCAAATTGGCGTGAACTACGCCAACGATTATTCAGATGGCATCAGAGGAACCGATGACTATCGAGTTGGCCCACTTCGGCTAACAGGATCTAAGTCGGTAAGGCCCGAGGCTGTAAAGCTTGCGGCGTTTGCATTTTTTGGATTGGCAGCAGCATCAGGGCTTGCAATTGTTTTGATCACGGGCATGTTCTGGTTGATTGCGGTAGGCCTTGCAGCAATTGTTGCAGCTTGGTTTTACACCGGAGGAAAAAACCCTTACGGCTACGCAGGCCTTGGTGAGCTAGCGGTATTTGTCTTTTTTGGACTTGTTGCAACAATCGGGACGACTTTCGTTCAAGTGGGTTTCATCGAATTCAATGCGGTTCTAGGCGGTATTGCCTCAGGGCTTTTTGCATCGGCCGTATTGATGGTCAACAACATTCGAGATATTGAAACTGACAAGCTGGCGTCAAAGAAGACTCTCGCGGTAATGCTTGGCAAAAAAGCAGCCACGGGATTGTTCCTTGTGATGATCTGGACACCGTTTGTGCTCCTTAGCCTTTTCACGCTGTTGTATCCAGCGACACTGATGGGCTTTGCAAGCTTGTTGCTGGTGGCTCCAGCAACACTCATTGTTTTGACCGCTAAGAGCTCGAAAGAACTGATTTTGGTTTTGAAGCTGACGAGCTTTGCTTCGTTGGCTTATGCCCTGGCCCTTGCGGCTGGGCTATTTATTGTCTTCTTTTGAATCCAGGATGGCGTTTTCAACGTCAGCGTCGATATCTGGAACTCCATCGTTTTTGTCTCGACGGGTTCGTCGATAGATTTCGGCTGAGAGGGCATCGCGCTGCTTGTTCAAGAAAACCAGTGACACAGCCAGGGCTAGTACCCCAGCTATAACCGCGGAGTAGATTCCCTCGAATCCCAGCAGCAAAAACACTGTCAGGAATAGGGCAAACAGGCCGATTCGAGCGGAAATGAAGACCAGCCAGAGTTTTTTCACAGTTACATTCTAAGTTTGTCTCTCGCTTAGGCTTTACCTATGCCCCTAAGACTGTTGATCTTCATCGCCGTTGTTTGGTTGCTATTCACGGTGTTTGTAACTGTGTTTGCGGCAAGTGCAAACAAGAACGAAGTTAGAAACCTACCTAAGTGGTTGTGGGTTCTAATTTGCTTGGGTGTGCCAATTGTTGGTGGACTTCTATACCTGGTTCTAGGTCGCCCACTCGGCGGACCAAAATCTCGTGGTGGCAAATCCAGAGTTGTAGCACCTGATGATGACCCAGCATTTCTTCGTGACCTATCAAGCAAGCTGGAGCCTAAGGAAGAAAAGCCAACAGAACCTGAAGCTAAAGACCAAAAAGATGAAGACCCAGAGTCTGATTCGAAGGACAAGTCCTAACATTGCTTCCAGCCGCTAGTCAGATATTTTCGGCCCACCTCATGGCCGCACTTACCGAGCTCGAAGTTGAACAGGCTTTTTTATCTCCAGGTTCAAGATCCCAATCACTAGCCATCGCCGCTCAGCAACTTCATGACGTTGACCGACTAACTCTTCGAGTTCGTATCGATGAGCGCTCAATGGGCTTTACAGCTTTGGGAGCAGCTAGGGCAACTGGTATGCCGGTAGCCATCATCACAACATCCGGAACAGCGGTTGCTAACTTGCTTCCAGCCGTGCTGGAAGCACATCACAGCGGTGTTCCACTGATTCTTTTAACCGCAGATCGCCCTAAAGAACTTCGTGGCGTGGGAGCGAACCAAACCACCAACCAGGTTGGAATCTTTGGAGATGCAGTCAGATTCTGCGAAGACATCGAAGCACCCAGTGGCGATGTTGATTTGGATGCAGTTAGGGCACTTGCCGAAAGAGCAGTGTCAGTTGCGATGGGTGATTTCACTCACCGCGCAGGACCGGTGCACCTAAACATTTGCTTTAGAGAACCGCTTTCTTCTTTGATACCAGACGCAGCAGATATTTACACCGGCGCTGAATTTCCCGAAGAAGAACCGCAAATACCAAGCTTTGCAATTTTGAACGGGGAAGTTAACACCGTTGTTGTTGCCGGAGCGGAAGCTGGCATGTTGGCATTGGAAGCAGCCGAAGCATTCGGCTGGCCGGTATTCGCCGAGCCCAGCTCGCGCTGTCGATATGGTGCCAATTCGATTGTTGCTTACCCAGCTTTACTTGCTGAAGATCAAGAGCTCACAGAAAAGATTCAGCGCGTTGTGGTTTACGGCAAACCAACTCTTTCTCGTGAAGTGCAAAAACTAATTGCCAGGGAAGATATCGAACTGATCGTAGTTAGATCAGAACTAACCGGTTTGTTCAACCCCTACGGCAACGCAACAGAAATTGTGGACGATCTGACCGTAAACGGAGAAGTTAGTAGCGAGTGGTTAGCCAGGTGGCGAGTAGCTTCACACAACTGGATTTCAGCCCAGACCTACAACACCGGACTTGATCGCAGAAAAGTGATCGAGCTTGTTTACCAAGCCTCGCAGTTAGATGACGCCATTGTTCTTGGGGCATCTCGAATGATTCGCGAAGCGGACACTTGGGCTCCATCAAAGCCAATTCAAGTTTTTGCGAACCGCGGACTTTCTGGAATCGATGGCACTATCGCTACAGCTACCGGTATCGCGCTTAGCTCAGAGGGAGCTTTCACCAGGGTGGTGCTTGGCGATCTGACATTGATTCACGATGCCAGCTCGATGATTGAAGATCCTGAAGAGAGCATCAATTTGCAACTGATCATGGTAAATGATTCGGGCGGAAGCATCTTTGAAAAACTCGAAGTCTTCGAAACAGTTGAGCAAGGTACCTTTGATCGAATTTTCCGCGCCGGTCAAAAAATCGACTACTGGTCGTTAGCTAACGCCTATGGATTTATTTACATCACGCCAACCAATGAGCAAGAACTGCTAGATGCCCTT
>Ga0315909_10008067_pt1 | contig 11617 bp, 9 predicted proteins | sample LakEriMetagenome_11_FD_203527 | JGI IMG/M metagenome (GOLD analysis project Ga0315909, IMG submission 203527) | Freshwater fungal communities from buoy surface, Lake Erie, Ohio, United States - Buoy 2 MA125 | ecosystem: Environmental > Aquatic > Freshwater > Lake | place: USA: Lake Erie, Ohio...
TGTCATGGCAATTCCTTCCAAGTTCAGGATTTGGCATCGCTAAACGGCGTCTACTACGATGGGGTTCGAATTGAAAGCGCTCTCCTAGAAGAAGGGGCTGAAATTCAAATCGGCAAATTCCGCTTCACGTTCTACCCATCGAAAGCAGCAGGAAACATCTAATGGCTCAAGCCCAATCTAATGTGAGGCCAATATCTTCCTCTGGAAGATTGCTCACCATTGGACAGGTGCTTGCAATTTTGAATCGCGAATTTCCAGATCTTTCCCCTTCCAAGTTAAGGTTTCTTGAAGAGCAAGGTCTTATCGAACCGCAGCGCACACCTGCTGGCTACCGTAAGTTTTCCGAACAAGATGTTCAGCGCACCAGAGTAATTCTTGAGCTGCAAAGAGATCAGTATCTTCCACTGAGAGTTATTCGCGACTACCTAGAGCAGCTTGATTCAGGCAAGACCCCAAACCTTCCACAAGTTCAAGCGTCGGTTGCAAAACTTCAGCCGAAGAACCCAATCAAACTCACAAAGGTTGCTCTTATGAGCGAGACCGGAATCAGTGCGGGCTTACTACAAGACGCACAGACGCTCATGCTGATCAACAAAGAGCCTTTTGAAAGTTCAGATCTTGAGATTGCCCGTGCGATTGTTCACCTGCAGCGCTTCGGTATTTCGCCGAGGCACCTGAGGGGATTAAAAGCCTCAGCTGATCGTGAAATTGGAATCATCGAGGGTGTTGTTGCACCGGTACTTTCCAAGAACGAAGCAGCCAGTAAGTCCCGAGCCACCCACTATGCCCAGGAAATTGAGAACCAATTTGCAACTATCCGATCCGAGCTAATCAAGTCCGTAATCTCGAAGATCGACAAGTAAAAACCCCTTAATTTGGCGCTCGACACGCCGCCCTTACCGATTAACTGGCCTAGCTGGCACTAAAGCGGGAGAATTGAAACATTCAACCAGTACAGAAAGGTTAAGCGATGTCTCAAAATGACGGTTTCGATAACGACATGTTATTTACCGACGGCATGATCTCGCAGGACCCAAAGGTTGGCTACCGCGGTACTGCCGCAGCTTCCGCGAGCGGGATTAGCTATCGCCAGTTGGACTACTGGGACAGAACTGCACTAGTTCAGCCTTCGGTTCGCTCCGCAACCGGTTCCGGTTCACAAAGACTTTACGCATTCCGTGACATTTTGGTTCTAAAACTAGTCAAGAGACTTCTCGACACTGGAGTATCGCTGCAGCAGATTCGAATCGCAGTTGATCAATTGCGTTCTGAAGGCATGAACGACTTAGCCCGCATCACCTTGATGAGCGATGGAGCCAGGGTTTACCTTTGCACCTCACAAGATGAGGTCATTGACCTGCTTGGCCGTGGTCAGGGTGTATTTGGAATTGCTGTTGGAAGAGTGCTTCGTGAGGTTGAAGCATCGCTTGTCAACATTCAGAGCTTGCACCTAGATGACATGGACGAGCTTGCTTCCAGAAGAGCCAACAGAAAAGCTGTTTAGGGCTCGTCTACTAAATCAAGTACTGTCTGAATCGCTCCGCGTCGAATCTTCAGACCCTTTAGAGCCTTGGTACTACGCTTTGAGGACCTCTTGCTGGTGTCGGCGCTGTGCGACTGGAACATCTGATCTAGAACTAACTCGAAAGACTTAGCGGTATTGCCTGCTACTTCACCTGGCCAACTGTGAATTGGCCTTGCTGCACCTTGGGCTTGCTGAACCGCGGAGTGTTCTTCAATTGCAACGGAGAGTAAATCTGCTCCAAACAGCTGCTCTAGTTCCGCAAGCCGGAACTGATGCTCCTTGGATGCTGGAATGTAGCGATTGATTAGAACACCAAGGGGTTTCAAGCGGCCGGCTGTTTGTTTGCTGATTGCTGAGATAGCTCGCATTGCTCGGTCGGCAGCCAGAACAGAGAAAATAGAGGGCTCTGCCACAATCAAAACCCTGTCACTTGCCGTCCAAGCGAGCTGGGTTAGTCCATTCAATGACGGGGGAGTGTCAACAATCACAAGATCGTAATCTGTCTCCACTCGACTCAAGGCCTCCTCCAGCCTCCAAAGATCCCTCTTGGTCGGAGTCGGGCTATCAAACTCGACTACCTTTGGACTTCCCGGGAGAAGATCCATGGTTCCAGCAGAAGGGGACTCCCAGTCACTTGAAACGATGGCCCGAACCACGTTGGCGTGCTTGGGAAGCTTAAGAACTTCCGCGCAAGACAATTTCAGCTCCCTCGTTGCCCCAAGAGCAGTGGTGGCATCAGACTGAGGGTCTAGATCGACCACCAGGGTGCGAAGGCCTCTAGATAGTGATGCTGAGGCAAGACCTAGGGCAACGGTTGTCTTTCCGACACCGCCCTTTAGGGAGCTCACGCTTAGTACATGCACCCAAATAGGCTACCTTTTTATTGAGTTAATGTATTTACGCAAAACGAACTGTTTCTAACCATCAGTAAGGGCCCATGTTTAGCAAGATTTTGGTCGCAAATCGAGGCGAAATCGCTGTTCGCGCCTTTCGAGCTGCCTATGAGCTTGGTGCCAAGACAGTGGCCGTTTTCCCATATGAAGATCGGAACTCCACACACCGGCAAAAAGCTGACGAGGCGTATCAAATTGGTGAAAAGGGTCACCCGGTAAGTGCTTACCTGAACGTAGCCGAAATCATTCGAGTTGCAAAAGCCTGCGGAGCCGACGCCATTTACCCGGGCTATGGTTTTTTGTCAGAGAATCCTGAACTGGCAAAAGCTGCTCGTGAAAACGGCATTACATTTATAGGTCCAAGCTCAGAAGTGTTAGAGCTAGCTGGCAACAAAGTAAATGCAATTGCCGCAGCGACCAAAGCCGGCGTTCCAGTTTTGCAATCCTCTGGATCTTCCGAAGACCCAAAGCAGCTAATCAAAGCGGCAGAAAAGATAGGCTTTCCGCTTTACGTTAAAGCGGTGGCTGGTGGTGGCGGACGCGGTATGCGCCGCGTTGCGGATGCCAAGGATCTTGGCGAGGCAATCGATCAGGCTTCAAGGGAGGCGCAAAGCGCATTTGGCGATGCCAGGGTCTTTCTTGAGCAAGCTGTGCTTAGACCTCGTCACATAGAGGTACAGATCTTGGCCGATAGCGAAGGCAATGTTGTTCATCTCTTCGAGCGCGATTGCTCGATTCAGCGCCGTAACCAGAAGGTGGTTGAGATTGCTCCAGCACCAAACATCGATGAGACTCTCCGTAAGCAGCTATACAAAGACGCTGTCAACTTCGCCAAGGAGCTGGGTTACCAGAACGCCGGAACGGTTGAGTTCCTGGTCGAGACTGTGGGCCCAAACACAGGCAAGCACGTCTTTATTGAGATGAACCCAAGGATTCAGGTAGAGCACACCGTAACCGAGGAAATCACTGACATCGACCTCGTGCAGTCGCAGATGCGCATTGCTTCGGGCCAGAGCCTTCAAGACATGGGTCTTTCACAGGAAACCATTTCGATGCGGGGCTTTGCGATTCAGTGCCGAATCACAACCGAAGACCCGTCAGCTAACTTCAGACCCGATACCGGAAAGATAACTACCTATCGCTCTCCCGGAGGAGCAGGAATTCGACTCGACGGAGGAACGGTCACAGCGGGTTCAGAAGTATCACCGCACTTTGATTCTCTGCTCGTGAAGTTAGTTGCAAGGGGCCTAAGGTTTGAAGCTGCTGTTGCAAGGGCCAGAAGAGGGCTTGCCGAATTCAGAATTCGCGGAGTCGCAACTAACATTTCGTTCCTGCAAGGCGTTTTAGAAGATGAAACCTTTGCAACTGGAAACTTGAGCACCGCATTCATTGAAGAGCGACCCGAGCTAATGCTCACCAGACCCTCAAAAGATCGCGGTACAAAGCTATTGCAGTGGTTAGCAGAAACTACCGTGAACCAACCAAATGGCCCGAGGCTCAACTACGTGAACCCTGCTATCAAACTTCCCACTGTCGACCTAAACGTTCCAGCCCCAGATGGATCCAGGCAAAGACTATTGGCTCTAGGACCTGCGGCTTTTGCAAAGCAACTCCGAGACCAAAAACACGTTGCTATTACTGATACAACATTCAGAGACGCGCATCAATCGCTTCTTGCTACCCGTGTCCGAACTAGAGATTTGGTTCAGGTGGCACCGCATTTGGCGCGTCTGACCCCACAGCTTCTTTCTGTTGAAGCTTGGGGAGGAGCAACCTACGACGTTGCACTTCGGTTCCTAGCCGAAGATCCCTGGGAAAGACTTGATGCGCTACGCAAAGCTATTCCTAATATTTGCATTCAGATGCTACTTCGCGGGCGAAACACTGTTGGCTACACCCCATACCCCGAAGAAGTTACTGATGCGTTTGTGAAAGAGGCAGCGGAGTCTGGGGTGGATATATTCCGCATCTTTGATGCGCTAAACGATGTGGAGCAGATGCGCCCAGCGATTGAAGCGGTTCTAGCAACCAAGACCGCGATTGCTGAAGTTGGAATTTGCTACACCGGAAACTTGCTTGACCCGAAAGAAGATCTATACACACTTGATTACTATTTGAAGCTGGCTGAGAAGATTGTTAGCGCTGGCGCTCACATCATTGCAATCAAGGACATGGCGGGTCTTTTACGTCCTGAAGCTGCCAAGTTGCTCGTTGCAGCTTTGCGTGCGAAGTTTGACCTGCCGGTTCACCTACACACCCATGACACCGCGGGCGGTCAACTAGCCACACTATTGGCAGCAATTGAAGCCGGCGTTGACGCAGTGGATGTCGCAAGCGCTCCAATGAGCGGAACTACCTCACAGCCATCGGCTTCTTCTTTGGTTGCAGCGCTTTCGAACACGGACCGCGATTGCCAGATTCCACTATCTGCATTCACCCAGCTTGAGCCTTATTTCGAAGCTGTCAGGCGAGTGTATGCACCCTTTGAATCAGGTTTACCGGCACCTACCGGCAGAATCTATGATCACGAGATTCCAGGTGGACAGCTCTCGAATCTGCGTCAGCAGGCAATAGCGCTAGGACTGGGGGACCAGTTCGAACAGATCGAGGACATGTATGCGGCCGCCAACAAGATTCTAGGAAGGCCACCGAAGGTGACACCTTCGTCGAAAGTTGTTGGCGATCTTGCACTGCACCTCGTTGCAGTGGGTGCCGACCCGGAGGATTTTGCCAACAACCCGCAAAACTATGACATCCCGGACTCAGTTGTAGGCTTTATGGCTGGTGCATTGGGTGATCTACCTGGTGGCTGGCCAGAACCTTTCCGGAGCAAGGTGCTCAAGGGAAAATCTGTCGACCTATCCCTAACTCAGGTTTCCGCTGAGGATTTGGCTTTGCTGGCGGGAAGCAGTACCGAGCGTCGTGCAACGCTGAACAGATTATTGTTTCCGGACCCCTACCGAGAGTTCAAGAAGATGAGAGAAAACTACGGAATCCTTGATCAGGTCGACACCATCGACTTCTTTTATGGTCTTGAGCAAGGAAAAGAACACGTCATTGAACTTTCCAAAGGCCTCACCTTGTTTATTGGCCTGGAAGCGATTGGAACACCGGACGCGAAGGGCTTTAGAACAGTTATGGCGACGCTCAACGGTCAGCTACGTCCAATAAACGTGCGGGATCGAAAAATTGTTAGCGATGTGGTGAGCTCTGAAAAAGCAGATGTTTCTAAACTTGGCCACGTTGCTGCACCATTTCAGGGTGTTGTCACCCTAAAAACAGTCGCCGGTGCAAAAGTTGAATTGGGTCAGCCGGTTGCAAGCATCGAGGCCATGAAAATGGAGGCAACAATCACAGCCAGCATGGCCGGAACCGTGAAGCGGCTTGCGATTTCCAGCACCCAGTCTGTTGACGCGGGCGATCTAATCCTTGAAATAGAAGGCTAGTTAGCGCACCTTTGGCAACTGCCTTAGAATTGCAGAGTTGATTTTGATTCAGTCACATAGGAGATAGTTCTTGTCAAAGAAAAAAGATTCTGGATTCGGGGAAGACGGAGCAGGTCTTGGAGAAAATTCTCCAAATGTTGACCCAGCGGATTTTGGTTCTGAGGTCAGCTCTCAACTATCTGTGATCTCAAACGGAGTGGACATCTCACCAGCCACATCTTCCATCGAGGTAATTCCAGACACCAGCGCTCAAGAGCTTGAGCCTGTTGTACCTGAAGAACAAGACCAAGTAAGAGCAGGATACTCACGAAGAGACAGTCTTCGTGGCGAGACTTTTGACGAACCAGAGCCAGCGGCGATGCTCACGGCAGACAGACTGCTTGACGCATCAGCAAAGTTTCGTGCGGCTCCGGAGTCTGGTTGGCGCCGATTTGTTTTCTTTATCAGCCTGAAGCTAATTAATTTAGGTGATTCACCCAAAGTCAAAGCACGCAAAGCTATGGATGCCAAAATTGGCGCATTGCTCGAGGGTGGAACCAAGTACATTCCAGTTCTCACTAGAAAAGGCGGTGTTGGTAAAACCACCATCAGCACGCTCCTTGGTATGGCACTAGCTCAGGTCAGAGAAGACCGCGTTATTGCAATTGATGCCAACCCAGACCGTGGAACCTTGGCAGAGCGTGTTAGCAAGTCAACTAGATTCACTGTTCGAGACGTCGTGAACAGGGCTGCATCAATTGATGGCTTCGCTGAGTTTTCCAACATGGTTTCAAGAGATGAAACCCGACTTGATGTTTTGGCCTCAGATGCTGACCCGATGCTTTCAGAAGCCTTCAACGAGGGTGATTACAACGTGGTTGCCGACATGGCCGCTCGTTACTACTCGTTAGTTATTACTGACTGCGGTACGGGAATCGTTCACTCAGTTATGAGACCAACCCTGCAGCGCGCCAGCACTTTGGTTATTGTCTCCGGTGGTTCTGTTGACGAAGCAAGATTGGCTTCGGAGACTCTAACCTGGCTAGAAGCGAACGGCTTTGGTGAACTGGTAAGAAATTCTGTTGTTGCACTAAACACCGCAACCCAAGCGACACTTTTGGTAAAGCTAGACGAGATCGAACAGCACTTCAAAACTAGAGTTCGCTCAGTAGTTCGTATTCCATATGACTCAGCTCTTGCCGCTGGATCAGTTATCAAGTTCAATGAGCTAAACAAACAAACTCGTGAAGCGGCTAGAGAGCTAGCAGCCGAGGTTGTTGGCTCCATTATTTACCCGCTGTAGTTTATGGCCGATAGACAGATTCGGTTATTTGGTGACCCGGTTCTTAGAACCGCCTCGGATCCAATACCTGAGATAACCGATTCCATTCGAAACCTGATTCTTGATTTAGAGCAGGCAACCGACCTACCGGGTCGGGCAGGAGTTGCCGCTCCACAAATCGGTGTGAACCTTCGAGCGTTCAGCTATAAGGTCGATGGGGTTATTGGTCACCTGATTAATCCAAAACTTGAGGAAACTTTTGGCGAACCAGAATTAGTTGACGAGGGTTGCCTGTCACTTCCGGAGATTTGGTCAAAGACCCCAAGGTACCCAAAGGTAAAAGTTTCTGGAACAAATCTCGCAGGTGAGCAAGTGAACATTGAAGCCGAAGGATTATTGGCTCAAGTTTTGCAGCACGAAATCGACCACCTAGATGGCAAGGTGTATCTAGATCGCCTAGATCCAGAAGCTAGAAAAATCAGCATGGCAGCGCTTCGCGAGACTAGCTGGTTTATGGCCAACTAGCCAGGAAGATTAATTGCATCCGAGGTTGTGGGTGCTCCGCCGTATATCTTGTCAATTAATGGTGAGAAATCTCTTGCCACCGCTTCGCGCTTAATTTTCATCGATGGCGTTAGGTGACCAGACTTCTCGGAAAGCTCACTGTCAATTACCTCAAACTTCTTGATTGCTTCTGCATTAGAAACAGTTGCATTGACTTCATCAACTGCCTTCTGAAGCTCCTGTAATACCCTCGGGTTACTGGCCGCTTGAGCAAGGGTGAGATCCGAAGGCTGACCGTTGTTTGCAAGCCAAACCGGCATCATCTCAGGATCTAATGAAAGAAGTGCTGCAACAAATGGCCTCTGGTCACCAATTACAACAGCCTGGCCAATGATCGGGCTGGCTCTTAGCGGATCTTCCAGAGCGGTCGGGGCGACGTTCTTACCACCAGCTGTAACAATTAGCTCTTTCTTGCGACCCGTAATGGATATGAAACCTTCTTCATCTAATTCGCCGATGTCGCCGGTTCTAAACCAACCATCCTGGATTGCGGCCTTGGTGGCTTCTGGATTCTTCCAGTAGCCACGCAAGACGTTCGAGCCTTTCAAAAGTATCTCGCCATCATCGGCAATCTTCACGGCACAACCAGGAAGCACTCTTCCCACCTTGCCAATCTTGGCATCAGAAGGTCTTCCGATCATGGCCGGTGCACTGGTTTCGGTAAGTCCGTAGCCTTCTAGAACTACCAGTCCGATTGAGCGGAAGAAGTGTCCCAATCTTTCTCCCAGTGGTGCGCCACCGGATACTGCGTACTTGACCTGACCACCCATTGCAGCGCGCAGCTTCTTGTAAACCAGCGCGTCAAACACTTTGTGCTCGAGCTTCAAAAGAAGCGATGGGCCACCCTTGGTATCTTGTGCTCTTGAGTAGTCAATTGCGACTTGAACTGCCTTCCGGAAAATCTTGCCCTTGCCGCCAGCTTCTGCTTTTTGCTCGGCTGAGTTATAGACCTTTTCAAAGACTCTAGGAACAGCTAACAAGAAGTCTGGGTGGAACGACTGCATGGATGCTGCCACCGTGGTGGTATCGGGCTGGTGTCCAACCTTGATACCGGCATGCACGCAGAGTATCGAGATAAACCTGGCGTAAACGTGAGCCAGCGGCAGGAACAAGACCGTCGCTTTGCCTTCTTGGACAACTTCTGGAAGCTCCAACATGGCGTTTTTGGAAAGATCCACAAAACCGCGGTGCAGTAGCTCACATCCTTTTGGCTTTCCTGTGGTTCCAGAGGTGTAAATAATTGTTGCTAGCGAATCTAGGTTTTGTGAGCTGCGAGCTCTCTCTAATTGTTCGGCTGAAACTTCTTTGCCCTTGGCAAAAAGTTTTACCAGCGGGTCATCTTCGAATTTCCATACTTGCTTCACTGAAGGAACTGATGCTTTGATGCTCTCGAATCTGCTGAGATGTTCTGAAGTCTCAACAAATAGCGCAACCGAGTTAGAGTCCGACAGCACCCACTCAATTTGCGCTGGTGCACTTGTTTCATAAATAGGGACACTTACCGCACCGGCAAACCATAGAGCGTAGTCAACTAGTGCCCACTCATAACGAGTCCGACTCATAATGGCAACGGCATCGCCAGGATTTATGCCAGCTGCTATAAAGCCTTTGGCGAGATCTTCGACCTGTTCGAGAAAGTCTTTGGCGCTGACATCGGTCCAAACCCCAGGGGTTTTCTCGATTGCGAACAGAGGGATATTGGGAGTCTTGCGAACCCTGTTTAGCAGGAGGTCCGTGATGTTCTCATTTGCCGCAGATTCAACAAGGGATGGTAGTTCGTAGGATCTCATGGGGTCTCCTGTATTAGCGCAATTTTTGATAACTATAGACCCACGGAGACCTGTTTGGGAACAAACTACCCCTGACAAAGTCCCTATTGGGCAGGTAAACTCCTTTTTTGGTCAAAATTGCATCTTCTAGACAGGCTCCTTCAATGCACGCAATAGGTATCGACATCGGTGGCACGAAAATGGCCGGCGCCCTTGTTGATGACGCTGGCAACATCCTGAACGAGCTGAAGGTTCCTAGCCCGATTGATGATTCAGATCAGATGATCGAAGCCATTGGCTCGCTGATTTCAAGCCTTGGCGAAGGGGTGCAAGTAGTTGCCGTTGGGGTTGCGGCTGCGGGATTTATAAGCGCCGATCGAGAGATTATGTATCACTCGCCAAACATTACTGCCTGGCGCAATGAACCTCTCAAAAAGCGAATTGAGACAAAAACTAGGCTTCCCGTGATGCTCGAAAATGACGCGAACGCTGCCGGGTGGGCAGAGTTTCGGTTTGGTGCAGGTGCTGGTTCTAAAAGCATGATCATGCTGACAATTGGCACCGGTGTTGGCGGAGCGATTATCTCGGACGGTGTTTTGCTAAGGGGTGGTTTCGGCATTGGGGGAGAACTTGGCCACGCAGTGTTGCACCCGGGAGGGAAGTCATGCGGCTGTGGGCAACGTGGCTGTGTTGAGTCGTATTGTTCTGGAACGGCTCTACTCAAAGCGGCACGTGAGCTTGCCTTATCGAGCGACTCAAAGGCAGCACGGCTAAAAGAATTGATGCTTGCAACAGGTGAGCTATCCGGTGAGCAGCTATACCAGGCCATTTCCGAAGACGATAGCGCCGCTAATGAGCTAATTTCTGAACTCGGTCAAAATCTTGGGACAGCTATTGCTTCTATTTATGTGCCGTTGCTGGATCCTGAACTAGTAGTTATCGGAGGTGGCGTTAGCGCGTTGGGGGATCGACTACTCGCTCCGATTAGGTCCTCTTTTGAGAGACTGTTACCAGCCAAGGGTTATCGGCCGGAGCTGAAGATAATCAAAGCTAAGTTCTTGAACCAGGCAGGCCTTATCGGAGCTGCCGACTTAGCCCGCCATAGCGTTAGCTAGGCTCGAACACTAAACTTGAGATTTAGCCCAAGAGCGGGAGGCAGTCATGACGTATTTCATTCTGAAGACGTTCGTTCTAGGCCCTCTGCTGCGCTTTATTTTTAGACCGTGGACTCGCGGGGTTGAGAACGTCCCGACCTCGGGCGCTGCAATTCTGGCCAGCAATCACCTTTCTTTCTCGGACTCCATATTTTTGCCACTGCAGTGCCCAAGACCGGTAGTTTTCCTTGCCAAGAGCGAGTACTTCACGGGCAAGGGAATTAAGGGATTTTTTGTGAAGCTTTTTTTCAAGTCCACAGGACAGCTGCCAATCGATAGATCTGGCGGCAAGGCCTCGGAGGCTGCTTTGAACACCGGACTGGGTGTTTTGGAGCAAGGCCAGCTACTTGGTATCTACCCAGAGGGAACCAGATCCCCAGATGGCAAGCTCTATCGAGGAAGAACCGGTATTGCCCGCATGGCGCTAGAAGCAAAAGTTCCAGTGATTCCCGTTGCAATGATTGACACCGAAAAAGTTCAGCCAATTGGAACCAGGTTTCCTCGGGTTCGCCGGGTTGGGATTGTTTACGGAAAGCCGTTGGATTTTTCTAGATTTGATGGAATGGAAGGTGACCGAATTGTCTTGCGCGCGGTTACCGATGAAATTATGTACGAGCTGATGCGAATAAGCGGTCAAGAATATGCGGATCAGTACGCTTCGACAGTGAAGGAAAAGCGAGCAGCGCTCGCAACTTAGAATAAATCATGGAGCCAAACATACAAGCTGACCCGAAGGTTTTGAGCGGGCTCGATAATTACAAGAATCTTGTTGCCGCTCAGCAACCGGTTTGGACTGACCAAGCTCGACTAGCTGCTGCTCGCCAGGAACTTTCAACAGTTCCTCCTTTGGTTTTTGCCGGAGAAGTAGACACCCTTAGAACCAGGCTTGCCGCAGCCGCTGAAGGAAAAGCATTTTTGCTTCAAGGCGGTGACTGTGCGGAAACATTTGCCGACGCCACAGCGGATCGTATTCGTAATCGAGTCAAGACAATTCTGCAGATGGCT
>Ga0315909_10008069_pt1 | contig 11615 bp, 8 predicted proteins | sample LakEriMetagenome_11_FD_203527 | JGI IMG/M metagenome (GOLD analysis project Ga0315909, IMG submission 203527) | Freshwater fungal communities from buoy surface, Lake Erie, Ohio, United States - Buoy 2 MA125 | ecosystem: Environmental > Aquatic > Freshwater > Lake | place: USA: Lake Erie, Ohio...
CGTCGACCCCGCCAATCCGCTCACGGCCCGCGTGATCGTCAATCGTCTCTGGGAGCGGCTCTTCGGGATCGGGATCGTGCCGACGAGCGAGGAGTTCGGCAGCCAGGGCGACCTGCCGAGCCATCCCGAGCTGCTCGACTGGCTCGCCGCGGAGTACCGCGACGGCGGCTGGGACACGCGCAGGCTCGTGCGGATGATCGTCACGAGCCGGGCCTTCCGCCGGTCGTCCGTCGCCGATCCCGTGCAGTTGGACCGCGATCCCGAGAACCGGCTCCTCTCCCGTGGCCCGCGGATCCGGCTCGACGCCGAGCAGATCCGCGACAACGCGCTGGCGGTGTCGGGGCTGCTCGTGCCGCGGCTCGGCGGCCGGGGTGTGAAGCCCTACCAGCCCGACAACATCTGGGAGCCCGTCGGCTTCGCCAGCTCCAACACGCGGTTCTACGCCCGCGACACCGGCGAGTCGCTCTATCGCCGCAGCCTCTACACGTTCCTCAAGCGGACGGCCCCGCCGCCATTCATGGCGAATTTCGACGCGCCCAACCGCGAGCAGTTCTGCGGCCGCCGCGACCGCAGCAACACGCCGCTGCAGGCGCTGCAGCTGATGAACGACGTGCAGCACGTCGAGGCGGCCCGCGGCCTGGCCACGCGTCTGCTCGGCGAGGCCGGCGGCGACGACGCCGGCCGGATCGACTGGCTCTTCCGCACCGTGCTCGCCCGCCGGCCGCAGCCGGCCGAGGCCGCGGTGGTGGCCGAGGCGCTCGCCGGCCACCGGGCGCGGTACGCCGCCGATCCTGAGGCCGCCCGGAAGCTGATCGGCCACGGGGAGTCGACGCCGTCGACGGCGCTCGCCGCCGACGAGCTGGCGGCCTGGACGCTCGTGGCCAACATGATGCTGAACCTGGACGAGACCCTGACGAGGAACTGAGCGATGTCGTCGCCCACCCCGGATCGCATCGAGGCCGCTCGGCTGGCCGCCTCCCGCCGCGCGTTTTTCGCCACGTCGGGCGTGAGCCTGGGCGCGGCGGCGTTTTCGTGGCTCGAGGGCCGGGCCCGGGCGGCGGCCGTCGATCCCGCGGCCCAGCGGCCCGCCGCCACCGGCGGCCGGATCCACCCCGGGCTGCCGGGGATGCCGCACCATGCGCCCCGGGCGAAGAGCGTCATCTACATCCATCCCAACGGCGGCCCGTCGCAGATCGACCTCTGGGATCACAAGCCGAAGCTGCAGGAGTACTTCGACAAGGACATCCCGCCGAGCGTCCGCGGCGATCAGCGGCTCTCCACGATGACCAGCGGCCAGGCCCGCTTCCCGGTGGCGCCGTCCGCGTTCCGCTTCGAGCAGCGGGGCCAGTGCGGCCGATGGATCAACGCGGAGTTGCTGCCGCACACGGCGGGGATCGTGGACGACATCGCACTGGTGAAGACCGTCCACACCAACGCCATCAACCACGATCCCGCCTGCACGTTCGTGATGACCGGCAGCGAGATCCCGGGCAAGGCGAGCATCGGCAGTTGGCTGGCCTACGGCCTCGGCAGTGAGAGCGACGACCTCCCGGCCTTCGTGGTGTTCACGCCGCTCCCGGACATCAACCCCTCGCAGGCGCTCTTCACGCGGATGTGGTCGAGCGGCTTCCTGCCCACCCGCTATTCGGGCGTGGCCCTCCGCGGGTCCGGCGACCCCGTGCTCTACCTGCCCAATCCCGACGGCGTCACCGCGGCCGACCGGCGGCGGATGCTCGACGGGCTCGGGCGGCTCAACGCCATGGGCTTCGACCGCTACCGCGATCCAGAGACCCAGACCCGCATCGCGCAGTACGAGATGGCCTTCCGCATGCAGTCGAGCGTGCCCGAACTCACCGACCTCGCCGACGAGACGGCGCAGACGCTCGCGCTCTACGGTGACGACGTGAGCAAGCCCGGGTCGTTCACGCACAGCCTGCTGTTGGCGCGGCGGCTCGTGGAGCGGGGCGTGCGGGTGGTGCAGATCCTGCACCGGGGCTGGGACCATCACGGCAACCTGCCGAAGGATCTCGCGTCGCAGTGCCTCGACACCGATCAGGCCACCGCCGCGCTCGTCAAGGACCTCAAGCAGCGGGGCATGCTCGACGAGACGCTCGTGGTCTGGGGGGGCGAGTTCGGCCGCACGGTCTACTCGCAGGGCACGCTCACCAAGGAGACCTACGGCCGCGACCACCATCCGCGGAACTTCTGCATGTGGCTGGCCGGCGGCGGCGCGAAGCCGGGCATCTCGCACGGCGAGACCGACGACTTCAGCTACAACGTCGTCCAGGACCCGGTGCACGTGAACGACCTCAACGCCACGATCCTCCACCTCCTGGGGATCGACCACGAGCGGTTCACGTTCAAGTTCCAGGGACTCGACCAGCGGCTCACCGGCGTGGAGCAGCAGCGGGTCGTGCGGGAACTGCTCGCCTGACGCGTCGGGCCGGCGGCATGCTCCTGGCAGGATGATCGCCCGCGGCCACAGCGCGGAGACTTTTGCCGTCCCCGCGCCGGTGCTCCACGGAAATCGGACGCGGTGTCGCCCCGATTTCCCGACGCCGTTCACGCGGCGGGCCCGACGGCGTATCCTTCGCCAAGCGCCCACCCCTCGAAGCACCCTCCCGGGAACATGCCATCCATGGCCGCGACGACGATCGTCTGGTTCCGGCACGACCTGCGGCTCGACGACAACCCGGCGCTCGTCGCGGCGGCCGCCCGCGGCGCGGTCGTGCCCGTCTTCATCTGGGCGCCCGAGGAGGAGGCCCCGTGGGAGCCCGGCGCCGCGTCCCGCTGGTGGCTGCATCAGTCGCTCGAAAAACTCGCCGCGGCGCTGGCGAAGGCGGGTGCGCCGCTCGTGATCCGGAAGGGGCCGTCGCTCGCGGCACTGCGGAAGCTCGCGAAGCAGTGCGCGGCCACCCACGTCGCCTGGAATCGCCGCTACGAGCCGGCGGTCGTCGCACGCGACACGGGCGTCAAGAAGGCGCTCGCCGCCGACGGCCTGACGGCCGAGAGCTTCAACGGCGGCCTGCTCTTCGAGCCCGTCCACGTGGCGACCAAGGAGGGGAAGCCCTACCAGGTGTTCACGCCCTTCTGGCGGGCGCTCCTGGCCCGCGAGGAGCCGGTGGCGGCGGCCGCGGCGCCCAAGAAGCTCGTGCCGCCGCCGCAGCTCGCCGAGGCGAAGAGCCTCGCCGTGGAGTCGCTCGGCCTCTTGCCGGCGATCGACTGGGCCGCCGGCATGCGGAAGGCATGGACGCCGGGCGAGGCGGGCGGGCGGAAGCGGCTCGACGCGTTTCTGGCGAGTGCCCTGGGATCCTACGGCGGGGAACGCGACCGGCCCGACCACGACGGCACGAGCAGCCTCTCGCCGCACCTGCACTTCGGCGAGGTCTCGCCCCGCCGCATCTGGCACGCGGTCCGCGAGGCTGTCGGCGGGAAGGCGGCGGCGAAGATCACCGGCAGCCCGGAGGTCTTCCTGCGGGAGCTGGGCTGGCGGGAGTTCGCCAGCCACCTGCTCTACCACTTCCCGCACACGACCGACGCGCCGCTGCGGTCGGACTACGCCCGATTTCCCTGGGCGAACGATCCCGTGGGGCTCCGCGCCTGGCAGCGGGGGCGGACCGGGTTTCCGATCGTCGACGCGGGCATGCGGCAGCTGTGGGCGACCGGCTGGATGCACAACCGCGTGCGGATGATCGTGGCCAGCTTCCTCGTGAAGGACCTGCGGATCAGCTGGCTGGAGGGCGCGAAGTGGTTCTGGGACACGCTCGTCGACGCCGACCTCGCGGCCAACACGCTCGGCTGGCAGTGGGCGGCGGGCTGCGGCGCCGATGCCGCGCCCTATTTCCGGATCTTCAACCCGACGAGCCAGGCAGAGAAGTTCGACCCCGACGAGGTCTACGTGCGGCGGTGGTCCGGGCTCGGCGCGGGCTCCCCGGAGCCGATCGTGGATCACGCCGAGGCGAGAAAAAAGGCGCTCGAGGCGCTCAAGGTCGTGTCGCGGGGCCGGTGACCGGCGACTGGTCGGGCGGCGTGGCCGGCCGTCACGACTTCTTCTTCGCCAGGTCATCGATCGCCCCGCGGACCTTGTCGACGATCTTCTTCTGTGACGCCGGCTCCGCCACCTTGTCGGCGGCCTTGTCGGCCTCCTTGAGCAGCGCCATCGCCTTCTTGGCGTCGCCGTTTGCGGTCGTCGCCATCGCCACGGCGAGGAGCGCGTAGGCCCGGCTCTCGGACCGTTCCACGCTCTTCGCGGCCGCCTCGGCGTCGGCCAGCAGTTTCGTCGCCTCGGCGTTCTTGCCGGTTCGAGCCTGCACGTTGGCCGCAGCGGCGAGCGCCTCGGCCTTGGCCCGCGGCTCCTTGAGCGTCTTGGCCGCCTCGAGCAGCTTCGCCACCACGTCGCTGGCGGCATCCGCCAGGCCGCTGCGGGTGTAGCCGAGCGCCACGGCCGCGAGCGCGTCGGCCCGGAACCGCTCCTCGACGCCGTCGGCGACCTCGCCGGCCTTCTTGAGGGCGGCTTTCGCGGCCGGCGAGTCGCCCGTGCCCTTGGTCGGGTCGCCGTAGACGGCGCCGGCGTCGGCCAGCAACTGCGTCCTGCGCACCGGGTCGTCCACCGCGTCGGCCCGTTCGATGGCCAAGGCGAGCGCCTCGCGGGCCGCCTTGCGATCCCCGAACTCGGCGAGGGCCGCCCCGCATTCGACGAGCCGCGGCGCGATCAGATTGGCGTCGCCCTCGGCCTTGAGCCGCTCGAGCGCCCTGCCGGCCGTCTCCTTGGCGGCGTCCCGCTGGTTCTGCGTGGCCTGCAGCTTCGCGACCTTGAGGAACGCCGCGGCCTGGCGGTCGGGCGTCGTCTCCTTCTCCGCCTTCTCCAGCCGCTGCTTGATCGTCAGCCCCGACTTCTTCTTGCCGCAGCCGGCGGGCGGCAGGAGCAGGAGGACGACGGCGCAGGCCGTCGCGAGGCGGAACCAGCGGGAGGAGGCGGTCGGCGGCATGACGGGCGACTCCGGGACACGAGTGTGGACGGAAGCGGGCGACGGAACGGTCAGAACTTGAGCCGTGCCCGAGACAGCCGGGCGTGCGTCTCCGCCATCAGGTCGTCCTCGGCGGCCTCGTCCGCCGCCTCGTAGGTGGCGGAGAACCGCAGGTATGCGCCGCAGTCGTCCCACGGCACGGTCGAGATGGACAGGTCGCGGATGAGGAACTGGCTGGCATCCTGCGCGGTGGCGAAGACGCGGTCGCCCGCGCCCTTGGGGCTCCTCGTGTAAAGGAAGTAGGTGCCGCCCGGCATGTCGCAGTCGAAGCCCACCGCGCGGAGCACCCCGACCAGCTTCTCCAGGCGTCGGCGGTACTTCTCGCGCACCATCCGCGGGATCTCCGGATCGTCGAGCGCCGCCGCGGCCGCCTTCTGGATCGCCATGAACTGGCCCGAGTCGCAGTTGTCCTTGACGTCGGCGAAAGCCCGCACGATCCGCTCGTGGCCGCAGACCCAGCCCAGACGCCAGCCGATCATGTGGAAGCCCTTCGACATCGAGTGGACCTCGACGCCGACCTCCTTCGCGCCGTCGATCGAGAGGAACGACAACGGCTTGTCGTCGTAGGAGAGCATGATGTGGGCCGCATCCTGCACGACGATGACCCGGTGCCGGTGGGCGAAGTCGATCACCTTCTCGTAGAACTTCCGCGTCGCCGTCCGGCCGGTGGGACTGTTGGGATAGCAGAGCACGAGCAGCTTCGTGCGGTCGAGCACGTCGCCGGGGATGCCGTCGAGATCGGGGAGAAAGCCGTGCTCGGGCACCAGCGGCAGCCGGTGGACGACGCCGCCGAACCAGCGGGTGGCCGTCCCCGCGACGGGATAGCCGGGCACGGTCATGAGCGTGACGTCGCCGGGATCGATGAACGCCGCCGGCAGCATGGCGTAGGCCGTCTTCGAGCCGATGCAGTGGTTGACCTCGGTGACGGGATCGAGCGCGACGCCGAACTCGCGTTGCATGAAGCGGGCCACCGCCTCCTTGTAGACGGCGATGCCGTTGTCGGCGTAGCCGCGGTTCTCCGGTCGGTCGACCTCCCGCTTCATCACCGCCCGCACGCTCTCCGGGGCCATCTCGTCGTTCTCGCCGATCCCGAAGTCGAGCATCCGCCGTTCGGGGTGATCGGCGAGCGCCTGCCGCTTGGCCCGCTTGATGAGTTCGAACTTGTAGATCTCGTTGCCCTTGCCGTAGGCCGCGCCTCCGATCCGCTGGGCGAAGAGGCCCTGGAACCAGGGGTCGGCGGCGGACTGGGGCGCGGGTGTGCTGGTGGTGGCCATGCGTGGGGATGGGGACCGCGAGGGAGCGATGGAGCCGGGGCGAATACGGCCGGAACACGCTTCCGGCCGCGGACGGGAATCGACCAGTATAGGGAAGGGGAGCCGAAGCGCGACGGGCACGCGCGGCCCGGGCGCCCCCCTCGCAGGAGCGGCTGCCGTGCGGTCGGAACGCCGCGGGGCGGGGGCGAAAATCGGGTCATTTCAGGGCGTATACGGCCGATTTGATTCGGGTTTCGCGGCTGTGTGGACTAGATGGCAAGGAGCCACAGCCATGCCCACGCACGCGACCAGACCGGGAGCTTTCGGGCCGTTCGACGGGGACTTCGACCCCTTCGAGGACGATGACGTCGGCGTCCTGATCCCGCTGGAGTGACGCCTCGGCGGGCGTCTTCCCCGTCCGTGGGTCGGGCCGACCGCGGGCGGTGTGGCGTCAGTCCCTGCCTGCCAACAGGGAGGCGACCGGGGCGCCCGCCGACAGCTTCATCGGCCTCCCGACCGGCGTCGCGACCTCGCGGGCGAAGTCGATCCCCAGGGCCTCGAGCACGGTGGCGGCCAGGTCCGGGATCGCGACAGGGTCGACGGGCAGTTTCTGCGTGCCGTCCGGGTCGGTCGCGCCGATCACCCGGCCCGCCGCGATCCCCGCGCCGCCGAGCAGGCAGGAGAAGCCGTGCGGCCAGTGGTCGCGGCCGTCGAGCGGATTGATCGCGGGCGTGCGGCCGAACTCGCCCATCACGAGCACGACGGTCGATGGCAGGAGGTCGCGGTCCTCGAGGTCGCGGACGAGGGCGGCCAGCGCCGGATCGAGCGTCGCCGCCTGGGCCGTGTGGCCGGAAAAATTGCGGGCGTGGGTGTCGAATCCCTGCAGCGTGACCTCGACGCTGCGCACCCCCGTCTCGACGAGCCGCCGCGACACCAGGCAGCCGCGGCCGAAGTCGGTGTCGCCGTAGGCCTCACGGACGGCCGCCGGCTCCGCGGTCACGTCGAAGGCGGCGAGCTGTTCCGACGACATGAGGGTGAGTGCCTCGTGGAGGGTGTGCTCGTGGAGCGTGCGGCGGACCGCCTCGGCCCGGCCGGCCTCGAACGAACGCGTGAGCGAGTCGAGCGCGGAGAGCCGCCGCGACTGGCGGTCGGCGGCGACGTGCGGCGCCAGGTTCTGCCCGGCCTGGCCCGGCACGGTGACGCGGTACGGGTCGAACTCGCTGCCGAGGTAGCCGCCCCGCGACGGATGATCCGGCGGGCCGAGCGCCACGAACCGCGGGATCTCCAGGCCGCTCGTCGGCAGCTCGTGGGCGGCGATCGCCCCGAGCGCAGGATGCACGGCCGTCGGGTCGGGCCGGTAGCCCGTCTTCACGGTGTAGAGGCCGCGCTCGTGGTCGCCTTCCTTCGAGACCAGCGACCGCACCACCGCGAAGCGATCGAGCACCTCGGCGGTGCGCGGGTAGTCGGCGGCGATCCGCGCGTCCCGGATCGCGGTGTCGATCGCCTGCGTGGGGCCGCCGATCGCCGTGCCGGGGTGCGGGTCGAACGTCTCGAGTTGGCTCGGGCCGCCGGCCAGCCAGATCGCCAGGAGCGAGCGGGGCCGCTCGGCGCCTCGGCGGCGGGCCGCCCGCGCCGGCAGCGGCGGCAGGCTGAAGGAGAGCCCGAGGCCCGCCGCCGTCCACAGCAGGCCGCGGCGGTCAAAACGCGGGGCGAACGCGGCCGCCAACTGGGTGCCTGGGAAGTGCGACATGAGGGGCCTCGCGGCGAGCCTGCAGAGCCGACCGGCTGGCCCGGCGATTCGCGGCTCGACTTCCATCATACTCGCCCGCGGTTCCGCGGCCGCCAGTGGCGTCGCGGGGTGCCAGGGCGACAATACCGGGGCCCACCGCCCCGCGGCCCACCCGGAGACATGTCCATGAAGACGCTCGCATTCCTCGCCGTTCTCCTGCTCGTGCCGGCCGGCGCATGGGCGGGAGAGCCTTCCGAGCCGCTCGCGATCGGCTCGCGCCGCGAATTGTTCGTCGACAGGTTCCTGATCGAGAGCATGGCGGGCGTCGAGCTGCGTCTCCACGAGCCCCGGCTCGCTCCGCCCATGGACGAGCCGGCGAACGATCTGGAGTACGGCACCGTCATCAGGGACGGCGACGTCTTCCGCCTCTACACCCGCGACGGCCGCGGGGCGCAGGTCGACGGGGACGTGCGCGAGGTCACCCGCTACTGCGAGAGCAGGGACGGCATCCACTGGACGCGGCCCGCGCTCGGCCTGCACGAGATCGACGGCACGACGAGCAACAACGTGATCCTCCACGAGAAGCGCGTCTGCCACAACTTCTCGCCGTTTCTCGACACCCGGCCCGGCGTGCCCGCCGCCGAGCGGTTCAAGGCGCTGGCGGGAATGATCTACGGCAATCCCGGTGGCGGACTGGTCGCCTTCGCGTCCGGCGACGGCATCCACTGGCGGAAGATGCGCGACGCGGCCGTCATCACCCGGGGCGCGTTCGACTCGCAGAACGTCTCCTTCTGGTCGGAGGCCGAGCAGAGGTACGTCGCCTACGTCCGCACGTTCACCGCCGGCGTCAGCACCGCGACGGAATGGCGGCTGGACGGGCTGCGGAGCGTCTCCCGCGCCACCTCGGATGATTTCCTGAACTGGACCGAGCCGGTGCCGCTGAACCCGAACTTTCCGGGCGAGCACATCTACACGACGCTCACGCATCCCTATTTCCGGGCGCCCCACATCTACGTCGCCTTGCCCACCCGATTCCATCCCGACCGCGGAGAGAGCACGGACATCCTCTTCATGACGGCCCGGGGAGACCGGCCGTTCGACCGCACGTTCCGCGAGGCGTTCATCAGGCCCGGGCTGGATCCCGCCCGCTGGGGCAACCGCGCCAATTACGCGGCCCTGAACGTCGTGCCCACGGGCCCGGCGGAAATGTCGATCTACACGACGCCGTTCCGCCGCTTCACGCTGCGGACCGACGGTTTCGCATCGGCCCATGGCGGCGCGGATCCGGGCGAGCTGCGGACCAGGCCGCTCGTGTTCGCGGGCGACGAGCTCGCGCTCAACTATTCCACGAGCGCGGGTGGCAGCGTACGACTCGAGATCCAGGATGCCGGCGGCGCGGCGCTGCCCGGCTTCACGATCGAGGACTGTCGTCCCCTGGTCGGCGACTCGATCGACGAGGTCGTCGCGTGGAAGCCGGGCACGAGCCTCGCCTCACTGGCGGGCAGGCCCGTGCGGCTCCGCTTCGTTCTCCAGGAGGCCGACGTCTACGCCCTGCAGTTCCGCCCGGGTCGCTGACCCGAGCGGGCACGCGCCACGCCCGGGAAAAAACGTCGTCGACTTCCCGCTCCGGGCGTGGAAGAATGGCGGCTGCCGCCCGCAACGGGCAGGAGCCTCGGAGGCGGAAGGCCGAGGTGGTTGCCGACGGCAGCGCCACCGACGTCATCGGAGGGACATCCGCGATGAACCCCGCAGCGACCCCCGGCAGGCTCTCGAGCATCGTTGCCGCGTTCTCCCCGGCCGCGGGCGACCTGCTGCGGGTCGGCACGCCCCGCCGCGGCTTCGTGCAGACCGGCCTGGTGGGCCTCGCCGGCCTGTCCTTGCCGGCGGTGCTCCGGCAGCGGGCCGCGGCCGCGTCGCCTTCTCGGCCGACGAGCGTGATCCTCTTTTGGCTGTCGGGCGGCCCCAGCCATATCGACATGTGGGACCCGAAGCCGGAGGCCTCGGCCGAGATCCGCGGACCGTTCGGCTCGATACCGACCTCCGTGAGCGGCGTGCGGGTCTGTGAGCACCTGCCGCTCACGGCGCGGCTGATGGACCGCCTCACGATCATCCGGTCGATCGACTGCACGGCGAGCAACCACACGCCGATCACCCTGCAGGCCGGCAACGCGCTGGCCAGGCGGACCGACGACGGCCGCGACGGCGACGGGTGGCCGTCGATGGGCTCGATCACGGCGAAGTTCCGCGGCGCCAACGTCCCGGGCATGCCCCCCTACGTGGCGCTCGCCGATTCGCTGGTGGCCGACGTCTGGGCCGCCGGCCACATGGGCGGCCGGTACGCGCCCGTCGACGGCAAGGGTCTCGCCGACCGGCTCGCGCTGCATTCGGGCCTGACCGTCGAGCGGCTGCACGATCGCCGCGGGCTGACGCTCGGGCTCGATCGACTGCGACGGCATCTCGACTCGAGCGACGCGCTGGCCTCCGCCGATCGGGCCACGCAGCAGGCGTACGACATGCTGCTGGGGGGCACTGCCCGCCAGGCATTCGACCTCTCGGACGAGGCGCCGGCGACCCGCGACCGCTACGGCCGCGACAGTCTCGGCGACAAGGCGCTGCTGGCGCGGCGGCTGGTCGAGGCGGGATCCACGTTCGTCACCGTGAGTGGCGCCTGGGGGTATTTCGACCACCATGGCGACGACGTGAAGTGGGGCGGGATCGAGAAGGGCCTGAAGCCGCTGCTGCCGTCGGTCGATCGCACGTTGCACGCGATCGTGACGGATCTCGAGGAGCGCGGGCTGCTCGAGACGACGCTCGTGCTCATGCTGGGCGAGTTCGGCCGCGGACCGGTGATCAACCGCCAGGCGGGCCGCGACCATTGGACGAACGTCATGTCGATGGTCATCGCGGGGGGCGGGCTGCGGCACGGCCAGGTGATCGGAAGCACCGACCGGCGCGGTCATTCCATCGACAGTCGCCGCGTGACGCCCTCGGACCTCGCAGCGACCGTGTTCCACCACCTCGGCATCGATCCCGCCGGACACTGGATCGATCTGCAGGGCCGTCCACGGCACATCGTGACCGAGGGAGGAGAGGTGGTCCGCGAACTGCTCTGATCGGCCCGACCGGCCGTCCGTCCCGCCGGCCGATCGCGAGCCGCTCCGCTCACGGCTCCTCGAAAGTCCTCGTCTCGTCCTCCCGAATCCCCGCGGCCCGACACTCCGGAGTACGACCGCAGATGAAACCCGGCCCCGCTCTCGTGCTCGCCTTCGTGCTCACGTCGCTGCAGACGGCGCCGGCCGCCGAGCCTGCCGTCCTGCCCGGCACGCAGCCGCTCGCGCCGCAGCCCGACTTTTCCGCGGCGATGGTGGCCGGGATCGACCGCATGGCGCTCGCACTCATCGAGCGGTCGAAGGCGTCGCGGCGGCCCACGCGGGAGAAGTTCGCGGCGGCCATCGGCGTCGTGGATCGACGACTGCCGGTGACGGCGCTGGAATTCGTCGGCGACACCGCGGCGCCAGCGCTCCTGGCGGAGACGGAGCAGTGCCGCGTGTTCCGCGTGCGGTGGCCCGTGTTCGACGGTGTGCACGGCGAGGGGCTCTACGTGCA
>Ga0315909_10008071_pt1 | contig 11613 bp, 10 predicted proteins | sample LakEriMetagenome_11_FD_203527 | JGI IMG/M metagenome (GOLD analysis project Ga0315909, IMG submission 203527) | Freshwater fungal communities from buoy surface, Lake Erie, Ohio, United States - Buoy 2 MA125 | ecosystem: Environmental > Aquatic > Freshwater > Lake | place: USA: Lake Erie, Ohio...
TTTCATAATCAGCGTTAATGAGATTGAAGGTGTAAGCCATGTCCGGCCATTCCAAGTGGGCGACGACCAAGCATAAGAAGGCGATTATCGATAGTCGTCGTGCAAAGGTTTTTGCAAAGCAGATTCGCGCAATTGAAGTTGCAGCACGCAATGGCGGCGCTGACATGGAAGGCAATCCAACTTTATTTGATGCTGTTACAAAGGCTAAGAAATCCTCAATGCCAGCAGATAACATCGACCGCGCAATCAAACGTGGTGCGGGTTTAGAAGCTGGTGCCAAAGACTGGATCACAATTATGTATGAGGGCTATGGCCCAAACGGTGTGGCAATCATGATTGAGTGTCTATCTGATAACCGCAACCGTTCAGCTTCTGAAATCAAGGTTGCCGTAACACGCAATGGTGGATCTATGGCAGATCTTGGTTCAGTTTCATATCTTTTCAATCGCAAGGGTGTCATCATCGTTAACAAGGTTGATGGATTAACTGAGGACCGAGTTCTTGAAGCGGTTTTGGATGCAGGCGCCGAAGAAGTAAATGATTTAGGTGAATCTTTTGAAGTGGTGTGTGAGCCAGTTGATTTGGTTCAAGTTCGTACCGCTTTGCAGAGCGCTGGAATTGACTATGAATCAGCTGATTCTTCATTTCTGCCATCAATGTCGATCCCACTAGATGCTGATGGGGCCAAGAAGGTATTTGAACTTATCGATGCGATTGAAGAGCTCGATGATGTGCAAAACGTCTATAGCAACTTCGATGTTTCAGATGAGGTTATGGCGAGCCTGGAATAAGTTCGTCACAGGTAAGGCCTAGGCTAGAAACCTTGAACTTCGTCAGAGGAAATGGTGGCCAGAATGCGCGTACTAGGAATTGATCCTGGTTTAACGCGCTGCGGTATTGGAATCGTAGAAGGTAGCCCTGGATCTCCACTCAAGATGGTCGGAGTGGGCGTTGTCATGACACCAGCGGATATGGCACTAGAAAATCGCCTTCTTGAAATCGATAAGGGTTTAAATGAATGGATTGCTCTCTGGAATCCAGATGTGATTGCAGTGGAACGAGTCTTTGCACAACACAACGTGAGAACAGTTATGGGCACCGGACAAGCTGCCGGAATTGCATTACTCATTGCCGCTAAAGCTGGAATTCCTGTCATGATGCACACACCTAGTGAAGTAAAGGCGGCAGTCTCAGGTTCAGGCCGAGCAAACAAGGCACAAGTTGCACAGATGGTTCAAAAGATTCTTAACTTGGATTCAATCCCAAAGCCAGTAGATGCAACTGATGCACTAGCACTTGCCATTTGTAATATTTGGCGAGGTGGTTCAACGGCCAGAATTAATCAAGCAGTAGAGGCTGAGAAGTCACGTCTTAGAAAACTGCGTGGCTAAATGATTTCAACAGTAACTGGAACTATTCGCTCTCTTTCACTCGACAAGTTAGTCATTGAAGTCGGGGGAGTGGGCTTGAGTGTTTTGATTAATCCACCAACAAGTGCAGGGCTAACTCTGGGTTCCCAATCCACTCTCTATACATCCCTTGTAGTGCGCGAGGATTCACTAACTTTGTTTGGCTTTTTAACTGAAGAGGTACGCAATCTTTTCGAACTTGTGCAAACGGTTTCTGGAGTGGGACCAAAAGTAGCTCTCTCAATCATGGGCTCATTAACCCCTGAAGATTTAGCTCGCGCGATTTCTCAAGAAGATACTTCTGCAATGGAGCGCGTTCCAGGTATTGGTAAAAAGGGTGCACAGCGCATGATTTTGGAGTTAAAGGGAAAGCTCAGCGATCTCTCATCGAGTGCAACATATAAAGGACATCAACCGCCATGGCGTGAACAACTGCTCAGTGCCCTTGTTTCTCTTGGTTTTTCTCCCAAGGAATCAGATTCTGCGATTAGTTATGTGGTTAATGATTTACATGGCAATGATCAAGACCCAGCCAGCATGGAGTTAAGTGAGCTATTGAAGTTAGCGCTAGCAAGTGGAAAGAGTTCACGTGGCTGATAATCAAGAGCGCTTAGTGGGCTCAAATATCAAGGGAGAAGAGTCTGCCCTTGAACAAGCCCTACGCCCAAAAACTCTCAAAGATTTCATTGGGCAACACCGTGTGCGCGAACAGATTGATGTTTTGTTAACTGCCGCGCGTCATCGAAACACGCCAGCGGATCACATCTTGCTATCAGGGCCTCCAGGGCTTGGAAAAACAACGCTGGCGTTAATTCTGGCAAGTGAGATGCAAGCACCGATTCGCATAACCAGTGGACCTGCAATTACACATGCCGGTGATTTAGCTGCAATTCTCTCTTCTTTAGTTGAAGGAGAAATTCTTTTCTTAGATGAAATTCACCGACTGCCGCGACCTGCTGAAGAGCTTCTCTATCTAGCGATGGAGGACTTTAGAGTCGATGTTGTAGTTGGCAAAGGTCCCGGGGCCACAGCAATTCCATTACAACTTCCACATTTCACATTGGTGGGCGCAACAACACGGGCCGGTCTATTGCCTGGGCCACTTCGTGATCGTTTCGGCTTCACTGCGCACTTAGATTTCTATGATGATAAAGAGCTGGCACAAGTGATTTTGAGAAGTGCTGCATTGCTAGAAATAGATATTCATACCGATGCAATCACTGAAATCTCAGGCCGATCTCGTGGCACACCACGTATTGCTAATCGTTTGCTACGTCGTGTTCGCGACTATGCCCAAGTTAAAGCCAGCCCTTCCATTTCATTAGCCGATGCAAAAGCTGCATTAGAGATGTATGAAGTAGATGAGATGGGCTTAGATCGACTCGATCGTGGGGTATTGGTGGCTTTGGTCGAGCGCTTTAATGGCGGGCCAGTGGGTCTATCCACCTTGGCAATAGCGGTGGGTGAAGAGATAGAAACAGTTGAATCCGTTGCAGAGCCTTTTCTAGTTCGAAACGGCCTTATGGCCAGAACATCTAGGGGAAGAGTTGCAACAGCTGCTGGTTTTGCTCATATAGGACGAACACCACCCGCTCAATTTGCCTCGCTTTTCGACACACCAGCACCTGACGCCTAGACTCTGCACCTATGTCTACAACTACTAAACCAGTAAAGACGACTGCCCGCCCAGCGCGTTCATTGGCAATCCTGGCCCTAGTGCTCATCGCACTTACCGGTCTTGTGTTTGTCCAAGGCGCTACGCAAGTACGTCTAGGTCTTGATCTTCGAGGCGGAACTTCTGTCACTCTTCAACCACGTATCGCAGCCGGTGAAGATGGAAAAGTTACAAATGAAGCAATCGACCAGGCAGTCTCCATCATCCGCCAACGCGTTAACTCACTCGGTGTTGCCGAGTCTGAAGTAGCTGCGCAAGGCAGCGGTACTAGTCGCCAGATTGTTATCTCTGTTCCTGGAGATACTGGACGTCGAGTAGTTGAGTTAGTAGGACAGACTGCAGAACTGCGATTCCGTCAAGTCTTAGCAACTGCTGGACCTGGCGCTATTGATGCGGGTTCAGCATCCTTATCTTCAGGCTCCGGTTCAGTGACTGCAGGTTCAGCCATTGATACCGAATCACCAGTTGACGGAATTAGCGCGGCAATCAATAAAAAGTTTGCATCTCTAGATTGCACCAAGCCCGAGAATCTTCAAGGCTCAGGAGCCGATTCAGAGACTGACACTATCGTTGCTTGTGATCGTGCGGGTTTTACAAAATATATCTTGGCCCCAGCTGAAGTTTTAGGTCGCCAGATTTCAGAGGCATCAGCTGGACTTGATGCTCAAAGTGGAAATTCCTGGTTTGTTAGTCTAACTTTTAATGGAGAAGGCACAGCGGCATTTGGTGCACTCACTTCACGTGTGACATCTCTGGTCGCGCCACTCAATCAAGTTGCAATCGTGCTCGATGGCTTGGTTGTATCTGCACCAAGAATCAATGAAGCAATTCCATCAGGTACTGCTCAAATAACAGGAAGCTTTACACAACTGGAAGCTCAAGATCTAGCTAACGTTCTTAAGTACGGTGCGCTACCTCTTGCTTTTGATCGTGGCGAAGTTCAGCAGGTTTCTCCAACACTTGGAGCAGATCAACTAAGCGCTGGTCTTCTTGCAGGTGGACTTGGTCTAGGCCTTGTTCTTCTCTATTCACTTCTTTATTACCGCGGTCTTGGACTAGTGACAGTTGGCTCGCTAGCAGTTGCCGCCACTCTTGTTTATCTCATGTTCTTGCTTCTCGGTGAGTGGATTGGATTCACGCTAACTCTTGCTGGTATTGCGGGAGCGATCGTGGCTATTGGTGTTACCGCTGACTCATTTATTATTTACTTCGAGCGTATTCGAGATGAAATTAGAGAAGGTCGTTCATTGCGAACCGCGGTAGAAACAGGCTGGAGCAGAGCCCGTAGAACTATTTTGGTTGCTGACTTTGTGTCAATTATCGCCGCTGTGTTGCTGTATTTCTTTGCAGTGGGTGGCGTTCGAGGGTTCGCATTTACTCTAGGTTTAACAACACTTGTTGACTTAATAGTTGTCTTTGTCTTCACAAAGCCAATGGTGACAATCCTTGCAAAGATGAATTTCTTTGCATCAGGTCATCCGTTGTCCGGACTATCAGCCAAGAGCACTGGAACCTTGCCAGTAGCAAAGGAGGCATAAGAAATGTCAAAGTTTTCAGGTCTAGGCGGTCGTCTCTATCGCGGTGAAACCTCAATTGAAATTATTGGTCACCGTCGTCGTTGGTATGTAGTCTCAGCTGTTTTTGTTTTGCTCTCACTTGGAGCGTTGGGCCTACAGGGTCTGCACTTGGGAATTGAATTCAAGGGCGGATCATCATTTACGGTAACCAAGGTTGGTGCATCTGTTGAGGAGGCCCGCGCAGCCGTCTCAGAGACAGGCGTTCCGGGAGAAGCAATTATTCAAACCATTGGAACTGACAAGATTCGCGTACAAACTGGGGCGCTAAATACCGCACAGAACAACGCAGTACAAGATGCTCTTGCAGCAAAGTTTGCAGTTCCAGTCGAATCAATTGATACACAAATTGTTGGACCTTCGTGGGGTAAAGAAATTACCCAGAAGGCCGTCTATGGTCTCCTTGGTTTCTTAGTTTTCGTCATGCTCTACCTAGCAATGGCATTTGAGCCAAAGATGGCTGTTGCAGCTATCGCTGCGGTGGTTCACGATGTATTCATTACTGTTGGTATTTACGCACTTGTTGGATTCGATGTTACGCCAGCGACGGTCATTGGCTTCTTGACCATTTTGGGTTACTCGCTCTATGACACCGTTGTTGTATTCGACAAGATTCGCGAAAACACGCGCACGATTACTTCAACGTCAAAGAGCACTTATTCACAAGCAACAAACTTGGCAGTGAATCAGACGATTGTTCGTTCGATCAACACATCTGTCATCGCACTGTTGCCAGTAGGTTCAATTCTCTTTGTTGGTGCTGGATTACTTGGTGCTGGAACGCTCAAGGATCTATCACTTGCTTTGTTCATTGGTTTAGCAGTTGGTACTTACTCTTCAATCTTTATTGCACCTCCTGTATTAGCTCAACTTCGCGAGAGAGAGCCTGCGATGCAAGCACTTGCAAAGCGGGTTAACAGTCGGACAGCGCCAATGGGAGAGCCAACACCTGCTCCGGCCGTTACAGATGAGCGCCGTGGGCCTCGTAACCAACCAAAGCGTAAACATCGCAAATAGCGGTACCTAAATGGATACTTTGATTGCACCGGTTATAAGTGCGCTCAAAGAGCACCATGCAACGAATAACTTGGCAGATGTTGAACGTGCTTTTGTAGTTGCTGAAAAAGCTCACGATGGACAGCTTCGTAAATCAGGCGATGCATATATAACGCACCCAGTAGCCGTTGCAAATATTTTGGCTGAGCTTGGGTTAACTTCAGAGGCAATCATTGCTGCGCTCTTGCATGACACAGTCGAAGACACCGCATATTCGCTTAAAGAGCTGCGTCATGATTTTGGTGATGAAATCGCTGGATTAGTTGATGGTGTGACAAAACTAGACAAACTCACATATGGACCAACAGCCGAGGCCGAAACTGTGCGCAAAATGGTTGTTGCGATGTCTAGGGACATTAGAGTCTTAGTTATAAAGCTTGCTGATCGACTTCATAATGCGCGCACGTGGAAATATGTTTCAGCCGAGAGTGCCCAGCGAAAAGCCCGTGAAACCTTAGATATCTACGCACCTCTCGCCCACCGCTTGGGTATGAATGCGATTAAGTGGGAGCTAGAAGATCTCTCCTTTGAGGTCTTGGAGCCTAAGAAGTTTGAAGAGATTTCCCGCCTTGTTGCAGAGCGCTCACCGTCTAGAGATAAGTTAACGCATGATGCTATTGAGATTGTTACACAAGATTTAGCTGCCGATGGAATCAAAGCAACAGTTACAGGTCGTCAAAAGCATTTCTTCTCGGTCTATCAAAAGATGGTTGTGCGCGGACGAGAATTCAATGATATCTATGACTTAGTTGGAATTCGAGTTTTAGTTGAGGACGTTCGTGACTGCTACGGAGTTCTTGGCGCAATCCATGCTAGATGGAGTCCTGTTCCTGGTCGTTTCAAGGATTACATTGCTATGCCTAAGTTCAACCTCTATCAATCTCTACACACCACAGTCATTGGACCAACAGGTAAAGCAATTGAGATTCAGATTAGAACATTTGATATGCACTCACGCGCTGAGTTCGGTATCGCGGCGCACTGGAAATATAAGCAAGGCCATGAAAACAATGAGTCATCTCCTGAGATGCTCTGGCTTCGCCAACTACACGAGTGGCAAAAAGAAACCGAAGATCCATCAGAGTTTCTAGAAGCACTGCGCTTTGATTTAGGAACACCGGAAGTTTTTGTTTTCACACCTAAGGGCAGTGTCGTCGCTCTTCCTGGTGGATCAACCCCGGTGGACTTTGCATTCTCCGTTCATACTGATGTTGGATTTCGTTGCGCAGGAGCAAAGGTAAACGGGCGTCTTGTTCCGTTGGAGTCACGGCTAAACAATGGTGATGTCGTTGAAATTGTTACCAATAAGGGTGAACATGCTGGTCCAAGTAGAGATTGGCTTAACTTTGTAAAGAGTCCTCGAGCACGCTCAAAGATTAAAGGTTGGTTTAGCAAGGAGAGACGCGAAGAAGCTATTGATGCGGGCCGTGAATCAATTGCGCGACAAATGCGTAAAGCAGGTCTTCCTCTACAAAAGATTTTTGCAGGCCACTCACTTCTTGAATTAGCCCATGAGCTTCGCTACCCAGACATCGATGCTTTGTATTCAGCAGTTGGTGATGGTCATATCTCTGCTGCCTCTGTTATCGACAAACTTGTTATATCAATGGGCGCAGAAGATTCTCATCCAGAACCAACTATGGATACCTTCACGCCACGCGCCCCAACAGCAAGACGTTCGAGTAACGCGATTGATGTTGAAGGTGCTGAAGATGTCTTAGTTAAGTTAGCACGCTGCTGCACGCCGGTTCCTGGCGATGCGATTATTGGTTTCATCACTAAGGGCAGTGGCGTTTCAATTCACAGAAATGACTGTGTCAACGCAGATGATTTGGTTCTCAACCAAAACGATCGCATTGTTAATGTCTCTTGGCGCTTGGGGGCAGCAAGTGTTTTCTTAGTCAATATTCAAGTTGAAGCCCTTGATCGCGAGTCACTCTTGGCAGATGTCACTCGCACACTCTCTGATCAGCACGTCAATATTCTCAGCGCTGCGGTGAGTACATCAAAGGATCGCACAGCGATTTCGCGCTTCACTTTTGAAATGGCAGATGCAACGCATTTAGATGCGGTAATTGCAGCGGTCAGACATATTGAAGGTGTGTATGACGTTTATCGCACTACCAACAATTAACTAAATTCAGCCAAGCCCTTTTCAGCTTCAGCTAGCCACACCTTACGAGCTGCAGCAGATTCGCGAGCCTCAGATGCTTTCTTAGCATTTCCAGCAGCTTCTGACTTTACAGCAATCTTTTCGTAACTCTCGATGGAGTCAGTGAGTTGTTTAACAACTTCGGCAGCACGTGCCTTTGCTGCAGGATCTGTCTTGCGCCAGATTTCAGCTTCAGCTTCCTTGATTACGCTCTCCACTGCGTGAACACGTGCATCAAGGGATGCACGCTTATCGCGGTGAGTCATGCCAATTTTGCTCCATGCGTTCAAGTGATCGCGCAGCGCTTTCTTTGCTTGATCCAAATTAGTAATTGGTAGCAGCGCTTCAATCTGCACGACTAGCTCTTCGCGCTTAATAAGGTTCGCGGCCATTGTTGTGTCGCGCTTTTCCAGATCAGCATTTTTAGCGCTAAAGAATTGATCTTGTGCAGCCTTAAATCTTGCCCACATCTTTGCATCATCACTTGGCTTTCCACGTCCAGCAGCTTTCCAAGCATCCATGAGAGCCTTGAAACGCTTGGCGGTTGGAACCCACTCAGTTGAAGTTGCAAGCTTTTCTGCTTCTTCAATGATTGCCTTCTTTGCATCAACTACAACCTTTTGAACTGATTCAAGGGCTGCAAAGTGCGTGCGACGACGCTTATCAAATTTGTTGCGAGATGAGGAGAAACGCTTCCAGAGATCAGCATCTGCTTTCTTATCCAAACGAGGCGCTGATTTCCATTCATCAAGGAGCACCTTGAGACGATCACCAGTTACCTTCCAACTCTCAGAAAGTGCAAGGCTTTCAGCTTCTGCAACAATTTTTTCTTTCTCAACAAGGATTTGTTCGCGTCGAGCAGCCTTAGCCGCAGTCTCTGCGGCCTTCTTAGCCTCATATGCCTCGCGATGGCCTTCAATGAGTGGTTCGATTTGTTCTACTGATGCTGAAAGAGCATCAAGATCGCCAACACCATTTAATTCTTTTACTTGCTCGCGCAGCTTCTTAACCGCTGTATATGCATCAGATGGGACAAGTGCGCCACTTTTAATTCGAGCTGCAAGAAGTGCAACTTCGGCTGCAAGGAGTTCAAATTTGCGAACGAAGTAAGCCAGAGCTTCTTCGGCTGTTTTACCAGGATACGAACCAACCGCTTTTTCACCAGAGGCGGTACGAACAAAAACTGTTCCATCTTCGGCTACGCGGCCAAAGGCTGCAGGATCTCCGATGAGTGCTGATGCTGCACTTGCTTGTGGTGTTGGATTGAAATCGCTCATGGTGTGTTCCCTTTCAGCGCGTTGTTCTGATCTAGAACGTCGCTATCAGTGTGCGTGCTCACTCAAGGCGCACCTTGGATGAGCGTGAATCGTGCGGAGGTAAAAGGTACCCTGTCTAGGTGTGTGAGCGTCAATCGCTCCTATTTTGAGCGTGGGCGAAAGGGTGAAATCGGTGTTAGTCGACTCTTTTGCTGCCCCTATGTATGCCACTAACTGCTGGGTCATTGCTCCCAAGGCTGGAAGTGAATGCGTTGTTATCGATCCCGGAATGCCCGATGTTTCAGGGCAGTTGGATGAGATTTTAAAGAGGCACTCACTTAAGCCTGTAGCAGTCATTGCTACACATGGGCATCTTGATCACACCTTTTCTATTCAACCTATTGCCGATGGTTATTCAATTCCTGCCTATATTCACTCACTCGATCGCATGGCATTGGCCCATCCTGAGCGCTATGTGAGCCCAGAATTTGCAGCGACATTATCGGCTATGGACTTTGTCGAACCGAAGGATGTAAGAGAATTGCGCAATGAAGAGGTTGTGGAGCTTGTGGGTATGAAATTCAAAGCCATCCACGCGCCCGGCCACACCGCTGGTTCTCTAGTTTTTGTAGTAGATGATGAATTATTGGTCAGCGGCGATGTTCTCTTTGCTGGTTCTATTGGACGCACAGATCTGCCAAGTGGATCAGCTGAGGCGATGGAGACTACGTTGCGTAAAAAGATTATGCCGCTCGGCGATCATTTACGTGTACTGCCTGGACACTATGCAGAGACCACCATGGCTGCTGAGAAAAAGAACAATCCATATTTAACTGCCCTGAAAGGTCGCTACTAATGGCCGGACAGAAAATTCAAGCTCCTAAAGGTGTCAGTGAATATGTTCCACCGCGCTCTGCAGCATTTGAATTTGTTCGTGAATCCTTAATTGAGCCAGCTCGCAAAGCGGGTTATCAATTAATCGAACTTCCAGTCTTTGAAGATACCGAGCTCTTTACTCGTGGTGTTGGTGAATCAACCGATGTTGTCTCAAAAGAGATGTATACGTTCCTAGATCGCGGAGACCGCTCGATTACATTGCGCCCAGAAGGAACTGCCGGAGTAATGCGCGCAGTTATCGAACATGGTTTAGATCGTGGTCAACTACCAGCCAAGCTTTGGTATTCGGGACAGTTCTTTCGTGCCGAACGTCCACAAGCAGGTCGCTACCGCCAGTTCTACCAAGTCGGTATTGAAGCCATTGGTTTAGATGATGCTGCAATAGATGCTGAAGTAATTGCTATTGCAGATGCAGGGTTTAAGGCGATTGGTCTAAGTAAGTATCGTTTGGAGATAACGAGTTTGGGTGATGCGGATTCTCGCGCAGCTCATCGTGTTGATCTAGTGAAGTTTATTTCGGGTATGAAATTGGATGAGGCAACAACTGCGCGTGCAGCACTTAATCCGCTTCGCCTTTTTGATGATAAGCGCCCTGAAATTAAAGATGCAATGGCAAAAGCGCCATTGTTGGTTGATTACTTGAGTGAGAGTTCCCGTGCTCATTTTGAACAAGTGAAAAAGTATCTCGATGTGTTGGGTATTTCATACGTTCTTAATCCACGGATGGTTCGTGGTTTGGATTACTACACAGGAACTACATTTGAATTTGTACATGAACTTCTCGGTGCTCAGTCTGGAATTGGTGGGGGAGGCCGCTATGACGGTCTTATGGCAGAACTTGGAGGTCAGTCTTTATCTGGAATTGGTTTTGGTTTAGGTGTTGATAGAGCGCTTTTGGCAGCAGAGGCAGAAGGGGCAATTAATGAAAACTCCTTTGTTTCTGATTTATTCATCATTCCGCTGGGGGATGCGGCCAAAGAAATGGCGATGAAGATTGCTAGCCAACTACGCAATGCTGGAAAGAGTATTGAAATTGCTTTTGGAGATCGAGCGCTCAAGGGTGCTATGAAAGGCGCGGACAAGAGCGGTGCGCGCTATGTCATCGTTTTAGGCGAATCAGAGATTTCTAGCGCAATGGTGGAGCTAAAGGAGATGAAAACTGGCGCCACTTCATCGGTTAAGATTGACTCATTAATCAGCGCAATTTAGTTATAGGGATGTAGAACGCACATATGTTAAGAACTCATGACGCAGGCTCATTGCGCAAATCCCATGCCGGAACGACCGTTACTTTGGCAGGGTGGGTCTCACGCCGCCGTGATCATGGTGGTGTTGCATTTATTGATTTACGCGATGCTTCAGGTTCTGTTCAAGTAGTTATTCGCGATGAAAAGATGGCGGGTTCTCTTCGCGCCGAGTGGTGTCTGATGATTACGGGAGAAGTTTTGGCAAGACCTGCAGGAAATGAGAATACAAACATTCCAACAGGTGAAATTGAAGTTATGGGTGACACAGTCGTTGTTTTGAGTGAGTCAGCACCGCTGCCTTTTCCAGTTGATTCAGGAAATGATTCAGAGATCAGCGAAGAAGTGCG
>Ga0315909_10008072_pt1 | contig 11612 bp, 14 predicted proteins | sample LakEriMetagenome_11_FD_203527 | JGI IMG/M metagenome (GOLD analysis project Ga0315909, IMG submission 203527) | Freshwater fungal communities from buoy surface, Lake Erie, Ohio, United States - Buoy 2 MA125 | ecosystem: Environmental > Aquatic > Freshwater > Lake | place: USA: Lake Erie, Ohio...
GAGGCGCATGGCGTCAGACCACGTCGACGATCGCCTTGATGACGCCGGACTCCGGCTTGAGCCAGGTCGGGAACGTCGCGATCAGGTCGTCGAACGTCGCGTGGTGCGTGATCCATGGCTTCGTGTCGATCACCCCGTCCTCGATCAGTTTGATGATACGGGCGAAGTCCTTCGAGAGCGCGTTGCGGCTGGCCAGGAGGGTCAACTCGCGGCGGTGCAGGTGGGGCGCGTGGGGGAAGGTCAGGTCCTGCTGCGTGATGCCCACGTAGACCACGCGGGCGGCGAAGGCCGCATAAGCGAAGCAGGCGACCATCGACTTGTTGCTACCCGTTGCGTCGATGACCACGTCGGCCAGTTGGCCGTTCGTGAGGGCGGCGAGCGCCGTGACTTCGGAGCCGTCGCCCTTGGCCTGGATGACGCCGTCCACCTTCATGACGTCCGTGCAGAACTTCAGTCGGTCCGCATTCATATCCATCACCACGCACTTCGCGCCGGAGACCTTGACGAACTCCACGGCCGAGAGGCCGATCGGGCCGGCGCCGATGACGAGGACCGTCTCACCGACCTTAGGCGCGGCGCGGTCGACGGCATGGCAGCCGATGGCGAGGGTTTCGACGAGCGCGAGCTGGTCGTAGGAAAGCTTCGTCGAGACATGCAGCTTGCGGCCCGGGAGGAGGAATTTCTCCGCCATGCCCCCGTCGCACATCACGCCGAGGGTCTGATGGTTCTCGCAGCAGTTGGTAAAGCCGCGGCGACAGCTGTAGCACGTCTGGCAGTTGATGTAGGGCTCGACCGAGCAGCGGTCGCCCGGCTTGACGTTCGTCACGCCCGGGCCGACCGCGAGGACCTCGACGCCGAGCTCATGGCCGGGGACCCGCGGGTAGGAGTAGAACGGCATCTTGCCGAGGTAGCCGCCGTAGTCGGTTCCGCAGATGCCGATGCGGTGGACGCGCACGACCGCCTCACCGGCGGCGGGCGCGGGCGGCTCGGGGAGTTCGATCCGCGCGAACTGGCCCGGCTGGTCGAGACGGATGGCCTTCATCGGCTCAGTTATTCTCCTTCAGGCCTTCCAGGTGGCCGAGGTTCTTCACCGGGGCGAAGATGGCCAGGACCTCGGCGAGGAGCTGCTGATCGATCGGCTCCGCGGCCCACTTGGCCCAATTGCGGATGTTGGTCGGGTTGGCGCTGCCCGAGACCGTCGTGGTGATATCGGGATGCTGGAGCGAGAACTGCAGGGCGAGCTTAGCGATGTCGCTACCCTTCGCGGCGCAATGGGCGGCGGCGGCGCGGGCGGCGGTCTTCACTTCTTCCGGCTCCTTGAGCCAGGCGGGGAGCGGGGCGTTGGTGAGCAGGCGGGCGCTGAACGGGCCGGCGTTCATCACGCCGATGCCCTTGGCCTTGAGGTAAGGCACCGTCTCGTCGGAGAAGCGGGTGTTCTGGAGCGTGTGCTGGTTGTAGCTCAGCACGCAGTCGACCTCGGCCTGGTCGCAGATGAACTTGAAGATCTTCTGCGGGTAGCCACTGAAGCCGATGGCCTTCACCTTGCCGGCCTGCTTCGCTTTGCGAAGGGCGGGGATGGTCTCGTCGACGATCTGCTGCATCGGGACGAATTCGATGTCGTGGCAGAGGACGATGTCGAGGTGGTCGGTACCAAGGCGGTGCAGGGAGACGTCGATACTTTCCGCGACGCGCTTCGCGGTGAAGTCGAAGTGGGTCAGGTCATAACGGCCGATCTTCGTGCAGAGCTTATAGCTGTCGCGCGGGACGCCGCGGAGGGCGACACCCAGGAGCACTTCGGAGATGCCGCGGCCGTAGAAGGGCGACGTGTCGATGAAGTTGAGGCCACAGTCGAGAGCGACCTGGACGGATTTGAGGGCGTCGTCGAGGGCGACGCTGCGAAATTCCTGGCCGAGCGACGAGGCGCCGAAGCTGAGGATCGGGAGTTCGATCCCGGTCTTTCCGAGGGTACGGGTTTTCATGGGGTGATTGTTCAGGCGGTGCGGCAGCCGACGGTGAGGAGCACGTTGCCCCAGAGGGCCTGGTCGCCGGTCTGGATGGTCAGGATGTGGTCGCCGGATTCGACGGCTTTGTAGAAGTCCCACTTCAGGATCGGCTGCAGTTCGAGCTTCAGGCCGGCGGCCTTCACTTCCTGGCGGAACTCGGCCCAGACGGGCGGCTCGCCCTTCTGTGCGTAGGAGTCGTCGGCCGGGATGCCCATCGTGTTGACGGCGTCGACCGGCACGGCGCTGAGCACCGCGCGGAGGACTTGGGCGACGGTCGGGATGCCTGGGGAAAGGTTGAGCGAGACCAGCTCGGCGTTCGGTCCCTTCTTGCCCCAGACCGGGTAGTTGCCGTCGGCGATCAGGATGACCGAGTGATGGCCGGCGCGCGCGAGCACTTCGGAGATCTTCGGATGGATGAGCTGGTGCTTGAGCATGGTCTTAGCGGGGTAAGTGGGTGCGGATGGCCTTGATCGTCTGCGCGGCGGCGGCTTCGGAGTCAGGCAGCGGCAGGATCTCGCCGGAGAGATAACCGGCGAAGGCGATGTCCTTGAGCGCGGCGACGACCGAGGCGGCGTCCGTGTGGCCAAAGCCGATCGCCTGACGGTTGCTGTCGGCGAAGTGGACATGGCCGACGTGACGTCCGCAGGCGCGGAGCGTGGCGGCGTTCGAGACCTCCTCGATGTTCATGTGGAACAGGTCGCAGAGCAGCTGCACGTTCGCGATCTGGCGGGCTTCGAGGAATTGCGCGGCGTCGAGCTGACGGTTCAGGAGATTCGTCTCGTAGCGATTAAGCGGCTCGTAGAGGAGCGGCACGCCGTAGCGGGCGGCGTGGGCGCCGAGGTCGGTGAGCGCTTCGGCGAGCCAGGTCAGGGCCTGGTCGCGGGAGACATCGCCCTCGGCCTTGCCCTGCATCGAGCCGATGATCGCCGGAGCCTTGAATTCGCCGCCCACATCGATGATTGCGCGGATGAATTCACGGGCCTGCTCGCGGATGCTGGGGTCGGCGTGGGTCAGGTGCCACTTGTGGACGAGCCAGCCTCCCCCGGTGCCGAAGGCCGCGGCGGCGAGGCCGTGCTGCTTGAGCATCGCATGTAGTGCGGGCCGGTCGATCGAGGCGGCGGACGGGGCGAAGATCTCGATCGCGTCGAAGCCCAGCTTCGCGGCGGAAGCCGCGGCGGGGGCGAGGCCGTCCCAATAGACGAAGGGACCGCCCTTGGCTTGGGCGACGAGGGAGACGGTGATCGCGGATCTAATCACGTGGGAACTCTGCCCTTCCCGCGAAGGAGGGGCAAGTTCCGCTTAAATGACTTTAAACGAAAAACGGCGCGAAGTGGCCGAGAAGCGGCAACTTACTCCGTCATTCCCTGCGAAGTGCGACCCTTCACGAGGCGCTGCACTAAGGCAAAGCGGAGGATCTGCTCCATCTTCGCGATCTCAACTGGGTCGATATCCTTCTGACCGCGGGCGGCCTCGACGGCTTCGCGAGCACGCGCTTCGGCGTTCTCGACGGCCTTGAGGTCGATCTTGGATTCGTCGATAGCGGCTTCGGTCACAACCGAGACCTTATCGGAGACGACGCGGACGAAGCCCTGGTCGATAGCGAGGCGGCTGATCTTGCCGTCGATCGTCAGGATCACTTCGCCGGCAGCGATGATCGCGGTGATAGGCTGGTGGCCGGGCAGGATGCCGATGCTGCCCATGGCGGTGGGCAGGGTCACCTTGTCCGCCGTGCCTTCATAGGCTCGGCGATCAGGGGTGACGATTTCGACCGTAAGGGACATGTGGGCTTATTTCTTGGACTGTCCAGAAGCGGCGAGAACCTCGTCGATGCCGCCCTTCATGTAGAAGTCGTTCTCGTTCACGTGGTCGAGCTCGCCGGAGAGGATCATCTCGAAGCCGCGCAACGTGTCGTCGAGGGCGACGTACTTGCCGGGCGAGCCCGTGAAGATTTCCGCGACGTGGAACGGCTGGGAGAGGAACTTCTGCACCTTACGGGCGCGGAAGACGACGAGCTTGTCGTCAGGGGAGAGTTCATCGAGACCCAGGATCGCGATGATATCCTGGAGATCCTTGTATCGCTGGAGCAGGCCCTGCACGCCGCGAGCGACGCGGAAGTGACGGTCGCCGACGACTTCGGGAGCGAGCGCGGTCGAGGTGGAAGCGAGCGGGTCGACGGCCGGGTAGATACCCAGTTCGGCGATGCGGCGCTCAAGCACGACGGTCGAGTCAAGGTGAGCGAAGGTGTTAGCCGGGGCCGGGTCGGTCAAGTCGTCCGCCGGGACGTACACGGCCTGGAAGGACGTGATCGAGCCCTTCTTGGTCGAGGTGATGCGTTCCTGGAGGTTACCCATTTCGGAGGCGAGGGTCGGCTGGTAACCCACCGCGGAGGGAGAGCGACCAAGGAGAGCGGACACTTCGGAGCCGGCCTGGGAGAAGCGGAAGACGTTGTCGACGAAGAGGAGAACGTCGCGGTTCTGTTCGTCACGGAAGAATTCCGCCATCGCGAGAGCCGAGAGCGCGACGCGCATACGGGCACCGGGCGGCTCATTCATCTGGCCGTACACGAGGGCGACCTTGGACTTCGAGAGATCCTTCTGGTCGATAACGCCCGCTTCGGACATTTCGTGGTAGAGGTCATTGCCTTCACGGGAGCGCTCGCCGACGCCGGCGAAGACGGAGAAACCGCCCTGCTTCATCGCGATGTTATTGATGAGCTCCATGATGACGACGGTCTTGCCGACGCCAGCGCCACCGAAGGCGCCGACCTTACCGCCCTTGACGAAGGGACAGATCAAATCGATGACCTTGATGCCGGTGCCGAGGAGTTCGGCGGAAGTAGCCTGCTCGGTGAGGGGCGGGGGGAGGCGGTGGATCGGGTAGCGCTTCGTGTGCTCGACCGGGCCGCGTTCGTCGACGGCGTCGCCGGTGACGTTAAAGATGCGGCCGAGGACACCGTTGCCTACGGGCACGGTGATCGGGGCGCCAGTGTCGACGGCATCGCCGCCGCGCACCAGGCCTTCGGTGGAAGTCATCGCCACGGCGCGGACGAGTCCGTTGCCGAGGTGCTGCTGGACCTCGAGGATCAGCTTGGTGACCTTTCCTTCGACCTTATAGTCGATCTGGATCGCATTGTAGATCTCAGGGACCTTGTCGGAGGGGAATTGGACGTCGACGACGGCGCCGAGGACTTGGGTGATCGTTCCTTTAGTGCTCATGATATTGGTAGAAGTGGGAGGGGTTGGAAATTACTGGGCGGCGGCGCCGGCGGTGAGCTCCAGGATTTCCTGGGTGATCGCAGCCTGACGGGCCTTGTTATATTCGAGGGACAGGGCGGCGCTGATCTTCTTGGCGTTGTCGGTGGCGGCCTTCATGGCGACCATGCGCGAGCTGAACTCGGAAGCCTTAGATTCCAGGACGGCCTGGTGAACGGCCTGCTTAAAGAAGAGAGCGGGTAGCTGGTTGAGGATCGCGGCGGCGGAAGGCTCGAAGAGCATGTCGCGTTCGTCGTCCTCGATCTTCGGCGCCGGAATGCCGAGCTTGGTGCGGAACTCGCGGGCTTGGGCGACGAGGCTGTCGGCAGGCAGGAGCTGCAGGACGCGCGGGGTCTGCACCATCGTATTCTTGAAGTGGGCGAAAAGGACTTCGACCGTATCGACCGTGCCTTCGGTGAAGGCCTTGATCAGGTATTCGGCGGCGGGGCGGACTTCCGAGAAGTTGGCGCGGTCGGTGACCGGGAAGTCGGCGAGGATTTTGCGTCCGGAGCGCGCGATGGCCTGGGCGCCCTTGCGGCCGATGCAGACGAAGACGGCGTTCTTCTGTTCAGCGGCGAGGCGGATCAGGTTGCCGTTGAGCGCGCCGGCCATGCCCTTGTCAGGCGTGACGAGGAGGATGCCGCGGACCTTGACCTCACGCTTGGTGAGCAAAGGGTGGGAAAATTCGCCGACCTTGGACTGGGCGGTGTCGAGGATTTCGCCAAGGAGCTCGGCGTAGGCGCGGCCCGCGCGGGCGGCGTCCTGGGCGCGCTTCATCTTCGACGACGCCACGAGCTGCATGGCCCGGGTGATCTGGCCGGTGCTCTTGACCGATTTGATTCGGTTGCGGATCTCGCGGAGTCCTTTGGGCATGGAGCGTGGCGGTGGCTGGGAAGAGGAAGGCTACGCGGCTCAGGCCTTGAAGCTACGGCGCCAGGTTTCGCAGGCGGACTTCAGCTCGGCTTCGCCGTCTTTCTCGATCTTGTTGCCGAGGCGGATCTTCGCGAGAATGGCCGGCTTGGCGGTTTCGAGATGGGCCTGAAGGGAAGCGGAGGCAGCCTGGACGGACTTCACCGGCATGTCATTGAAGAAGCCGTTCTGCATGGCCCAGATGATACCGCATTGGATGTCAGCGGACTTCGGGGCGGTCGGGGGCTGCTTGAAGAGTTCAACGAAGCGGTCACCCTTATCGAGGATGCCCTTGGTCTGCGCGTCGAGGTCGGAGCCGAACTGAGCGAACGCCGCGAGTTCGCGGTAGTTGGCGAGCTCGCCCTTGACCTTGCCGGCGACCTGCTTGAAGGCCTTGATCTGCGCGGCGGAACCGACGCGCGAAACGGAGAGACCGACGGAGACGGCGGGGCGGATGCCCTGATTGAAGAGGTCGGTCTGGAGGAACACCTGGCCGTCGGTGATCGAGATCACGTTGGTCGGAATGTACGCGGACACGTCGCCGGCCTGCGTCTCGATGATCGGCAGAGCGGTGAGCGAACCCTTGCCAGCGAGACGAGCGGAGCGCTCGAGGAGGCGGGAGTGGAGGTAGAATACGTCGCCCGGGTAGGCTTCGCGGCCGGACGGACGCTTCAGGATGAGCGAGATCTGACGGTAGGCGGCGGCGTGCTTGGAAAGGTCATCGTAAACGATGAGCGCGTCGTGGCCGTTTTCCATGAACCACTCACCGATGGCGGTGCCGGAGAAAGGAGCGAAAACCTGATTGGCGGCGTTGTCGGCGGCCGAAGCGGCGACGACGACGGTGAATTCCGTGGCGCCGGCCTTTTCGAGGGTTCCGATCGTGCGGGCGATGGAGGAGTTCTTCGTGCCGATGGCGACGTAGATCGAATACACCGGGCGGAAGTTGGCGTCGCCGGAGGCGAGACCGACGCGGTTGGCGTTGGCCTGGTTGATGATCGTGTCGATCGCGATGGTGGTCTTGCCCGTGGCGCGGTCACCAATGATGAGCTCGCGCTGGCCGCGGCCGATCGGGATCATGGCGTCGATGGCCATGATGCCGGTCTGCATCGGCTGGTCGACGGACTTACGAGGGATGATGCCCGGGGCGATCTTCTCGACCGGGTAACGTTCGCTGGAGACGATGGGGCCCTTGCCGTCGAGCGGGTTGCCGAGGGCGTCGACGACTCGGCCGAGGAGACCTTTGCCGACGGGGATGGAGAGGAGGCGACCAGTGGTCTTGGCTTCCATGCCTTCCTTGAGGCTGGAGATGTCGCCCATGATCACGCAGCCGACGGTGTCTTCGGCGAGATTGAGCGCGACGCCCTGCAGGCCTCCGGGCAGCTCGATCATCTCGTTCATCATGACGCCCGAGAGGCCGTCGATGGAGGCGACACCGTCCGCAAGGGTGACGATGGTGCCGACGTTGGATTTGCCGGCGCGGGTATCAAGGCCGGCGATGGCTTTCTGGATCTGGTCGATCGCGTTGCTCATTGTGTTTAGTAAATCGGGTTAAGGTTGGGGGAGGAGTTCAGGAAAGGGACTTGGCGAGGTTGGCCAGGCGCAGCGAGGCCGTGAGGTCGGTGACGTCGTCGCCCACGCGCACGCGAAAGCCGGCGAGGAGCGCGTCGTTGCGACGGGCGACTGGGCGGACGGTGCGGCCGAGGAGTTTGGAGAAGTGTGCAGCGATCGCATCGGCCTCAGCCGTGGCGAGCGGACCGGCGTGCTCGATGCGGGCTTCGCCGCGGGCGAGCTCGCGACGAATGTTCGCGAGGTAGGCACGCAGGAGCGGGCGGAGCTGGTGGGCCGCGCGGGACTTCGTGAGCGCGGCGAGCACGGCTCCGACCAGGTCGGCGGAGACCACGCCGCCCTCAAGGGACATAGCGAGGAGGCGCTTGGCTTCGGCTCGGACGGAGGCGGCGGACATCGGAAGAGAAAGGGCTTAGCGAGCGAGCTGCTTGACGGCGGCCTCGTTGAGGCGACCGCGCATGGAGTCGTCGAGATTCTGTTCGAGCACCTTGGCGGCGGTCTCGACCACGAGGCGGGAGACTTCGCCGCGGACTTCGTTCATCATCTTCACGCGATCGGCTTCGATGGCGGCCGTGGCCTTGGCGATGACTTCGGTCTGGGCGGCCTGGGCTTCGGCGCGGGAAGCTTCGATGGTGGCCTTGGCGGAGTTGCGGGCGTCAGCGAGGATCTTGGCCGCTTCTTCGGAAGCCGCGACGAGCTTGGCTTCGGCGGTCTTCTGCGCGGAGGCGAGTTGGGCTTCAGCGGCGGAGCGGTCCTTCTGGAGCTGCTCGGCCTGGCGGATGCGTTCCTCGAGCTGGCCGAGGGCCGGCTTGATGGCGAACTTGTAGAGGACGAAGGCAAGGATCGCGAAGTTGATGACCTGGACGAGCAGGTGCGGGCCATCGACACCGAAGGAGCCGAAGAGCTTGATGATGTCGCCGAGGGGGCCGTGGGATTCGGTGGCGGCGGCGCCGTGGGCGGCGGCCTTGGCAGGTTCGGCGGCGAGGAGAGCGGAGAGGAAGGTCATGGTGAGGACTTTGAAATAGGTGTGGGTTTCAGCGCTGGGAAAGAGAAGTGGCGGGCCCCTTACGGGGCCGCGCCACGTGACCGGTTACTTCGCGAGGAAGATCGCGTAGAACGCGACGGCTTCAGCGAGAGCCATGCCCAGGATGGACTGGACGAGGATCTTACCGGAAGCATCCGGATTGCGACCCACGGATTCGACGGCCTTGGCGCCCACGAGACCCACGCCGATAGCGGCAGCGAGACAGCCGGCAGCGGCAGGGAGGGAACCAGTGATTTCAGCGATGATCATGTTGTTTTGTTTTTGGTTTTTCCTTGGCGCGCCGCCGGGGGATTCCCGGCATGTCGCGCGCCTCGAAAGCGAAAGGTCAGTGGGCGTGCTCCTCGTCGTGGCCACCTTCGTGGTTGCAGATGAGGCCGATATACACGGCGGAGAGGAGGGTGAAGACGAAGGCCTGAATGAGACCCACGAGCACTTCGAGGAGACCGGCGATAGCGGGGACGACGTATGGGGCGATACCGCCGAGGGCGTGGATCAGGTTCTCGCCGCCGAAGACGTTACCATAGAGACGGAACGAAAGGGAGATGAGGCGGAAAGCGATGGAGACGACTTCGATACCGCCCACGCCGAGGAAGATGAAGCTGAGCATGATCCACATCGGGGTGCTGAGTTCCTTCTTATCCGCTTTGTTGCCGAAGAGGTCGAAAATCAGCACCTTGAAGCCCGCATAGCGCAGCACGAAATAGGTCCAGGCGACGAACGAGATAATCGACAGCGCGAGGGTGGTGTTGAGGTCGGAAGTCGCCGGGCGGATCGCTTCAAGCCAGTGGCCGTCCGCGTTGTACTTGATGGTGCCGACGCCGGGGAGCAGGCCGCTCCAGTTCATCAGCAGGATGAAGATGAAGAAACCGCAGAGGGTGGGGAATACCTTGCCGATCATGCTCTTGCCGACGATTGGCTCGAGGGCGTCGCGGAGACCGGAGGCCATATTCTCGACGAGGGCCTGACCCTTATTCGGGACGATCTTTGGCGTGCCGATGAGGACACGGATGGCGATGATGATGATGGCCGCGAGGATCCAGGTGGTCAGGATTGAGTTGGAGACCAGGATGCCACCAATCTCAAAGAGGTCGGTCGCCTTCGGATTGACGCCTTCAGCGCTCGCAAGAGCGAAGGCTGGGGCAAAGAGACTGAGGAGGAAAAGAGGGCGCATTTAGACGCGGGAAAGGATTGGTGAACGATTCCCTGCAAGATGGTCAACCCTGCGAGCACCCCCTGCCCCAGAGTAAGCACCCCTACGCACCTCCTATTAGATGAACTAATCCACCCCGCCCTTACGGAGAGAGGCGCACGATGTCCCAAACGCCCTTATTCAGGGTGTAATGGAAGCGGTCGTGGAGCCGATTGGTCCGCCCCTGCCAGAACTCGAAGCTGATCGGGACCAGGCGGTATCCGCCCCAATGCGGGGGCTTCGGGACCTGGCCCTCGGGATGTTTGGCCTTCAGATCAGCTAGGCGTGCCTCCAGGACCTTCCGGTCAGCAATGATATCGCTCTGATTGGAAGCCAAGGCCCCCAACTGGCTACCGTAGGGGCGGCGCGCAAAATAAGTCACCGATTCTTCCTCGGAAGTCTTTATTAGTGAACCAGTTATGTGAATCTGTCGCTCGAGCGAAAACCACGGGAAAAGGAGGGTGACCCGGGGGTTGGCGGCGATTTCCTCCCCCTTCTTACTGTCGTAGTTAGTGAAGAAGGAGAAACCACGCTCGTCGGCAGCCTTGAGGAGCACGGTCCGGGAGGAGGGGAACCCATCGCGGCCAAGGGTCGAGAGGACCATGGCGTTAGGCTCGATGACCCCGGCGGTCTTAGCCTGCTCGAACCACGCCTTGAACTGGGCCAACGGATGATCGAGCAGCTCATGACGGTCAATACCGTGGGCGGCATACTCTTTACGGAATTCCGAAAGGTCCATGCCGTGACTCTAAACGAAGCAGCCCGCCCTGCAAGCGTTAGCACCCTTCCCTCTCGCCAGACCAGTCCGGCCTCCCACTTTAAGCGCCGTGAATCTGGTGCTCATAACCGCCGACGAAGCCAAGTCCGGGCTCCCGCCCGATGACGCCCGCGCCCGACACCTGCGCGAGACGGTCGGACTCGCAGTCGGCAGCACGTTCCACATCGGCGTCGAGAACGGCCTGCGTGGCATTGCCACCATCACGACAATCGCCCCGCAGCTCACCTTCGGCGTCGCCTGGGAAAAGTCTCCGCAGGCACGCCTGCCCCTCACGGTGCTCATCGGGCTACCGCGTCCGCAGACCGCGAAGAAAGTCCTGCACGACCTCGCGAGCCTCGGCGCCGCGCGCATCATTTTCTTCGAGTCGGCGAAAGGCGACCCCGGCTACCTCACGAGCTCGCTCTGGAAAGACGGCGAATGGCGCGAGCATGTCATCAAGGGAACCGAGCAGGCGTGCTCGGCACTCGTACCCGAAGTGACGCGCGTCGGCTCGCTGACCGAAGCACTCATCGGCCTCGAGGCGAATACGTGGAAGCTCGCACTCGATCCGTATGAAGCGACGGGGGCTCCGGAAATTTCCTCCCCAGCGAAAGCCGCCGTGCTCGCCATTGGCCCGGAACGCGGCTTCGCCGAAGGCGAGCGAGCGACGCTCCGCCAAGCCGGCTTCGCCTTCGCGCACTTGGGCGATCGCATCCTGCGCGTCGAAGCCGCCGCGCTCGTCGGCGGTGCGCTCATGCTCGCGCAGCTGCGCGCGTGGGCGAAGCACCGGCCGGTCGACGGCTGATCACTCCGCGGCCTTGCGGACAAGCACGGACGCGGCGGGCTGTCCTTTGCCTTTGCCGATCACCTTACGCAGCTTCCAACCTTCGGG
>Ga0315909_10008075_pt1 | contig 11606 bp, 30 predicted proteins | sample LakEriMetagenome_11_FD_203527 | JGI IMG/M metagenome (GOLD analysis project Ga0315909, IMG submission 203527) | Freshwater fungal communities from buoy surface, Lake Erie, Ohio, United States - Buoy 2 MA125 | ecosystem: Environmental > Aquatic > Freshwater > Lake | place: USA: Lake Erie, Ohio...
TACATAGTCTATTTGAAAGAGTATACAAAGGGTATCAAAGCGATTCTCCCAAAAGCTTTTACAAAGATGTACAAACCGGTCGAATACCTCCTCAAAAGAGTAATGCAGATTTTATACAGTATTTAATTAAACTAGCCGTAGCAAAAATGAAGACGATGTACGATGTAAATCATAGAAAGGCCGTCGCTGACCGGAACGCTATAGAAGATTGGAAGAAAGCCCAAGAACTTAATCAAAAGAACGCAGCTGCTACCGGAGGAGACTGGGACCCACAAGGATTAATGGAAAGATATGATATCGTAAGAGAAGATGATAATGTCCAACAAGATCTAGATGAAGTGGTTGAACAAATTGTAGATAGAGCTAGAAAAGCAACCCAGGGCTATATTAAACTTCTTAACAATAGAAGAGTACCCGGTATCAAACTAGGTGAGTATATCAAACAGAATATAAACCCGATCATCCAAGAGATAATGTCTCATGTAACAGAAAATAACCCTCATAAGAAAGCCCAATTAGAGAACTATCTCAAAGAACTCTTAACGACTACCTGGTTAACAGTTGATAGAGTATATTGGGATGTAGAGATGGATACTATAGTAAGAGGGGCGGTAGAGTTCGGTACAGCTGATATACAAGATCTAGAGAAGATGGCTAATAGAGGTAATAAAATAATAGATAACTCATAATGCGTAACCAATATAAAGTCCTAGAAGAGAAGTATACTCTAGAAGTAGAGGCCACTACTAAAGAAAAAGCTATCTATGATACTAAAGCACTAACTAAAAACTTTGTACCCACTGCTATAAACATATATAAGACTCAAGTAGAGCCTGTTATAAAGAGTTGGCCGGACTTTGATATAATGACGGATACTAATTTCAATCATAATATTATTACTAATCCAGCACGTGCCGTCGGGTTAATTGATAGGATTTTATATCATTCTTTAGGCTTACCGCCTGTGCAGCCTAAAGCTCTAGCTAAAGACCTCAATGGTATTTTAGAACGTTGGTTTGTATATCATCTTCATACTGCAGTGTACGATGTCGGCATCAAGCCGACCCCTATAGACTTTTATAAAGCTGCACAAAATAGCCAGATACCCCCTCAAAAGAGTAATGCGGATTTTATCCAGTATTTAATTAATGTAGTTGTACAGAAAATGGAAGAGGAGTATAAAAACTATTACCAAGCAGCAGTAAAGTCCGGAGACTTAGAAGATTGGAAAAGAGCTCAAGAACTTAATCAAAAGAACGCTCAAGCAACGGGTGGCGATTGGAACCCACAAGGATTAGCGGAAAGATATGATATCGTAAGAGAAGATGATATTATCCAACAAGATCTAGATAAGATGGCTGATAGAGGTAATAAACAAATAAATGCTCTACAAGGTAAAAAAAGAACATAAAGTAAGATCTATATCATCTGGTATCTATACAATAAAGGTTGGTAAAGAGATAGATGGTATAGAACAAGATAATGGTTATATCAGATTTAAATGCTTAGAGAGGGATATGTATATACCAATAGAGAAGGTAGAGCGAGTATCTATATAGAGAAAATTCAAACACATTCGGGAATTCAAACCCGTTTAGGGATTCAAACCCCCCGAACGGGTTTCCTATTAGATAGACCAGTAGAGAGGTAAATAGGTATAGAGAAGTAAAAGAGGGAGAGCGAAGTTGGTAATTATATCCGTATTAAACTAAGTTGGACCATAATTTTTTTTGCAAAATTTTTTATGTCAAAATCCTATATACGGCTAGTTTGGATATTCGAACCCCCGTGGAGATTCAAACAACCTGTGGTATTCGAATAAAACCTAGGTAATTATAGTCATTATGAGTATATGGCGCACCACGATACCAACCTCCCAGGACTTCCCTATCTGGGCATTCACCGATAACGATAGTGAAGTAGTTCTTCTTAGGAACTTCGAGGACTTTGATGACACTATTACTTGGTGCCATGCTGATATTCCCCAACCACCTAAGAGCAAGTTACGTCAGAAATACGAGATGTTATCGGATAGCCCGGTAGGCGAGGCCTGGGGTGCCTACGAATGGTTCAAGGCCGGGTATCGGTACGGTAATGAGCAGTTTGAGGGTACCGGGTGTTGCGGTAAATGTCAAGACAAAAAGTCGGCTCAATCACCATTTGTCAGTCCAGAAGAGTATTGGGATGAACCGAATGAGTCGGCCTTTGATGAGAGACTCTAATAGCCCTTGTTATATCCAGTTTAAAATAGGTCTAATACCAGTTTGATGTGGTATTAGAGGAGCTAAAGGTACTCGACATGAAGGTGAGTTTCTCGTACCTTTCCGAATAAGTCAATAAAAAAAGGGAAACTTGTGTAAAAAATAATCCGCGTAACCGCGGTGATTTGGCCCGGGCTGTCGCACCCATTCCCTTATTGTCCCATAATGATACGGATTTGTTGCCAAACCGCAAGATCAAAAGTGCCCAGGCCCCATAAACTTTTTGGGGAATAACCTTGCCGTTTTGGCAAAACGTTACCATAATATGCGGACAATTAAGTTATGAAACGTTACCAAGAGTCTCGTAAGTTAAACGAAGTCGCCGCTCAAAGCGATATTCCGATCTGGCCGGAGTTTGCTCCGGGCGATCCTACGGTAGGTCAAACGGTCTACCGCTTCTTCGATCGTAATGGTAAATACGTCGGCTGGTGCGATGTTACGATCGGTCATAAGTTCTTGATGGGCAAGCTGTACTACAAGACCAAGGGCGCTTATCGTATCAAGACGCGTAACTCTTACGATGCACGTACTACGAAGAAGATCTACATCTACGAGAAGAATCCGGGCGCGGGCTGCGATCATCTTGCGGCTTATGCAGTTAAGCGACAGATCGTTGCCGAGGACCTTATCGATAATACCGATCGCGAGGCACTCTGCAAACTGACTCGCGATCAAGTTGATGGCTTTGGATTTACCGCTTGGAACTTCTCGAACTTCCCCAATAAGTACAAAGTCATTCCGATTGACTTCAATACGAAGTTTCAGAAGGACATGCAGAACTTCTTGGATGCCAAGAAGCAAGAGCTGCTCGATTACCTCGATACGCAAATCGTTGATGTTCAACAAGCTAAGCAACTCGATGCTGTCAATGCAGCTGCTACTGGAGACGATTGGTCGCCAGCTGGTCTTGTTTGAGCTTGCCAGTTCGGATAAGGTAGCCATAATGATCGAACAATAAGGAGAACAAACATATGGGCATGGATCTAAAACCTATCAATCCTTCGGAGTTCGCTCCGAAAGACGAAAACGGCACTCCTGTCTGGGGCCGCTACAATTGGGCTGGCTGGAATATTCTGCGTAACAAGCTCATTGAATGGAAGATCGATACTTCCGAACTCAAGAGCCTGAACGATGGCGATGTTATCAGCGAAAGGACCTGCTTGGCGATTGCTGATGCGATCGAGAAGCATGCTCATGAGCTTGATGAGGAACATGCTGGTTGGCTTCAAGGCCATATCATTCGTTGGCGTACTTGTGGCGGGTACGAACAATGGTAAGATAAAGCTTGCAAGTTAATCCAAAAGTTACCATTATTACCACAATGAATAACAACATTTACAGCGAGTATCCCTATGCGTATGCTAGCGGGATCTACAAAGGCCGGCTCTCTTCGCTTTGGACCTATGATAGTATTCCTGGTATTGAAATTAAGGATTGGAAGGCGTTTAAGGCTTACATTGAGAACGAAGTCGCCAAATGCGATGCCGATATTGAGAAGTTTCGTAACAATCGATCCGTTTAAGCTTGCAAGTTACCAATAAAGTTACCATACTACTCTTATGAAAATCAAACTGACTGACGAGCAGCGCTTGAAGATGACTCTGGTCTTCGCGACCCTCAACGAGCTCCGTAACGATAAGAAGCTGATGAAGATGATGGAGCATTGTCAGACCACTGAGATTGAAGCGACGGTAGAGAACGAAGACGATGTTATGCGTTTGGCTAACTTCCACGAAGACCTACACGACTACGCGAGCAATTATTTCGATTTCAACGTTTGAGCTTGCCAATTCGGATAAGGTAGCCATACTGTACACAATGAAGAACAAACTCGCTCTTAAGCTCGTAGCCGCTGCAGACAAGTATCGCGCTGTCGAACGTAACTTCGAGGGTGCTGATAAGGTTGTTCAGGAAGATTATGAGGACCTGATCAGTATCGCAAATATGATCGAGTCTGAAGAGACCGATAGCCAGATCCAGACGGCGATGTGGAAGCTGGATACTCTTGTGCGCGATGTGATTCCTGATGACGTGTACTACTCCTTCAACAAATAACATGAACTTAGATATCCGTAAACTCTCTCCTGATCAGCGGTACTCGTTGATCCAGAAGCTGATTAATGCCGAGATCGATGACCGGGTCGCGGAAGACTTTGAAAGCAGTATGTTCGAGAACGAGGAAGGGTACCGTGATGAACTCATCTCTCAGTTCTGCGATTTTCTGAAAAAGGACTTGCAATCGGACAATGCTTAATCCATAATGTACGCATAATGAGAAACACAATTACTGACGTTGAGGTACTTGAGATCGCTCTTAACATCGAGAACAAGTACTCTGACCTAACTGATGCTGATTGGTATCGCATCGTTGATACGCTTGCTAAGCGAGCTCACGTCTAACACTTTTATGAACAACGACATCAAGGGCATTCATGCCTATGTGTACAATAACAAGCGCCATCCTGTTGGCGTCCTTGCGGCTCAGCCTTCCACGGCCAAGCCTACCGAGGTAATTATCGGCTGGTCGAAGTGCAATGCTTCGGCTGGTGATCGATTCAATAAGTCCTTGGGAGTGAAGATCGCTTACGAGCGATCGGCGCAGTCTTCCTACGCCGACATTCCCGACTCGATGAACGAGCAGTACTACCAGTTCCTGGATCGTGCTCGCCGCTACTTTAACGACAAGAACGTAATTGGATAACATCATGGCTAAGAAGAACAAACGAGATGACGCAATGCCGGTCGACCTGTTCGAGCGCGAGTACCGTCAAGAGATCGAATGGCAGACCGAAGTCCTTCTGGGCGACGGTGAGTTCAAGGAGTCCGAGTACGATGAAGCGTACGAGCGCGCCGTCGAGCTCGTTGCAGAGGACAAGGGTATTACCCTTTTGTAAGAAAAGGCTTGCAAGTTAATCCAAAAGTTCCATAATAATCTACATCATGAATAACATTACTAATGTCTACATTGACTCAACTAGCTCACGCGCTATCGTTATGCGGGATGGGACCTCACGTTCTCGTCGCTTCCTTCATACCAAGTTCGGTGGTAAGAAGCTCGCTACTAAGAAGGCTGCTGAGTACGCTCAGTACCTCCATAACTGCCCTCCAGATCAATTCTTCAAGGCTATCCGTTCTGTTGGTCGGCCTTTGAAGTCTGAGTTCTTCGGTCGTCGTATCATCGCTAACTAACAACAACGAATCCCCGTGGAGATTCAAACCTGCACGGGGATTCAAACTTACTAATCTAGCTTAAGAAAGTTTCAAAAAGTAGTTGATTTATTATACAATCCATCCATAATTGTAACGTAACTTAAATAACATGAATACCGATACCAATACTATCAATACCAAGAACACTCAGACCCCTGAGGCTAAGGCTAAGCGTGCTGCTACCGTTGCTACCAAGCGTGAGCAGAAGGCTTCAGAGCGTGGCTACACTCTTCCGCTCGTGCTTACCTGCAAGGTGACCGGCAAGGCCGTTAAGTATACCAGCGCTGCGTACATCGATAAGTGCATCGCGAAGGCTGGGTCCCTGGAGGCTCTCCAGAAGAACTACGTAAGCCGTGAGGGCAAGCGTACTTCGAAGGCCTGAGTAACACGGGGCCCTTAACTGGGCCCCTCTATCTTTGCCGTGCTGGCCGGCGTCTAGTCCAGCTTTTCATCACATGTCACCGTGGTCGAGCACATCGGCTACGGTGACCTCGTGTTCGGACTCGCCGATCAACGAGGGGCTATTATGCAGGGTTCCTTTTGAAAGTGCTAGTACTTTTTTGTAAGGTAGTTAACTTTTTTAATTGAGGTTTATGTGTGAGAATGTATTATGTTGGTTGATGAAAATTAATTATGTTTATTGGGAGGTTGGTTTTGATGGGATTGTTAATGTGGTGAGGAATAGTTTTGAGGTTGAAAAGTTTAATGTGGGGTGTTGTATGGAGAGGTTTTTTGAGGATAATGATTTTAGTTGGAGTGAGAATGAAGATGGGTTTAAGTGGAATGAAGATGGAGGGAGTTGTTTTGTGGTGGAAGGGGTTGATGGGAGTATGAGGTGGGTTTATTGGAAGGATTAGTTTTGTTAATGAGTGAAAAGTTTTGAAGATTTTAATTGAAGTTAATGATGAAAGGAGTATTATGTTTGTGATGAATAAAAAATATAAAGTTGTAAATGTTTATAGTGGGTATGGTGAGATGGATTTTAATGGGTTTGATGTAGTTGAAGGTAAGAGTTTGAAGGATGTTTGTATTAAGTTGTTGGAGGAGAAGAAGAAGAGATTTGAAGATGATGATTGTGTTAGTTATTTTGAAGAGTTTGTTAATTGTTGGGGAGTAGAAGGTAAGATTGGAAGTGTTGGTGATGGGGAGGAAGGTTATGATTTAGTTTTTGAAGAGGGGAGTGAGTGGTATGAGAAGATTGATAGGAGTGATGATTGGAATGATGAAGAGTTGAATGAGTGGATGAAGTTGAATAGTGAAGGGTTGATGTTTGAAGTAGATGGAAAGATTTGAGTTGATTGTTTGAAAGGTTTAGATTAAATTAATTGTGATGAAAATTAATAATGTAATTATTGATGAAGGGGTGAAAGAGGAGATGAAGTGGTTTAGGGAGAATGTTAATGAGGAGTTGGAGGATAGGTGGTTTAGTTGGAGTAATGTTTTTGAGGGTATTAATGATTTTGAGTTTAAGAAGGGATTGTTTTATGTTTGGTTGAGTTGGGATAGGATGGGTTTTGTTGAAGAGTTTGAGGTTGATAATGTGGAAGAGAGAGTTAAGGAAGAAGAAGAGGAATGGGGTAAGAGGTTTTATGAGGATGATAAGGTGGTGTTGATTAATGGAGAAGATGGGATGATGGTTTGGGTTAAGTGAAGATTTGAGTTGAAATTTAAAATGAAAGGAGTATGATTAAGGAGATGAAAATTAAAGTAATTAAGTTAAGTGTAGGTGGTTGTAATAGTGATATTGTATGGTTTGATGAAGAGTATTTGGTTGATGAGAGTGAGTTTAGTTTTAAGATGAAGGAGAAGGAGGAGGAAGGTGGAGGTAATGAAGGTTGTAGATTTTGGTTTATTAGAGAAGATAGTGAGTATTTTAATTTGGATGGAGAGGAGTTTATTGAAAAGGAGTTGGATTGTAAGTTAAGTGAGAAGTATAATTATGTTTGTAGGTTGGATGATTATTGGAATGAAGTGAATGAGAAGTTTGGAGTGAAGGAAGATGGTTATGAAGAGGAGTGTGATTTAGAAGAAGTTGAGAAGGAGTGATTTTTTAGTTGATTAATTAAAAAGAAAGGAGTATTATTTTAATGATGAAAAATATTAGTGTTTGGTATAATAGGTTTGGGGTGGATGAGTGTTATTTTGAGATGAAGGGGGAGTGGAATAAGGAGAGTTTGGTTGAGATTGGAAAGAAGGTAGATATTTGTGAGGGGGTTGATTTTAAGTTGTTTGAGGAAGAGGTGAGTGGTAAGGGTTGGGTGATGTATGGGTATGATGGTATTGGGGTGTTTGTGGTGGATGAGGGGTATGATGTTGATAAGTGTAAGGATGAGTATGATGTGAAGTATGAGGTAGAGATAGGGTAGAGATAGGGTAGGATAAGTTTTTTTAATAGGGGGAATTAATTATTTTAATTCCCTTTTTTTATTTAAAAAAAGCTTGCAAATTTAATTAAAAGTTACATCATTATTGTTGATGAAAATTAAATTAACTGCTGAGCAAAAAGCTAAAATGGAAGCTATTTTTAATAATATGAATGAGCTTTCTGAAGATAAAAATTTTATGAAAGCTTTAAAATATGTAGAAAATAATTTCGATAAAGCTGCTAAAGATAAAAATAATATTGAAAAAGATGTTTATAATTTAGGTAACTTTATAGAAAATATTATAGATACTGCTAAATGCAATTTTAATTATTATAACATTTAAGTTAATATAAATCTTATAGAAGCCATTAGCCAATCTAATGGCTTTTTTTATTGCAAGTTGCCGTAAAAGTTACATCATTATTGTTGATGAAAATTATTAAAGATCAAATTATTACGCAAGTCGGCAAGATTAAGCTGCATGATATGGTTGGGGGCGAGCTAGTTGTTGGCTTTTCTGATGATGGCAAGCAAGTTTATACACGAGAAGTTGGGGATGAAGGCAGCAGCATTCCCTATAAAGAAGCTCTAGAAATGCTCGAATAAGATTCTTAATAAGGCCATTAGAAATCTAATGGCCTTTTTTCTTGCATACTACCCTAAAAGTTACATCATCATTCACGTAATGAATTACAACACCCTCACCCCCGAGATCAGTGCACTAGCTCGCAATGCTATGTTTGAAGAAGGGATCGACATTCCTGAGAATGTTTTTGGGACTCTGCATGAAGAGCTTAAGCTTGAGATGCTGAGAGAGTATGCTTTAGAGCTTGAACAAACTGTCTTCAGCCTGTAACATATCTGAACAATGAAAGACTTTTACGAAATGATTGGTTATGTCCTGACGATCTTGTGTATCGTCTTCCTCATCAGTCTGCTCCTGAGCTTACCGGTAATGTGGTTGTGGAACAGCACTCTACCGGATCTGTTCGGCTTCAAGAGTATCGATTGGTGGACGGCTTGGAAGCTCTCTATGCTCTGTGGATTTTTGTTCGGTACTTCTGCTCGAACCAGCACAAATAAGTCTTGACCTCTTACGAATAAGTTACATACTGTCTTACGATGAATGACGAAATCGAAGTCCAAGAAGAAGTGAAGAAGCCGTTCGAGTTGGTCAATCCGACCCCTCTTCAGCTTCAGCTCATTGAGTCTGCTCAAGAGATGGGACTGGATGTGGAATGGTACAAAGAGCATATCCTAACTGATCCGATCTGCCTGAATGGGCTTGAACTCGTAACTGAATAACCTACACTACTGTTATGGTTGAACTAACTGAAGCCCAACTGTACAATCTAGGCAGCCGGTCGTCCCCATATGATGACAGCCGTCTGCTTATGTTCCACATCAAGCATCTCAGACATGAGCACAATCTACCTATCCGGACGATCGCCAATCGTACTGGAATGAAGATGAAGAACGTCCAGAAGTATCTGGATGCAACTTTCGACAAGTACGGCAGGATTGTGCTTGCCAAGTAACATAAGGTAGCCATACTGTACACAATGAGCCAACATTCTGACATTCTTAAGTTCGAGATCGCCGAGGGCATCGATGATGGTCTCTCCACCGAGCGTATCATCGAGCGCATCGAGGGGGTACTGGATACTCTGGATTGGGACTCCGATACGATCGATAATGTTCCGGTTGATGCTCACAATACCGCCAAATGGATGCGCACTCAGAAGGACGGGATGTATGGGGTGAGCCATGATCAGCTCGATCACTTCATCAACGAGTCCGGCCGCCGCTTGAAGATGTTCTAACAATGAATCCTGAATACCACATCAAGTTCTATCTGATGGAAGAGGTTCTACGCCAGAAGAAGGCGTACATTGCTGAGGTTGGACTCCGTGAGTATCAAGCTCTGTTCGATCTGGTCACAAGTGGATACATCAAGGACTGGAAGACACTTAAGGAGCATCTTGGTGAGCTTACTCCTGAGGCTCAGGCCCTCTCTCAGCTTAATTAAAGCTTGCCACTCTCACAAAAGGTACCATACTCTTACTCATGATGACCGACAAATGGACCGAATGCTTTGAGCTGTTTCGTATTCTGGCGCCTGACTTCCAACATGTCTTGCGCAAGTGTGCTGCAGAACATCTGATTGAGCGGGGATGTGAAGAGGTGGGCTCTTCTGATGTGAACAACGAACTCTTTCATATGTGGACTGCTGCTGGTGAGTTCTGGCACCAAGCCATCATCAATGAAGTCAATCGCGGTTAAGAGTTGCCATCTTAATCAATCCATCCATACTGTACACAATGACGTCCAAAGTAGATATGAAGGGCAAGACTTGCGTAAAATGCAAGAAAGGCAAATACAATGAGACAAGCATTCAAGATGATATGCATGGAGTATTGCATTGTGATAAATGCGGACACGAAACCAAGCGCTGGGCCATTACCGCGGCCAAATAAAGCTTGCCAATATCCAATAGGTAGCCATACTGTAACATAATGACAACCATTGCACCTAACAAAGTAGTCCTGACCTGTAACGTAACCGGTAAGACCGTAACGTGGACTAATAAGAAGATCATTCAACAGAAGATTGATAAGTATGGATCACTCGAGACGTTTATGAGTAAGTACACCTCCAAAGGATCTAAGAAGAAGAATAAGACCGAGAAGGTTGGTGTCACTCTTAAGCCTATTCTACAAGAAGGAGTTAAGATGGGCCAGATGTCTCCAGAAGAGTACACCACCAAGTACGTCCAGAAGAGGTACGAGTATAAAGATGGTACGACCTGCACAGTGGTTGTGCCAGAACCAGTTGTTGCTAGCAACCCGGTTGTTTAACAACACCTAAGCGCAGAAATTAGTCTAGTAAATCTAGACGCGCGAACCACATATATCGCGCATGCCAACTTTTTACGGATTTTTTTAGGCCAATTTCCTATATAGGCCCGTTCTCTCGAAATCCCTATTTACGCTTTTTGCCTTTGTCTGATCGGGTAGCTCTCGGGGGTTTACCGGTTACTTTATCGGTAGCACCTCTACTCCTAAGCCAGGCCGCGAATTTCTTAGAGGTATGCCCTTCTGGGGGCAGGATAAACCAGGACTTGCTGGACATGTTATTTGCGCTTTTTGCCTTTGTCTGATCGGGTAGCTCGGATAGTTTTAGCTACTCCACCTCTACTACGATAGGTCTTTGCTTGTTCTTTGGATATAGTTCCCATTGGGAGAATAACGTGCCATTTGTTTGTTGCCATGGTACTTATATTATAATGGAGTTCCCGATAAGTACTAGTACCCATTATGAACACCCCGTATACGTTTGTTATTACCGAAGGCGACCTTATTCTCGAGCCTCGTATTGGTCCGAATCATTTAAATGCAGAACCTGGCCAGATGTATGAATTACAAGAGATAGGCGGTCAATATGTATTACGCAAGGTAACCGGGGTAGATCTATATAGAGAGGCCGGTATATTATGAATCAGCCGGTGATGTGGTTTATGGACTACACATTCTCGGTTACATCTAATGGAGACATATATATGGACAAGGAACTGGACCCGGCTGCTTTAAACGTGAAGACCGGGGATAAGTTCGAGGCTATAATTGTACCGACGGTGGGATTGGTTTTTCGAAAAATCCCCGGAGCCACGAGTTAAGAATTTTTTTTTGCAAAATTTTTTTAGGTAGAATACCTAATATAGGGGGGTTTGAGAAATCAGAGGCGGGGCTTTGGCGGCGGGGGTAGTCCC
>Ga0315909_10008076_pt1 | contig 11605 bp, 15 predicted proteins | sample LakEriMetagenome_11_FD_203527 | JGI IMG/M metagenome (GOLD analysis project Ga0315909, IMG submission 203527) | Freshwater fungal communities from buoy surface, Lake Erie, Ohio, United States - Buoy 2 MA125 | ecosystem: Environmental > Aquatic > Freshwater > Lake | place: USA: Lake Erie, Ohio...
ATTGGCAGGTAGATATCAAGTTTACCGTGACCCTTACTTCCCAGCAAACCAAGTATTGTTAGGACACAAAGGTACATCGTTACTTGATACAGGTTACATCTACGCACCGTATGTACCTCTACAATTAACTCCTACAATGTATAACCCATTCAACTTTACACCTATCAAGGGTATCATGACAAGATACGCTAAGAAAATGGTTAACAACCGTTTCTATGGTAGAATCACAGTTGATGGTGTTAGAACATTTGACTTGAGAGAATTGAGATAATCTATCTCTTATTAAATAGAAAGGGGACCAATAGGTCCCCTTTTTTATTTTATATGGTTCTCATACATTTTGATAAAATCTCAGACTCTGGTAGTGAAAATACTCCCTCTGAGTATGCCTTCTGTATACCTAACTTTAACATATAAATTTTTTGTTCGTCAGTAATACCATTTATAAATTTTTCTAAATCTTCAGAACTATTAATTACTACTGTATCAAAAAGTAATATCTGTATATTATCATCTTTTTCCATAAGCCAAAGATAAAGTGAGATATTTATAAAGTAATTACTTAAGATTATGGAAGATAAAAGTCAGGATAGCATATTAAATAATTTATTAAAAGAGGATTTGGCTGTTTGGTTTGGAACTAAGAAAAAACCAAAAGGTTCAAAACAACCAAAAGGTCCTTGGGTTAATATTTGTAGAAAAAAAGAAGGTGGAGGACATCCTCCGTGTGGTAGACCTGACGCAGACCCAAAAGGATATCCTAAGTGTAGAGCTGCGGGTGTTGCATCTAAAATGACTGACGCACAAAAAAAGGCGGCTTGCTCTCAAAAAAGAAGAGAAGAAAAGAAAGACCCTAAAGTTGGTAAAGGTAATAAACCAACAATGGTTTCATACAAACCAAAAAAACAAAACGAATCTATTAAAGATTTAATATTAAAAGTTCTTAATGAACATCTGACAAAGATGTAGAATCTTTAACTATAGTAGTATCCTTAATAGGTTTTTCAATTGGTTGAGTGTCTAATTTAGTTATAGGTTCAACTTTTTTAACTAATTTAGTCTCTTCTTTAACTACTTCCTTAATTGGTACTTGGACGTAAATAATTTTTTGTGTATCGTTATCAACTTCATAGTCTTTTTCGGTTTTTGGAGTGTTCTTACTTAGTGATATTTTATCTTCCAAGAAACCGTAAACATTAACACCAATTAATACTGCTAATAATGAAGACATTGTAATAATGAATACTCCAATCCAAAGAGTATGTTTGAACGCATTGTTTTTCATTTTATACTAACTAAGATATTTTGTAGTGAATGTTTAATGTTTGAAGTTATTTCGTCTTCCAACACTTTTCGTCTATCCTCAACTTCTTCATTAAAGAAGTCAACCAATTTTTGCCATTCTTTATCACCAAGAAATACCGTGTATGAATAGGTGTGATTGATAATTTGAATTGAACTTGCGGATAAAATAACTGATATTTGTTGAGTTTCGTGAGTTATGTATCTTTTACCACTAATTGGTGTTAGTAACAAAACAGAATCTGATTGTTTTATTAATTTTTTACAGATATTAACTGCGTCTCTTTCGTATTCCGATTTTTTTTCGGGCACTTGTACAAGTCTAATGGCCGATATTGACCATTTTTGGATGAGTCTTCTGAGAATGTGTAGTTGTCGTTTCATAATTGATGAACTTGACTACAAATATAATAAAAAGTTTTGTATTAAATCAACAGTATGCTCCTGAACAACGTTTTTTTCCGTCTAAACCTGGTTTCTTACCTTTACACACTTGAACTGCATATCCGTTTGCGTATGCTGATGGGTATACGTCAAATTTTGATTTTGCTGCTGATTTACCTCTAGCACATAATTTAGTACCTGTTTTTTTTCTACCTTCAGTTACAAAATCATCTTCCATATCTTCACCATCACCATTAATTTCATTCATCATAAAATCAAATACTTGGTCCATGTTGTTTTTGGATTCAGTAATATGGTCATCCGCCCAATCGTGACCATTATTCAAAATCTCGGTAACAACATCTTCATCTAATTCTAATAGAAGTTCACACTGTCTTTTCATTTGTTTCAGATTTGAAAAGAACATGTATCTGTTACTTCTCATGTCATCACCCTCAAGTAAAACTCTTTTTACAATACTTGCAAGGTCGGATTCGTTCAATTTAATTACTCTTTTCATTTTTTGTTAACAATTTGGAATTGTAATGTATCTTTATAAATATCTTTCTCACCACTAGTGTTCACTTTGATATCAACAAAGTATTCATTTGGAATTTTGTCTCTCATATCAAACATAAAGTAGTATTCGTTTGGAGTTCTATTAACAGGTGTCCAATCTTGAACTTGAACCTCTGTAGTACCTTCTCTAACATATATTCTATAGTATATGTCAATGTTTGGTAACATTTGGTTTGAACTCCACTGTTTTTTAACCACAACACCAACTTTTCTAAGTTCGGTGTTAAGAATTTTTTCGTTTTGTAAAATACCATAGAAATCATAACCAAATTTTTCAGGTTCTCTTGACATGGTACCAATATTAATACCTGAAGTGTAAGGTTGTAAGATAAATTGGTTTTCAACGTTAGGGATTGATTGTCCATTAACAGTTAAACCTGTCCATACATCATAATATGCACAAGGTGTTGGTGAACCTGTAAAGATATTTGGTACGGTTACTTCATATACACCTTTTGTGGCTTGACAGGTTATTAATCCTTGTCCACCTGAATAAGGATTTCCATTTGCATCTAAAATGTTGACACCAGGAAGATTATCTAAATTGATATAATCACCATTTTGATAAACATATAGATACAACTTGTTTGTTTGATTCTTTAAAAAGACATTTCTATCATCTTTAATTAAATCATTATAATCTGTTTGAAGGAATGGTTGGTAAAAAGTTTGTGTGTATTTACCAAAGAAAGCAACTGAATAGGCTTCTGTAAGACCTGTAATTTTTTCAATATCAGGTTTATATGCGATACCCCATCCTGTAACACCTGTCAAAGAACCATCAAGAATTGAATTAATTTCATTTGTCATGTCAAAATTAATATCCTCATTACCCAACTCAAAGTGTTGAGTATCAACAATTGTTATTGCGGAATAATTTAAACCTGTCAATCCTGTTAATGAATTTGAATTGTTATAGATTCCTGGCTGTGACCAATTAGATACGGTTGTTGTTTGATACCAATTGGAAGGTCTTGTAGAGTACATTGCATCATTGTACTGTTCTATTGATGTCATTGACCCTGATACACCGTTCTTAGTGGTTCCAAATGGATTGTAATCGTATCCAACACCCTCATCCCATGTTTGTGGTGAACCTGTGGTACCTGAATAGTTTGGTATTCTAAATAATATTAAATCAAACGATGCAGCTCTTTTACGACCGTTTGACATATTAGTGTTAATTAGTTCGGTTTCAAACGATGAGGTATTTGTCATCGTTAATGTGTGGGTCATACCTGTTGTACATCCCGTGGAAATTACTCCCGTTGCAATTTGTTCTTGTAAGTATTCTAAATCTAAATCAAAAATAAATCTGGTAAAACCAAAATTTGGTACTATTAAATCTGACGAACCAAAATTTAACTCAACTACGGGATTTCTTGCCGTATTAGTATAAACGTTTGATAATAGAGTATTATTCCTCTTAAAATATGACCTTAGAATTGACATTAATCTATTTTAACAATAAATATCAATTCAAGCGAATATATTGATTAAGAACTTTTTGATATGCATCGTTTAGTTCTTTTAGTACGTTTGACACAGTAGAACCGTCTTGTGTTACACTAACGGGGGGTTCACCAGGATATCCGTGTTCATGTGTGACTAAGAACCTTACAATGACGTTTAATAACTCTAAAAGCTCTTCACCTCTAACACTACTTGAAGTGTTATTTTGAATTTGTGTATTAAACTGTTCCTCTGATATTCCGTATAAATTATTTAAAAAATTAATTTTTTCTTTACCGGGTATTTGAGAATATTGTGACAATAAGTAAACATATTGACCACCGAGAGCTGCATGTGTTTCAGGTAAATCAATTGTATCTGTAGGTGTTACACCTTTAAAACTAACGTTAATTGGTTCTCCTGTTTTATTCAAAGCGTAAATTAATCCGTATCCCCCCTGTTTGTCGTTAGGATTTAATTTAACCTCTTTAAAGATGGTGTTTAGATGACTTTTAACATTGATGTCAGATGAATTCAACATCAAATCATAGATTCTATTTGTGGGTCTAAAATAGATAGGGTATCTATCTTCAACAACACTAAACAATACTTGTCCTGTGGCTAATTTGGTTTTGGAATTACAAACTTGTATGTAAGAGTTAATTAAATCAGTAACTGCGTTTGATGTTAAATTACTAAAGTCTTCTTGATTTATAATAAACTTATATGGTTCTAAGTTTGAATCTACTTTTACATTTTTAGATTGGGTATTATCACTTGGTCTTAATCTGTACAATCTAACGGCACCACTAAATAAATTAAATTGGTTTTCAGGGTTTGTAATATCCCACTCAACCAAGTACTTTATTTGAAGATTTTTTACTTTGGTATCAACAAATACTTGTGGTTTACCTAAAGTTGTTTTAATACCGAACTTTGACAGTTGTATAAAGGCTCTATTTGGATTACCAACAGGAACTGAATTTCCTGTTAATTTACCTTTAAATTTTCCTGCTCTAATCAATAACGTGTCATTAGTCTGAATAACATCGGTAGACCCTCTACCTAATTGAGCAACGTCACCAGGATTGGGGAAAACACCATCAGGGTCAATATCCTTATAGGTACCATCAACGTTTCGTAAGTCTTTTGCGCCTAATACCTGAATACCCTTAATGTCAGTATATTTTCCTGATTGATTGAAGTTTTCAAATCCAATATTTTGAACTCTGTTAATTGGACCTTGAATGTAATAGGCATTTAAGAATTGTGCGGTTTCATTATCATGATAATAGATTTGTATTAACTCATCTTTTAATGGTACAGTAAACAAATATATTGGTAATAATGAATTAAAAACAAATGGGTCATTTTCTGTCCACTTTTCTTTAAGAGGGTCAAAGGTATCAGATTTTTGGATGGCACTTTTATCGTCAGTTAAAATATCTGCACGAACCCTACCTAAGTTTAGTGGGTCACCATTGTCAATAACTTTAGCGTAATACCAATTCCTAGCCATTGTTTCTTTCTTTGTACTCTTTCAAAAGTGTGTTATACAACTCCTCTAATTTATCTAAATAGAAACTCATACCAATAATGGTATTTTTTGTTGTTTCAAATTCCTCATTTAGTTTATCCATAGTTTCTTCCAATTTATTGTTTGGAAGATTCTTACTTTCTTTTACGGTATCGTTTAAAACTTTGAATTCTTCTTGTGTCATATTATCTATTTTTACCTACGGGTAATCCTGTTATTGGGTCTACTCCTATATCAACCACACCATTTGATGCATCTTCAAATTTCATTCCTCTTTGAGTTGCTAGTTGATAAAAAATCATTTTATTTGGTTGACCATCTGCCAAAGCACCTGTTGGTAATCCAAACTTTTGTGCGATTTCAATGGCATTTATTGTCGCTCTCTCAGGTGAAGTGCCTGGTAAATAATTTGCTAAACCAACCAAAGACTTTGACAGAGGATTTGTGTTGGGTATCTGTCTTGATATCAGTTTTAAAATTTTCTGTATTTGACCAATAAGGTTTTTACATTCTCGGTAATTTCTTGCCGTAACATATGCGGTTACTAAGAACTCACCGGCATCAAGTAATGCCTGAATTTTTCTAATTCTAACATCTTTTGTTGTTTTGGCAATATCGTTTAAAATAACCCTAATTAAATTTAAAAGATTTTTCTTTAATACTTCAAATAGAGTTTCTAAAAACTTCTCAGCAATTGCTCCAACAAGACCAAAAATAAATTGTCTTAATTTTCTCGCAAATTCAACACCATCGTTAATTATGGGATTCGCCAATTGGTTAATAGTATTTGCTGATTGAACTAAACGATTAACAACATTGATAATTGTACCACCACTATTGATAAGTTGATTTGAAAATCCTAAAACTTGGTTTTCCAATACTTGTTTGAATGTGAATATTGGTAATAAAACTTTTGGGTTTAAAACTGTGTATGCTAAGGCTGTTGGTATCTTCTTCAAAACATCTTGGTTGAAAGGATTATCAAATCCAATACTTTGCGTTGTTTGATTAATTGTGTTTGGTATTGAATCTAAAATGTTTTCAATTTCTTGAACTTGTTCTTCAATACTTAAATCATCAATAACATCATTTAGATTACCTAATTGTGTTAATAATGAATTATTATCAACAGGAAATTTAATATTACCACAATCTTCATACTCAATAACATTTTGTTTGAAATTATTGGTTATGGTATCAATGTTTTTTAAATCAATTTGGTCAAAATCAAAAAACTCATTATCGTCAACATCAACTTCAGAAACTTTCGCAACACCACTAACATCAATTTCATTTTGTCCCGATTCACATCTACCAAAAATTCTATTAATTATTAATGCTAATTTTGTTTGTTTTTCTATTTGTGTGATTGATAACCCCGAACTTAGAGTTCCAACAAGTATATTAAGTAATGTACCAGCAAAAGTTTTTGCTTCAAAAACTTTAATTGACTGATAATAATCTGATAAGGATTTTGAAACTGTTTGTGCGGAATACGCTAATTTATTTGCAGTATTACCTGTTGGGGCATCTTCTCTGTTTAATAAAAAAACTCTAAAAAAATCTCCACTATTACCTAAAGAATCTTGATTAACATATGAAATATCAAAAATTCTTTGTTTGGTTCCACCTCCATTATAAAAAACTTCAAATTCATCTTTAAAAGTTTGTTTTGGGGATTGTGTCCTTGACCACAATTCATAATTCATTGGGAATGGTTTAGGACCTTTGTAGTTTTTATAAACTGTTAATGGTTTCAAAGATGTTGAATCATACAACGCTTTACCAACAAGTGATGTTGGTTTAACCGTCAAAGATTTATTAAAATCAATATCTTCAATTTTAACATAAACACCATTTTGTGGTGGTGATGTTGCCAAATTAGGGTATAGGTTAATTTGGTATTGATTAATACCTTGATATGTTTGTTGTTGTGAACAACCTAATAGTTTTAATGCTTGTTCTTTTACAATTTGGTTAACATATGGTTCCATCTTGAGTGCAGTTTGTAACAAAATTTTTCTAAGTTCTTTTGTTGTAGCACTACCATTACCACTAGACTTCCCAATTAAATTAATTAATTCATTATACGATGTTGGAGTATTTCTTTGGAATCTTTTTTGTTCTTTAGAAATTTGATTCAAACCCGTTGCAATACTACCAACACTTTGCGCGTCTGAGTTTCCTTGGGTATTGTCAACATCTTTAGATGCCGACGATACTGCGGTGTATGCTTGGAACGCAGAAATTTGTGTGGATATATTTTTATATCCTGCAGATAAATCGGTTGGGTTTGAATTTAGAGTTGGCATTATTTCATTCTATATGTTTCAGTGTCATCAATCTCAGAATCCTTCTCAATCAATTTTGCGAAAGTATCATCGTCAAAATCTGTCAAAGAGAATGACTCTTGTTGAGAATTTGATTTTTCCCAAATTGATGATTGTAATTTTGAAAGTGTAAGTTTTTTCTCAACACAGTCATTAACAATTTTTTGTTGTTTTTCAAGAACCGGACCAATCTCTTTCATATCTTCGGGTTCTTTCATCATAGCAATCATTTTGTTTTGAATTCTAATTGCTGTGTTTCTCTGTTCTACAAGCTCATTATAGATTTCTTGCATCAATGCAAGAATAGAGTCTTTAGTAAATGTGATTTCTTTTTTTTGTGGTCTAGGCATACCTATAAATACTTTTATAGGAAATATCTAAAAAAAAACGGAAAAGTTAATATTTTACCTTGATTTGAACGACCGTATACAACTTTTTGAACTTTTTCATTGAGTTCCTAATTTCTTTTGTTGTTAAGTTGGTCATCTCTCTCAATGAAAGTAAAATAATGTTCTTGTTAAATTTGTTATTATCGGTACCTGAAAAAATGGTTTCGTAATTTTCAAATAAATCAATCAACGCAAATCCTAATTTTTTTTCGCTATCAGAAAGCGATTCTGATTTAATATATTCCCTTAGTTCATCTAAGTAACTAGAAATAACAAAGTCAGATTCAATGACATCGTTATCAATAGTATACATCATATCAGGACGCTCTTCAAGAGATGATGAAATGTCCTCATATGAAACTTTTCGGTTAGTTTCTTTTTGGTCTTTAATTATTTGACCCATTAAATAATTCTTGCAAATTGTCCCAAAATAAGAATAAGCCTTCTTTTCTTTTGAAGGCTTAAACTTATCAACTTTGGTCATCAAGAATGAGTGTGTATCCGTGTGAATTTCACGAAAATCCATATCCTTCCGATATAATTTATATCTTCGGATAATTGATGAAATCATCTTATCTAAAGGTGCTCTCAGAAATTCATTATAAATCCTATTTTTTTCTTCAAAAGTTTCTGCCAATAAAAATGCTCTTACCGCTTCTTCTTCTCTAACATCAAAATAGTTTGTTTGAACCGCTTTCCTACCTCTTTTTTTGGATGAAATATCTTCAGTTGTTGCTGTTAGGTTTTCTAACATCAATTAGTGGGTGAGACATAATTTATGGTTCTGTCTTCCTTAAAGAAATATTCTTTTTTTGCTGTTTGAACCCAAAACTTAACCTCATCATCAACCATTCTATCATTACCATTCTTGTAATTCCAGAATATTGAACCTTCCCTCATGTTTGTGTGTTTGTATCCAAATTTTGGGATGGTCATCATAACAACAGAATTGTATGTTAATCTAAGTAAGAATTCATAAACAAATGTTAACTTAATACTTGATTTAAAACCACCAAAATCATCGTATACGGATTTTTTAAATACCATACCAGCTGATTGGAAGTTTTGGTAATCTTGAAGAATATCGTTTGTCAAGAATCCCATTTCCATTGCAAAGTTTGCTGCAAATACCGCTTCATTTGTAAATCCTGCAAAAACTCCTTTTTCATCTACATCAACAACTATTGGCATGAACGCTTGTACATTTGAATAAATTTTTGAGTATTTTTTAACGTTGTCAAACCAAATTGCTGAGTATTCATCATCAAATTCAAAAAGTGTTACCCACTCAGAACTTGCATTTTCAATACCGTAGTTTATTTGACTTGCGTAGTTAGCATCACCCGACCAAGTTAAAATTCTGTGTGGAATTTCTTCAAAATTATATTGAGATAAATAATTTTTTAATTGTTCTTCTTGTGATGCGACAATAATCAATTCTTTATAACCTGTTTTTTGGTTTTTTAAAGATTGCATTGCTCTTTCAAAATATTCATCAAAATCTCTTGGTAATGATGATTTAATTGGTAAAATTACTGTTACGTCTAAAATGTCTTTCATGTTATTCTGCGAATTTTGATATTTGTTCTTCCATAGAAGATGCTCGGTTATTTAGATAATTTGAAAAAGTTTCAATCACTTGTTTTTCAAAAGATTCTTTAGTTGGGAGTTTTGAAACGGTCTCATCCATTTTACTAAAAATATCTTCAGAGATATTATCTTCAAGCCAATTTTGAGCCCAATCGGCTATAAGTTCAGGTAATAAAATTTGGTCTTTAATCCAAATCCCGTTATCCTCGTTCATCCAACTTGGGATTACGTCAGGTACAATACCGATAATTGGTACACCTGATTTCATAGATTCTAATGGGAAGGTACCGTATCCACTTTGACGGTCAACCCAAACGCTTAAGAAACACTCTGAAATTGCGTTTGCAAAATCTTCGTGAGATAAACCTCTTAAGTCACGGAATGTGAACCATCTAAACTGTGGGAATCTCAAGTAAAAAGTTTTGATTAAATTGACAGTATCTTCATGGTTTCTTGTGTGAACACCAATAATTGGCATCGGTGGTTTTTCAACCTTATTGAAAACATCTGAAATATAAGGTTCAATAATATCATAAGACTGGTTTCTCATGATAGTTTCAATGTGTTCTTTTTGTTTGTTTGATGTTGTGATACATTTTAAAAATCCAAATTGATTCCAAGTTTGACCAGGTTGCAATGTTTCTAACATTGAGGTGTAGGACTGTGTCAACACAATTTTACCACATGGAAGATTTTTAACTTGTTCCATCATAAAACCAAATACTTCAGGAACAACCAAGAAGTCTTCAGGTGATACTTGAATGTTTTCACCTTCAATTGCTTGGTGAGGTACATCATTCATATATTCTTCACCTAACCAAGATGCAACACCTGCATAATCTTTCTTTTCATGAAGAATGATTGAATTGTAACCATCTTTTTTAAGAGTTATTGCACAATCATAAATAAATTTAATTGATGCTTTTGCATTTCCCTTTGTATCATGTACAAAGAAATAAATCCTTGAATTTTTACTTCTTAGATTTTGGATTGATTCTTTAATTTTTAATATTTGTTCTGCGTCCATTTTAATAATGATTTATAATTTTTTTATTCAATAGTGAATTGAATGCTAGTTTAAATGGTATTGATGGACCATTAGACCCTTTCATTGCCATTTTTTCATCAAATTCTTCATTTTCTGTTAAAATAACATCCAACATCAATTTAATTAATTCATATTTAACCAAGTTAATTCTTTGGTCAGCAGTTTCACCTGTAGTTTGAATTTCATCTTCTTTTAATGATAAATCAATATACTTTTCAATTTCATCAAAATCAATAAAATAGTTTTCGCCAAAAATTTGTTGCATGTTACTAAAATTTAATTTCTTTTAATTCTTTAATATTAATAATACTTGTCTCACAATCAATATTTGAGTTATATGTTGTGTTAAACTTTATTATTTTTTTACCTTCAGGATGATTTTGAATTAACTCAGGATTAGCAGTTACTAATACATCTAATTCATCCCATAAAGAATCTACAGTCAATTTACTATAGAATTTTATCTTTTCTACTTGACATCCAAACTTTGAAATAAAGAATAATGTTGCTGGTTTAGATTTACCAATTTCATCTGATACAATCAGAATATCATGGTTATCTCTATTGTCTAAGTAAAACTCATTGAAGTCAACAAACGTACTCATTTCCATTGATGGTGAATGACCAAAAATTTCCATAGTGTGGTCAACATAAAGAAAATTATACAACTCATCTTCATCTTTAAATTTTAAGTGAGACGTAATATCTAAAGTCGTTAATGGTGATATTATTTCATAACCAAACTCTTCGTCTTCTGTTTGTTTTATTTGGTTATCAATATACCATCTTTCATACACTTGTTGAATCTTAGTTAGTGTATCACGAAGTACTCCATTAACATCAATTGCTATTCTCATTTTTGTCTTCGTATTTTTGTAGTATTTTGGTGATTAATGGATTTCTAACAACATCACCATCACCAAATGTGTGTGTTAAGATATTATCCATATTTTCAAATCTGTGAATTGCGTCCCACAAACCTGAATGTCTTTTA
>Ga0315909_10008080_pt1 | contig 11600 bp, 24 predicted proteins | sample LakEriMetagenome_11_FD_203527 | JGI IMG/M metagenome (GOLD analysis project Ga0315909, IMG submission 203527) | Freshwater fungal communities from buoy surface, Lake Erie, Ohio, United States - Buoy 2 MA125 | ecosystem: Environmental > Aquatic > Freshwater > Lake | place: USA: Lake Erie, Ohio...
ATCACTTTTGAGATCGAAATTTTCTGTCAGATAATCGAACAACTTGTGAGTTGGCCTTTTCTGAATCCTTTCGTTCGACTGCATATTTGTATTCCCTCATGGTCTGTTCTACATTAGTCTCAATGGCGAGACTTGGAATGAATCGAGTCTTGTCATCCTTGTCTTGTTCAAGGATGTACTTACCTCGCTCTCGTAGATATGCTTTAGCTAGTTCAAGCTTGACGTTGTGGTCCATTGTCTACCCTCGCTGTATCTGGCGACCCTTCTTCCTCTCGCATCTGTGCGCCTAAATGCTTGAGTCTAGTCTGGTATGCCTGCGTTAAAACAATCCGTGCCATGTTAGGAATCCTACCTATGCTTGCCTCGTTTGCTTCGCGCAGTTCGCGCAGTGCTGTCATGCGTTTACGTGGCGCAGCCTTGCCTGCCGTGGCAACCTTATCTGCTAGCTTATTGTATTCCACTAGCCATTCGTCAAGTGATGCTAGTTGCACGGGTTCTTTGTTGGGAATGTACAACAGCCAGCTACCTACAGTCGTATTCGTTTCGGCAACTGTATCTTCAGGAACCTCGACTTCACTTTGCTGTATCTCAATTGGTTCATCCTCTTGGACCACCTCAATATCTGCTGGTTGTTCATAGGTTTCCTCTATTGATTCTGGCAAAGCGATAGCATCTAACGGATTGGCAGGCGTTATATCCTTGACTGGTATCGGTTTGTCTTCAGGATAATCCTGCGCTTCTTCTGCTGTTATCAATCCTTTAAGAACATCTGGGAATGCGTCACGCAGGGCAAAGCCTCTTGCTCTCATCTGTAGCATGCGCTTTGGATATGCTGACCACGGTCCCTGCTTTCCCCATAAGCCTGCACGTTTGGCATCTTCCACAGAAAACTTAGCGGTTACTGGTTTGCGCCCTTTCCTATGCGCGATACAGACTGCGATTGGGTTAGGTGTGCCCTCACCTTCGAAGTATTCCTCAACGTCTTCACAGACAGGGCTAGCCTGCACGAGAGCCATTGCAGCGTCTCCGTAGACTGAAGGCTTGCCGTTGATAACCGATATGTTTTGAAGGGCCTGCATGGGTGCTAGACCAATCTCAAAGCCCCATTGCATAGCGACCAAGATATCGGTTGGCTTTCCTTGATAGTTCTTTGGAACCATCTGGCTGTTGGACAGGCGTTCGCTGAACTCCATTGCCTCCGTCATGGTTTGTGGTGTAAAGCCACGGTGTGCTGTCAGTGCGCTCATTTCTTTTCCTTCCTTCTTAGTTTTTTAATTTCTGCTACTAAATGCTTTTGATATGTGTACATCTTTGCAAGATGTTTTGATTCGTCGCTCATTCCGTGATCTTTAAGCCAGTCCACGATATGAGGTGTGTCGTCGAATGCTGTGTGTCGAATCAGGATATCCATTTCACGTTGAGTTTTCATAGGTCTTTGTTCTCCTTGATAGTCAGGCTGGATTGTCTTACTGAGTACGCCTCCTTCGCAGGCACTACGCGCTCCTCAGCGGCTTTGTAGCTACGCATGGGCCAAGTCACTGTGTACTTACCGATGTTTGCTTTGGTGGCCTGCATCATGGCCTCCTTGATCTTTGTCTCACGGTCATTGATGATGGCCTCGCTCTGCTTGATATCTTGCTTGGCCTCATAAATATCACGGGCGTATTTCTCAAAGTCTCCAGCCAGAATGACAGTTTCGGGCGTTCCCTCTGCCCACGTTCGGTCGGCATCTGAGCTGTCAATTGGTGGATAATAGTCAATATGCTTTTCAGCTTGCCAAATGTCAAGCCTTCTCTGAAAGTCCATTGCTGCTGTGGCAATAGCCTTGACGGTTCCTACGTGTGGTGCAAATAGGAATATGCGAAGCTTGCTTGCTTGGTATAGGACTGCGACTGCGCCCCATTTCGCGCCCGTGATATCCATTTGCGCTTGCAATTGAATAGGACCACGGTATAAGGGCAGGCTGTCTTCTGCTGACATGCTTGTGACCTTGGCCTCAATGATGCCCATGCCATCTAGGACAATTGAGTCCTGACCAACGACAAAAATGCCATGTTCTGCGCTACTTTCTATAGTTGCGCCCGTTCCGATAGCAGTGGCGTCTAAGCTACAGCATAGCGGTAGCGTCTTGTGGAAAAATGCTTCGGTGTAATTTGTCTTAAATTCTGACAGCCCCAACCGTTTCGCACATTCCGTTATAACGACTGGCTCAAGAGTATTGCCCCAGTCCATTGCTTCATTGCTAATACCTTCCGGTTCTTTGCCTCCAAGCGCATCTATGCTGCTACTGAGTTCATCGTTAGGACTGCGGTATTTGCTATAGCCCATGACGGCAGGCAAACGGGAAGCGGACAGCATAGTATTAGGCGTTACTTTACCGACCATAATAGTTTTTCCTTCGTGTTAGTTATAGGGAAATGAAACTTCGTCAATGATGCGTTGGATTGTTTCTTGGTTGATTGAGTGTCCGTTGTGTTCGGATAATTGCAGTAAAAACAATGCCTGCAATGCCTCCGATTCGGTGATTCTTGGTGCGTGTGTGTAGATTGTGTCGAGTGTGTACATTAAAGGGCCTCCGTGAACGGGTTATAGGGTCTGTACGGCATAAAAAAAGGCTAGCCCATACCAGACTAGCCGGGTACTACTAAAGCCTGCCTGCTATTGTTTAGAAAGTTTATTTGTCATCATGGTTTTCAAAGTTTGATTCAACATAATCAACCATATCGGCATGGTCTTTTTTGTTTGCATCGTCACAAAGTTTTGCGACTTCCATTAAAAATGAATAGCCTTTAAATGAATAAATTGCCTTTGCTAATATCTTTATAATTTGCTGATTTTCAGCATTTTCAATGCTTCGTTTTCTATGGGCTTGCTGCAATCTGTCATCAATGTTTGCAATTAATAACTCATACGCTCTTAGTCTCAAGTCGTCGTTCATAGGTATCCTTTAACGATAGTATCTAAGCCCGTCTATTGGGCACACGGTCCACTGTTTTAGACTGCCGTCTGGCTTAGTGAATAGGATTCTGGGTAAATCTTTGTAATGGATTGCGCCATATCCGAATCGAATCTCTGCGCGTGTCGGGTTTCTGTGTGCTGTCAGGACTGGCAGATTAGGGTCGAATGTAATCATAATTAAACCCTCGAGTGGTCAAAACAGAAAACATAACCTCTGCCGTCTGCAGAGTCTCCAAAACGCATACCTTCAAGATTCCAGTCTAAGTTATGCTTTTCGATAAGTGCTTTGACTGCCTGAAAATGTGCTTGCTCGTATGATTCAGCGTAAGGATAAGCAATGGTTGCTTCAAACCCGCTAGCGGTAAATGCTTTGATACGTGTGCCGCGAGTGTTAGTTACTGGCAGGCATCTAGTGTGAATGGCTATCATAATTAATTTCCTTTTTGGTTGATTAATGTGTAATTGCTTCGAGTATCGGGCACTCAGTCCGATATTGCGTGCTGCATGTGCAAGACTGTTTAACCTGCTTAGACTGTACCCAATGGGCAAATCGCTCCGCTTCAGTATGTGTTGCGAAAGTTACTTTGTCGCGCAGTTCGATGCCTTCAAGTGGGCCGGTAACAAAGCGCTTGAGATAAGATACTTGGTAGCGTTTCATTCTTTGGCCTCCGATATGGCCCAAAAGCCACAGAACAAAGCAGTACCGAAGGTAAAAAAGAAGGTAAGGCCGTCGATGTGATTGATTACCCATGCACCTAGAAGAAAGCCTGCTAGCAGCATTGATAGTGCTGCGACTATAAGATTAATTCGTTTCATTGTCTGACCTCTTTGGTTAATGACAAGTTAATAATTAGGATTGTTTGGCTAGTAGGATAAGTGCATATTCTTCACAGCCTTTGCTACTACAGTCTATTTCACCTAGCACTTGGTGTGGTTTGTAGACGTTACAACAGGATTCTAGAATATCGAATTGTGATCCGTAGTAGTTGACGATGTGCGCTCTAGCAATGGCCTCAGTCTTAGCAGTGGCACGGATGCGCTCTACATTGTGTCTACGTGTTTTATTGATTGCTTCAAATTCAAATTGTTTCATTGTCGACCTCTCTGGTTTATTGACATGTGCCAATCGCACAAACGAATCATTGCATGTAGCGTGCCAGATTGTAAACCGGCATAAATGCTTGTTGTTGTATTTTTCCAACTGTCACAATGATACAAGTGTCACTGTTACACATGTAACACACTGTTACACTTAGATATACTTGTGATATCATCAAACTATGGAACAGAAAGCAACACTATTGAGATTGCGCGTAGACGTTCGGGAAATGCTGGATAAAGCAGCGGAGAGTCAGCGCCGAAGCCGTGTAAGCATTGCAGAGCAAGCAATCAGGGAATACTGCAGGCAGCATGAAACAACAGGTGAAAGAGTGCAAAGGCTAATCGATGGAAAGTAGTTTTCAATTACCAGATGCCCCGACAATCAAGCAGCATAAGCCAGTAGATAAGCGGGCTTATACGATAGTTCCAATTAGAGCAGCAACGGATAGACGTATCAGGCCTGCAGCAATGCGCGTATTGCTAGTGGTTTGTTCCTACGCTAATAAGGCTGGCTTAGCGTGGCCTTCGCATGCAAACGTTGGTAAGGATTTAGGTGTAAGCAGGCAAGGAGCAGGCAGGCAGATTAGGATTCTGAGAGAGTTAGGTTATCTCAAAGTAGTTAAGAACCATTCACACGGCAAAACAGCACAGATACTTCGGGTGATCTATAACGAAGAACTAAGTAACAGAGAACTAATGAATACTATTGATTTTGACAACCTGCCACCAACACTGCAGGCATGGACAGAAAAGAAAGCAATTGAATTGTTAAATCAGGATAAGGAACCAATTAACAATGTTGCGCTAACGGCAAAAGATAATTGGGGTCAGATACTAGATGTGAATTTAAGTTGTGGTTATTGGTTGAAGTCATGTTCTGCTATTGGCATCAGCAGGCAGATTACCGATGAGGATAAGCGCTCACTATCAGTATTAGCTAGCAATGGCGTGGTATTCGATGTATTTAAGCAGGCAGTCGATGACGTGTTGGTTGATTGGCAGGCTTATCGACGCGAACCACCACACCGGCTCTCGTTCTTTTTGCGGCTTACACCGCGCGCAGGCGCGTAAACGTATGCCAGAAACACCGCGCGCGCACACGGTGGAAACGATGCTGCTGTCGCGCACGGGCGCACACAGGCGCATATGCCTCCCCCCCCCCTTTCGTCTTTGTCCGGGGGGACCCCGCTCAATTTTTCCCCTGTTTTTTGCTGCTTAGATACTTTTTGAATAGGTTAGAAGCGTTGTATAACTTTATTTTATATAACGCTGAGCTAGAACGTAGATGGCTAGGTTTAGGTAGTCGCACTGCCACAGGCTTTTGGATTGCCTGATGGCTGTGCTTTATAGGTTAGAGGCAGGGAAAAAAGGAGAATAAAAGAACCTTACCCATATTTTTTTATGGGTAATATCCTTTGGAAAGGATGCTTGCTATAGTTTATCTAGGCTAACAGAGTGTTAATCTGCAAGAACTATGTGTCCCGATATTCTGTACCTGTTCCCATCCGGGGGTATGAATAAGGAGTACCGTTCTATTCGCCACGTTTATTCCCTTGATCGCAAGCTATCGACGGGAGGGCCGGGTGATTGCCCCTTAAAATCAAGTATAGTTTAACCGCAGGATTCTGCAAGTAGTTTTTACTTATCTCTTACGAGGACCTTATGACTTATAGTAATAATCAGCAAACAAAGTATGAATTAAAGAATGACCACGGGAATCTGTTTAGGAATAAGAAGAAGAAGTCACCTGAAGAAGCAGTAATGCTAAGTCCTGTGGATAAAGATAAGAATGAAAGAATGCCTCACTGGTCGGGGAAGTTAAAGTTAAACGATCAGGAGTTCTGGTTCTCCGCATGGGAAAATACAACAAAGAAGGGTGAACCGTTTTTTAATCTGAAGTTAGGCGGTATGGTCCCTGCAGAGCCTACCAATGTACCGTTTAACCAGCATGCTATAGATAAAGGCAATGCCTTTGCGCCTAGCGATAGTAAAGATTCAATGGACGAAGAAATTCCTTTTTGATATAAAGTAACTATTAGCAAGCTGCTTGTACGATTGAAACTGTCGCTGGGACGGGTAGCAGCACCCAGCACTAACACGCATGAGGATTGAGTCAGGTTGGGATCACAACTTGATGGGGCAGATACATCATAAGTAATGCGCACACTGCTTATTGAAATTTGCCGAGATACCAGTCCTCAGCCGTGTTGGTACTTGCTCAGAGATATGGTGAATTCGGAGATGGGTTTTGCCTTGGACTGAGTGAGTATCAACAACCTAATCGGCGTAGGCCAATGTAGCATCGACATACGCGCTGGATAATCGTAACCAGCACCAAAACGCATGAGGATTAGTTACAAGTGAAGATAGAGATCGGTTCGCTGGTTGATGCTTTACGCTAGTCCTCAGCCGTGTTGGGAAAGCGGATGCTGTGAATCTTGAACCGAGTGTGGATGCACGGCGCTCAACTCCACAGATGCAGCGAGTACCAACAGCTAATACGTATGGGGATTGGGTTGTCTCCTCCTTTGCTAAGTGGCCCCTTGCCATCGATGGCTCAGTCCCCACCCGTATTAGTTCAACCACGCAAAGGAGAAAACTATGAGAAGGATACTTATCCTATTGCCAGTCCTATTGGTAGGCTGCGCCTCACAGAAGCAAGTTCAATCACATCCAGAAATAGAATTAGTCATGGACAAAAGAATGCTCCCCATGACTAGGAACGAAGTTATTATGGCTATTAATGAATGCGAACACAATGGCACTCGTGCTGTTGTTATTAACAGCCGTAGAACTATTAATGGATTTTCAGCAGAGGTGGTCGTCGATGTTAGTTGCGCACCTAAATACAGATGAGTGGAATTAAACAAATACCCAGCATTAAGGGATGGGGTGGCGTTAAGAACGTCCAGCAACGGTTGGGCGGTTCTGCCACTATCGCCAAGAACAGGGAAGCAGTCGCTTACGCATTGCTGACTATTGCCAATACCAAGATATCCGATGTGATGGAATGGGACGAAGCAGGCAATATTAAGATTAAAGCCAGTAAAGATATTCCTGACCACGCCCTGCAAGCCATTAAGTCCATTAAAGTCAATGAACGATACGACAAAGATGGTAACTGTAATCGTACATTGGATATAGAGTTGTACGACAAAGTGGGTGTGCTAAGAATATTAGCGAAGGCTAGTGGTTTGCTGGATACGGCAGACGAGTCTGATAAGCCTAGCGTCATTGGTATTAATGTCAAAGCACCTGAGATCATTGATGTGGAGAGCAACAATGAATGAACATAAGTTACTACGCATGATAGAAGAAGCTGGCTTTGACTTTACGCCTGACATAATGAACAAGCTGCAAAAGTTTCAGAATTTGATTTGGATAGAGCGTGAGGAGTGCGCTCAGGTATGTTTTGAGTTATGGAATAAATGGATACATGAAAAAGATACTATTCGTTTCCCTGACGCAAAAGATTGTGCCGCAGCTATTCGCGCAAGGAGCAACCATGACTAAGGATGACATTATCCGCATGGCGCGTGAGGCTGGTATGCGTAAAACTTTTGTTTGTGCCAAGCCTGACGATTGTCCTGATGATGACAATTGTTGCCACAAGCAAGTTCCAGAAGGTTTGCATGGCAGACCCGAAGTTATTGAACAATTTGCCGCTTTAGTCGCAGCAGCAGAGCGCGAAGCGTGTGTGAAGGTTTGTGACGATTTAAAAAATATTGATCCAGAATGGAAAAATAAGCACTATTGGAATATAGCAGTTGATCGCTGTTCCCATAATATTCGTTTAAGAGGTAATCATGATTGATTTACTTTATTTTTTTGCTGGCGGATTAATTGTGATCGTTTGGTCTTTTCTTATTGCGTGTGTTTCATTGATCCGCGCAAGGTGGCAGCATGATTGATGAATACATTATTTGTTATACAGTTCTTTATTGCAATGCTATATGGGCTTGTGCTTGGCTTTGTGTTACTTGGATTAAAACAAGGAAGTAAATGAGTAAAACTAAAGATAGTGGCGAGAAGGCTTTACCGCAAACAGGATTAAACTTAGACTTTTCTACCAGTCCAATGGTATGGAAGTTCTTGCAGTCTAAAGCGTTTGTGCGTGGCGTTATGGGGCCAGTAGGATCAGGTAAGTCATACGCCTGCTGTGCTGAGATTATGATGAAAGCCGTACAGCAAAAGCCCAGCCCTATCGATGGAATTAAGTACAGCCGTTTTGCCATTGTGCGAAACAGCTATCCAATGTTAAAGACGACGACGATAAAAACATGGATAGATATGTTCCCAGAGAATACGTTTGGACCACTACTGTGGACTCCACCGATTACTCACCATATCAAACTGCCTGCGAGAGACGGTGCTGCTGGCATCGATTGCGAAGTCATATTCCTTGCCCTCGATCAACCAAAGGATGTGAGAAAACTTCTCTCGTTGGAATTGACAGGAGCATGGGTAAATGAAGCCAGAGAACTTCCAAAAGCAGTTATTGATGGGCTTACCCATCGTGTCGGGCGCTATCCTACCAAGCGTGACGGTGGAGCAAGTTGGCACGGCATTATTATGGACACTAACCCTATGGACGACGACCACTGGTGGTTCCGCATGGCAGAAAAGGAGAAGATGTCAGGAGCCTATAAGTGGGACTTCTTCCGTCAACCGGGTGGGGTGGTCGAGGCAGAACTCGATATGCTACCGGAGAATCCAGAAGCTAACGATCACATATACGCATCAGGTCGATGGTGGAAACCCAATCCCAAAGCAGAAAACGTAAGCAATCTGCCCGGTGGTTACTACCAGCAAATGCTATTAGGTAAGAACCTAGACTGGATACGCTGCTACGCCGAAGGAAAGTACACGTATGTACAAGAAGGCAGACCCGTCTGGCCTGAATATGACGACAACTTAATGTCTGCAGACCTAGATTACGATATTAATCTACCCATACAAGTCGGCCTTGACTTCGGTTTGACCCCAGCCGCAGTCATTGGGCAGAAAACACCCGCAGGTACATGGAATGTAATCCATGAAATTGTTACCTTTGACATGGGACTAGAGCGATTTGGTCAGCAATTGCTTACAGAATTGAATGCCCGGTTTCCAAAAGCCAGCATTATGGTCTGGGGCGACCCAGCAGGTATGCAACGAGACGCAATATACGAAGTAACAGCGTTCGATCACCTGCGAACACTAGGTTTGCGGGCACAACCTACCCCGTCAAACGACTTTAAGGTACGTCGAGAAGCAGCCGCAGCCCCTATGCAACGATTAATTCAAGGAAAGCCCGGGTTAATGGTTGATAAAAGTTGCAAATTGCTAAGAAAGTCCCTCGCTGGTGGCTATCACTTCAAACGAGTGGCTGTCGGTGCAGGGCAAGAGCGCTTTAGAGACTCACCCAACAAGAATGAACACTCCCACGTAGGCGACGCATTCGGATATTTGCTGCTAGGTGGCGGTGAACACAGACGAATGACCAAAACTCCACTAGGTTTATCAGGCCAATTCATCCAACAAGGCTCAGCATCCACAGACTTTGACGTATTTGCTTAAATAATGATATATAGGTGATATCATTGTATTGTAGTTTGCATCAAAGCAGATACAATTTCTCGAACATTGTCATGTTTGGAGGTCATTATGGCTATTTATTGGCTAGCAGCAGCCAGTTTTGCTGGTTCAGTTTATCAAGCTAACGAAGCTCGTAAGTCTGCCGCTAAGGCACGTAACGCATCTGCCGCCGAAGCGCGCGTGGCGACAGCTCAAATGCAACAGCAAATTGCTGCTCAACAAGAACAAGCTAAAGTAGCTCGTGAACGATTATCTGCAGAAACAGCTAAGTACGCAGAGCAAAAAAGTTCTATGGAGGCTGAGGCTAAAGCTACCGCAACTGCATTAGAAGAAGAGCGTCGTAAGTTAGGCGAAGAAGAATCGTCAAAACTTCGTGCCCGTGTTCGTTCTGGTCGTCGTGCTTTACTGTCTGACGTTCGTATTAATCCTGAAATGGGCGTGTTAGGTGCTGACACTACCCTTGGCGCATCTACTACAACAGTGGGGTAAGCCATGCCTATATACATTAATACTAAACTTATCCTGCAAGCAATTGATAAGTACGTTCAAAAGAATGTTGTTGAGCCACAAACTAAAGCTGAAGAAAAAAAAGCAGCCGAAGATGAAGCCGCAGCTAAATCTGAATTAGATAAAGTTTTGGCAGAACAAGATGCAATGCAGAAACAAATTGCTTCTGAAATGGAAACTGGTAAACAACAAATAGAAAAGACTAAACAAGAGACAGAAGTAATACAGCGAGAATCTGGTGAGCGTAAATTGTCCCGTGTTCGCGCTCGTGTACGCAGCTTGTCTCGTCCTATGCTTTCTAAAGGAGTGTCACTCTAATGGATAAGTTTCAGAAAAAAGTTAAGAAGGTAATGAAAGAATATAAAGCGGGTGGACTTCACTCAGGCAAAGGTGGCCCAGAAGTTACCGACCCTAAACAAGCTATAGCTATTGCGCTTTCAGAAGCAAATAAAGTTAAAAAGAGTAAGGCATAAGATGGCAGATTCAGAACGTCAAATGTTAATGAATGAAGTATTGCAAAAAAAATCAGACGCAGAATGTCCTGAAGTTTTGCAAAACAAAAGTCTTAGCATTAAGAATCACAGGATTTGCATAGTCAAAGCAAACTTGGGTCCTGCTAATCCTCGTGCGCCTGAAACTATCTTCTGGATTTTAAAGTCTACGAAGTGGAACATTAGCGAAAACGCTGCTCGTCAAATGTTGTGTGGTAACTGCGGTCACTATTGGAAAACAAAATTCATTGATGACTGCATGAAAAAGTATGAGCAAGTTACACCACCTGAGGTCGATCCATCATGGGTTGATACTAATGATAGCGTTGGTTATTGCGACGAGTGGGATATACCGTGTACTGCAAGCAGAACATGCGATACGTGGGAGCCGGGCGGTCCAATAACTGCAGCATTGGTTGCAATGAATGAGTTGGAAGATGAGGATGAGGAAGATTAATGGCTGTCATTACGGTTGACATTGAGTCATTAAATACCAAGTCACGACTGGTATCACTTGCTCAAAAGAACAACGCAGGCAACTTTGTTGTTGGTGGTGCTGATTCGCCCATCATTATGGTTGATGTAAATCATCAGCGTAACCATGATGGCAGAGCATTCTTTGCTTATAAGATGAACCCAGAGTCATCGCCATTGGGTGCTGATGCAAGTATAGATATTGTTCTTGCGTCTGCGTCTGGTGTAATGCCACACATGACTATTGACGCTTTATGTATCGGAGATGCGGAGTTTTATATCTATGAAGGAACGTCTGCGACGGGAGGTACGTCATTTACTCCTATCAATAGGAATCGCAATTATACGACTAGCAGCCAAGTTGCGATGATTATCAACCCAACTGTGTCGTCATTAGGAACACAACTTGATGCGCAGATATTACCGGGCGGTAGTGGTAAGAAATCTGGTGGTGGCACAGCAGGATCATTGGAATATGTATTAAAGCCCCTA
>Ga0315909_10008081_pt1 | contig 11600 bp, 9 predicted proteins | sample LakEriMetagenome_11_FD_203527 | JGI IMG/M metagenome (GOLD analysis project Ga0315909, IMG submission 203527) | Freshwater fungal communities from buoy surface, Lake Erie, Ohio, United States - Buoy 2 MA125 | ecosystem: Environmental > Aquatic > Freshwater > Lake | place: USA: Lake Erie, Ohio...
TTGGTTTATAGTTTTTATCAGCCTTTGTTCTGAACAATACATCAGGTGTCTGACCGGTGTGATCAGGAATATGTGCATAAACCTCGGTGTAAGATCTAGTTTTATCTTGTACGTTATTTATACCATTCACCTCACCGATATATTGAATCAATTTATGATAATCTAACTTTGCTTTACCAATCGGTACACCAGATTCATTTATTTCCGCGAAAGCATAAAATACATCACCAACTATTCTTTGTCCATTCACAGAATCAGCCTCAATCACTTCCAAGACTCTTATACTTGAAGAAGTTCCAAATATTGCCACCGCATCGACTTTTGTTAAATTACTAATTTGTAAAACATCACCGACTTTGAAATTTGTTGTCCCAGAGAACTCCATCTCAACTTTATTCAGTTGAAAATTTGATTCATAAATTCTCAAAATATCATAAGAATTATTGGTTCTTTCTTGCCACAAAATCTCGGGAAAATAACTAGAGTCATTGATGTCATTACTTTCAAATTCCACCAAATTACCAAAATACTGATCACCATCCAATGCTGGTTCGAAATCAATTAAATTAAGTGATTTACACCATTTCCAAAAAATCTTTTCAGTTGGTGTATCTAATACGTTATTATCATAGTAATACTCCGTATTATTCATTCTTGATTCTTTCAGTGTGACTTCAAAGTTTGCAACATAATTTCTCAATGATTCTACTAACTGGTCTTTATAAGATGTCGCTGGTGTGGATTGATTAGACTTTTGGAAAGTAGAATCAAAATCCCAAGTCACCTTCTCTGCATTGACACCTGAACCTGGTACTAGATTTTGTTTCGGAAAGTTTAATAAAATGTATTTAGAAAAGTACATTTTATAATTCTGATTTTGATAAGCTGCAGAAATGTCTTCAGCTGCGCCTGGAAAAGCATAAAAAGAAGTTCCGTTTGGTTTTAGAAATTTGTATAACGGTGTCATGATATTAAATCTGAATCATTGTTTTTTGTATATATTACAAAAACCCACTTCAATTAAATTATACATTTGATAAAACCTCTATAATATTTTGAATAAAACTATTGGATGGGACACGCATTTTATTTTTTTGGATTAATTGTTTTTTTAACAAATTTGAATTTTTTATATAAATTCTTTGATTATATGAAAATAAGGGAGTGGTTTATTTCATTCCAAAAAATAACAAAAAAATTTCCAACAGATAAAGATTTCAAAAAAGGAGATTATGAGAAATATAAGAAATTTAATGGAGTCGAGGCTCTTAACTTTCTTTGGATTTTTTTCGGAGTGTTGACTCAAAGTTGGAAGATATTCTTATTACTAATATCATTCAATATCACTATAAGTCTCATCATAAATATAATTGGTCAGTTCAGACTAATCTCAAAAATTACTCTCTTCATAAAATTCATAGTAATTTCTCTCTCAATAATAATACTTACTATAAATCATTTTCATCTACACCTTGATCTATTCAGCTTGTTGTTGAGGTGTTTCGGGTGATGATATCTCTTGTTTTATTGAAGAAACTAATATGGTGGTTGCTACTAAAGTACCTTTAACTAAAACGTCATAAAGACTAATACAGTTGTTCTCTTTTTGAAAATCTTGTAACTTTTCGAAAAATTCATTTTTTGCAAGTATTTCGTCTATTTCATTTCTATATTTCAAATAAAATTCATAGATGTCAGCATCTTGAATCAATCCTTCGATAGTTGATTCTTTTGGATTTTGTACTATAGAATCTACCTTGTCGATGAATAGTTTTTCATCATCTGAATTGACAGACTTTTGGATCATTTTTATAAGGTCTTCCTTTATGTCCTTATTCTCATCAGATAGTTTATTGGATAAATCAGAAACTAAATCCTCATTGACAAAGTTATAAAATTTAGATATTTTCATACTCTATATATATTTTTAATTTCCCCAAGTTCCTTCAAAAACACCGTTATACCAGACACCCGATTCGAAAAAACCGTTCTCAAAATATCCATTAGTCCAATATCCGGATTTCCAATTTGATTCATCGAAATGGCTAACAACTCTCAAGTTGGTTTCTATACCGTTCCAATCTTGAAATCCGACATTATAATCGATCTGTGGATCTAATTTAGATAAATTGAAATTCAAAAATAATCCAGTCCTCGAATTTTGTTCATCTTCCTCAATTTTATTGATTCTATATTCACGTGGGTTATCATTTGTACCGATCGATGAAAACGTACCACCTCTAAAGTCATCTATTATATAGATCTGGTCTCCAGGATTAAACTTGAATATACCATTTACCCAAATTCTATTATTTGAAACATCCGGTGGATTGACATAAATTGAATCAACTCCAATGACTTGAATCTCTTCCAAAATACCACCATACCAAATACCACCTCTAAAATCGATATTATAAGCAACCCCTCCATAAAAGGATCCTCCGAGCCATAGTCCAGTCCTCCACACACTCAAAGTATGAACATCCGATACGGTTGGTGTTTGCAGAACTTCGTCGAAATTTAGTGAAGAATGGAACTCCCCACTGATCCACTTACCACCGTGCCAAACAGAAATCCTTGTATTTATTGAACGTGTACCAAACCTAGAAAGTCTATTATCCTGATTACCGAATTGACCATTGTACCAAGTTCCATTTTCAAAATCTCCAGATTCGAATTTACCATCCAACCAATATGACAATCTAGAGTCGCAATTAAAGAGACCACCTGACCAATTACCCAGTACCCATATACCACCTTGGAATCTACCACCATACCAGTCACCATCATTCCAAACACCATTAAACCACAGACCCCCATACCAATCACCACCATATCTTCTACCATCATACCAAGTCCCACCGTACCAAGTCCCACCAAACCATCTACCACCTTGCCACTTTGACAGACTATTATCAGAATTATTACCACTGACTTGAACTGATAGGATGTTTGATTTCACAGGTGACGAATACCACTCACCACCATACCAATCTCCACTAATCCATTCACCAGAAATCCAAGTACCACTAAACCACCTTCCACATCTCCATACACCAGAATACCAAACAATTCCATTATCATTTTTTCCGATAATAGCATCCGATGTTTCAGCCTGTAAGAACCAAGAGAATTTTTCCTCAATTTCTTGTAAGAATAAACCATCCACAAATTGAACTTTGAACTTGTCCAAATTAACATTTTTAAGACTAAAGACCGTTCCTTCGAGATATACCATTTCTGGAGTCACCTCCACTCCACGCTTTGGTTTCTTGTCACCACCAACTCCATACAAATCTATTGGTAAGTAATTCAGAAATTTGTCTCTTTTAATAAAGGTAATTTTACCATAGTCAACAGATTGCACAAATTGCCCATAATCTATGGATGTCGTTATAAATTGTCCTTGTATCTTTAGGATTGTCTGATATCCTTGGTATTGTGGATTCAAGTACTTGGAACTTTGTGTACCACCAGTCAACTCAACTTTTATCAAATCACCAACTTTAAATTCATCTTGTGTCAGATTAGTTAGTGAGTAAATTATCTTGTTTGTTAAGTCACCAGTAGTAGTATTCAGTATGGCGTTGAACTCATATTCTACCTTTCGTTCTACATTCAGTATGTTCATTGCTAATTGATATTCATAATCTGTATAGACTATACCAGTGACCTTCTGTTGAATATCATAATCAGAAACCAAGACTTTCAAATACGAATCTGTTGGAAACTTATATTTGACATCATTCTCAAATTGAGTGAAACTATATGTTGAAATTATTGTTTTTTGAGATGTAGATCTTTGAATATTATTCAAAACCTGTAAGTCACTACTAATACTCGATAATGTATTTCTAGATACTATATCGATTTTCTGAATACCACTTGTAAAATCTGGATATAAAATTTTTTTATGAAATTCTATAACATATCCATTTTGTAACTCATCGTAATATTTATCTATGATTAAAATTTTTTCATTGAGTTTGTATTCATTCAAGTTGTTATAGGGTGTAAAATCAACAAAAGTCCATATCAATAAACTCTCCCAATGAAACTTGTAATTTTCACCAAAGACTAATTTATTACTAAATCCATCATCTATTATTTTAATGTTATTACTTGTAAAAGATGATCCAGTAACTCCAGGTAATCCATAGTACTCTGGTAATATTGTGAATTTCTTATTTTGAGTGAAGACTTGATTATCAATTTTATTCAACACATCATATAAATTATATGTTGGACTAAATCCGAAAGTAAGGAACGCCTCATTATAGTTCATAATATTGTCTCCTTTTATCGTTTTCAAATTAACAGACAAATTGTAATAAGCAGTTTTGTTGTTAAACCTAGAACTTGCCAAAACTTGTTGATTGCTCCTCGATAATTTGTAAGCAATACTCAATGGGTGTAATTCAAATTTTTCGATTAATTCATCTATATCATTATAATAATTCAAATTACGCACTGTAATTACACCCTGATATGTTAGTAAATTGTTAACAATATTCTGATTGAAACTATTATAACAATAAACATATTTTTCAAAGGTGGATCCAAGAGCTAGGGTTTGAGGTATTGATTGGGTTGCAATAAATGGACCATTAGATAATTTATAGTAGTATATTACCTTATTTACCGTAAGATTACAATCTACGACATCACTTTCCAACCTCAACGTATCACCAACTTTTATATTATCACCATATGGTCTTTTGAATATTGTTATGTTTTTATAGATCAGAAGGTTCTTTGACGAAAGGGTTATTGGATCATTTGACGTTGTAATAATTGGTATTGGACCTTCGATGAACTCGGAACTTGTCGGACCAAGTAAAGATGGGGCAAATTTGGAAATATCATCAATGCTATTTGATATTTGAGACTTATTGATTGTAAAATCATATGATAAGGATGAGTAATCAAACCTTGTGGAAAACTCGACTTTCTTGTCATCACCGATGTAAGTGTAATATTCAAAAGTTTTTTCACCATCTTTATAATAATCGATCCAACTCGTCTGTCCAGTAATACTTTCAAACTCAAGAAATGATACGGAAGAAGTCAATGAATCCGTATCTATACCAATAGTTTCGGGCATTCGATATTGTCCGAGATCTGTGAAAAAATTTGTTTTAGAAGCTATATCATAATCCAGAAATAAAAACTTTGACTTATACTTATCTTTGAAAGTTGGGTCCCAAAGTGTTGTGAAATTAGACACACCAAAATCAGAGTAAAAAATGTATCTTAATAACGAATCATTACCGGCTAAGTATAATTTGTCCGACGCGACCAATCTATTAACATACAAATCAGGTCCATCGGATAATTTGGAATTGACCATATTCTCATTGATTACAGGATAATTATATAAATCACCCAATTTGAAAGAATAAATTTTGTTCGCTCCTATGTATATCACATCATCTGTAGATGAGTCTTGTTTGTCAATAGTTCTGATGTCAGAAGTCAATTTGTCAAATTCCATGTAAATGAAATCATTACCCCTTCCATAAAGTTTGTTTTCCGTGTCATATACTATGACTTTATCATCCGAAGTCAGTAAAACCAATTGTGTTAAAAATGACTCGAAATTTATAGTCAGATTTCTAGTGAGGTAATTAGGTAATACAATATCATTTTCTCCGTCGTAGTTGTAATAGATTGTCGCATTCAACGTGAGGTTCTGTTTCAAGATATTCCCACTACTAGTCTTTGGTAAGTCTATAAATTGTAAGTTTTTACTGATATTGTTAGCAGAATTTTTATAAAAAGAGTATTCACTTGGTTGGTAACCAGAAGAAACATTCAAAGCATCAACAAATATCTGACCACTAATACTTCCATCTAATGTCAAGTCAATATAAAAATCACTCAAATTATAATTTGACAAACCCTCGTATTTCGATGATATTTCTACTTTCAAAGCATCATACTTTGAACTATCAATACTCAATTTGAATTCTAGTGACCTAGCGAAATCATCACTTTGGTCATTGTCAATGAAATTGATCGGACTAACCCCACCCCATTCGAGTGGTAATAAATCATAAATATCATCAACTAAAATAAAATCGTTACCATCTTGAGTCTTATAAATTTGTCTTTTGTAGGAAATCCAATTTGCCCCATCTCTTGTCAATTCTATGAATAATCCAGTCGTACCACAGATGTAAACTTTATTTAGTTCACCCCAAATAACTTTATTATATGAAAATGACTCATATTCAGGATAATCCAACTTTACCCAAGTATTGCCACCATCTGCAGTAAAAAAGATTTGATTAAACTCACCAACTAAAAAACCATTCAAATTATCCAAAAAGTTAATAGATGTTAATTGGGTATAGATGTTTAGTTCTATTCTAGTTATAGAAAAATCTGGTTTATAAACTTTCAGAAGTGTACCTTCATCACCACAAATCCAATAGTAATCGTTTGTTTCCGAAATACTCCTATAGTTTAATTTATATTTACTGTCGATTATAGTAGAATTGTTATATGGTATGTTTGGGTTTAATTTGTCTTGATTGTTTATAATAACTCCAAATTCACCAACGGCTAATAGTCTGTCGGGTATAGAATAAGTAAAATTATCGACTTTAGAATATACTTGAGTTGATTTACTGTAAAGTATATCATAGTGATTTAATTCCAAAACGTTATTATAATCTAGTCTATGTCTTAAAATCCAATTTTGTTTTTCCACGAATGAGATGTTCTCTCCATCAGTCGGAAAATAATTATTTTTCAACCTTTTGAGATGAAACTCTTTATCTCGATTCACGTCACCGTATTTTACATTGACTTTGAATTTATATGACTTGTCGTATCCTACTAAATCATTTTGTCTGACAAGTTTATTATTCGTGTAAAGATAAATACCGTTTTGTTTGTTTAAGTATTTATATGTCACATCTGTAACATTGGATTCTACAAAATAATAATCACTGACAGGAATGACGGTATTGAAAAATATTTCTGGATCAGTTGTTGAAGGGATTGTTATTTCATCCATCTGGTCTTTTACTAAAACTCTATGACCTTCTAATAAACGTATACCATCAATTGTAAAAAATGGTTTGAAACCAATTAGGTCTGAAATTTCAACAGTGGTCGCAACATCAACGGTGACAAAGTTAGATATTTCAGTATTAATCAGTTTTGTGGGTGTGAATAAATTTTTAATCGTAAAAGCATTTTCCTTCAAATATTTTTGATAAAATTTTTCATAATTTGAGGAATTCAAATTCAAATTTGGACCACGTAGGGGTTTGTTTATAGCAGCTTTGAAATCATCTATCCAGTAACCAATTTCATCAATTTGTAATGTATTGTAGATATTGTCAAAATTATCGATACTAATATAGACAGCACCACTCAAACATTTAGAGTAGAGTTTTACCGATTCGATGTCTTGTTTCAAACCGTCATAATAATCTTTGGGTAGTTGATCTATTTGTAACGACCATTTACCGGTATCTAAATTTCTTGTCCACATTTTATTTTTTTACTTTTAAAAACCATATAACATTTGTTGGACTTAAGTCCACACCTTCTTTTATAATAGAAACTTTTGATTTTTTCAATATTTCTTTTATTTCTTTAATGAAACTTTCATATTTATAAATATTGTCTATATACTCCGACACATTTATATCGAAATCATTTTGATCCGAAAAAATCAAGTCATAAATCAAATCGTCTCGGTTTTTCATTATCTAATCTATTTCATTATATATTAATTTATGAGGTGTAACATAGACCCATATATATAATTCGAGAACCATAATATGTCAAAAGCCAGATTAAAATCCAAAAAGACCATCGAGCAGGAAATGCAGGAAATGCAAGAGATGGACAATTATCTCAAGGATCAATTGAGAACATTTCAATACAAAATCAATTGTAAATTCAAAAATAAAAAACAAAAAGAACTATTCGATACTATTCTGAATAATCGAATAACTTTTGTTAGAGGAAGTGCCGGTACCGGTAAAACACTCATATCACTAATGGCAGGATTAGAGTGTCTCAAAGACAAGGATATGAATATTGGTCAAATTGTTTTGACAAAGCCTATTGTGGAAATCACGTCACAAAGGGGATTGGGAGCATTACCAGGAGACATAAACGAAAAAACACTTGCTTATTATACACATTTTTATGATAATCTAATTAAATTAATTGGTTCATATCAAACCAAATATCTCAAAGATAATGGTTTTATCAAAGAAACTATATTGAATTTTTTGAGGGGTTCGACATTTGGACAATATACATCCGATGGACAGTCAGTTGGTTCGTTTTGTATATTTGACGAAAGTCAAAACTGCACAATAACTGAAATGAAAACTTTCATATCAAGAATGGGTGAGAATTCGAAACTTGTAATTTTGGGGGATATAGATCAAATTGACTTGAAGTTGAACAAAGGAGAGAAATGTGGTTTGGAAGATGCAATTGATAGATTGAATGGTATCAGCGGTATTGGATTCATAGAATTCACAGAAGATGAAATAGTACGAGATCCATTTTTAATTGAAATAATGAAAAGATATAGGACAAGTTGATTACCAATCGTCTTGAGAATCATCCTCTTCTTGTTGGGGTGGTTCAAGACTTCCATCAGCCTGTACCAATTTATAATCCCAATTGAATGAATACTCATCATTTGAAACTACCTTTTCTGACCAATTGAAATACGGAAAAGTGTCTAAATAAGGGTATGTAGAAAAATTATATTTCTCCAACTTAACATTACATCGTAAACGAACAACCTCACCTTTGATATCGAAAAATTGGTGGGATTTAGCGTTCTGTTCATATTTTGAGATATATCCATTGTCATTAGCCCATTTCTTAAAAGTATTGATATCCGAATCGAAAACATAGTAAATTCTATCCATAACTTTAATTTTATCTGGCAAAGTACCACTATAATCTTTGGTAATTGTAACATCTTCCCACAGCAACGCTCTACATCTTACGAAAGATTGATTATCAACTTCTTGTAACATAACCAACATCTTTATATTTGGGTTATTACAATACATATCCAGAAACTTCATTCTATTTTCATATCTCATACATGAGTTCCATAAGGATCCAACATTATTACCATTCGGAGAAAAATAATTCCTTTCATTATACCACTTCCTGATCTCCTCACCCTCGACAACCTTGAAGATATACTTGGATGTGTCGAACCAAGATTTATATGAGTTAACAAATTTCTCAACTTCATTTTTTGTGATATCAAATTTTTCCATGATGTCTTTTGATAGGATCTTATTGATAAACCTACCAATTTTAAGAGTAACCCTACCAATACCTTTGGTATATGGATCAAAATCATGATCATCTTTATATTTTTCCATAGGCAGATATGATATCTTATCATGAGATTCAGTGATAGATAAATAATTCGCATCTTGACCTAAATCCAAATTAATTAAAACACTAGTGATAATACCTTCATTGTTCATCAAGAATTGAAAAATGTCTTGGTCGACATATAATGTTTTGGATAGCTTTATTGATTTCCGCATCATAAATTAATATATACAAAGGTATGAAATTTATTTTAGAATACAAACTTTTTTTTCAAGAAGGTGATACTGTACAAATAGAATACTGGTATAACAATATGGTTACACCAGTAAAAATATTAGAAAAAAGGGGGAGGAAATATCTAGTCAGTCATAACATTACAGAGTCAAAGATAAAGAATGCACCGGATGAACTGATTAAGAAAAGTGATATAATTTCAATTTTCAGAAAGGAAAACCATCTTTCATAAACTCATAGACAAAATCATCATCATATTCAGTACTCGGATCGATATACTGTTCCTTGATCTTTTGTTTTTCCTCTTGAGTAAAATAATCTTTATATAACTCTTGCTTTAGAGTTTCATAATGAAATTTATCTGACTCTACATTTCTAGCATAATATTGTTCGGTGAAGTCGTTATCTAAATCATTCAGATAAGCTTTTCCCGTGGCTGATACTCCTCTCTCTGGTAAGTATCGATCATCATCTTCATCGAAGTAGAAATCATCATAATATCCATAGGACTTTTTTGATGAAGATCGACGAGTTTTAGATTTCGATTTTCCCCATCCAGACCAATTGTCATAAGTACTATATCCACTATCACCTTTCTTATAATCCTTGTCATAAGTTGTATATCCATATGATTTATAACTGTAAGGTTTATATTCGGTTTTTGATTGGTCACGTTTGGTCGGAAGAGTTTCCCAATCAATTTTAGTTACCGCAATACACAGCTTTATCAAATGGTCAATATCCTGATGTTCGAAATTGGTGTGTTCCCTATAATATCCTACAGAAATGTTTGTACACTCTGGTATAACGTGTGTGAATTCAGCTGAATCGGTATACACACCAGTATCATCCGGTTCCATAGAAAGCCCGAATCTATTGAGTCTGTTTGACAGTTCAGTCGCAAAATCATCAGAGCAACATCTTTTAGAGGATTGGTAAGTAATCACAGATTTTGTTCCGCGTCTATCGAAAGAAATCATCCTATCATAATATTTGTAAACATCATCATCAGATGCTTTTCCAGATCCAATACATCCAACCTCTTCTCCAATGAAGAAACAATATAAACCGGGTATTCTCTTCTCGATCATATAAAGAAGAACTGTCATACCAGCTTTATCGTCAGCTCCCAAGATTGATTTACCATCAGTCGAAATGATATTTTTATCAATTTTATGATTGACAATCACTTGTGTCTTACAAGCGGTGTCCAAGTGACAAGTGAAAGCAGTTTTCGAAGTACCTATTTTATAAAAATAGTTACCATGTCTGTCTTTGAAATATCCTTGAGGAAGATGTGAAGACAATTGATCTTCGAATCCATATGGGTATGTTCGTTTAGTTAGTTTCAGAAATTTTCTACGTATGTCCATTCGATGGTGTTGTTAAAAGTATATTATTATTCTTAATACAAAGATAATGCTTTATTATTAGTTTTACAAAAAAAGTTGGATTTTTTTAATAATTCATTAAAACTATGGGAAAGAAAAATATTTATCAATATATACTTCTTTAAAAAAAAATATCTACAAAAATGACAGATGAAGCTTTCGGACCACATTTGACACTCGACCTGATTGGTTGCCCTAAAGAAATTTTGAGTGATTACAATCTACATTTTGAATTACTCAAAGATCTACCAAATATGATTGGAATGACACCCATAACACAGCCTTATGTCTTTCCCTACTCCGGTCTAGTACCAGAAGACAAAGGAATCACTGGTATCGTTATTATCGCGGAAAGTCATCTATCAATACATTCTTTCGAGGACAAAGGGTATACATTTATCGATATGTTTTCCTGCAAACCTTTTGATGTTGAAAAGGCAGAAAAATTTATTGTAGATCTTTTCAAACCAACAAAAGTCGAAAAAAATTTGATACAAAGAGGGAAAGAGTTTCCAAGAGTAAATACAGAATTAACTTTCGATTCTGCTTTCATATAATCTTTATGAAAAACAGAAATTTGGATCATAAAGATGATTGGGCTACACCCACCTCATTTTACTCCAAACTCAAAGA
>Ga0315909_10008085_pt1 | contig 11597 bp, 12 predicted proteins | sample LakEriMetagenome_11_FD_203527 | JGI IMG/M metagenome (GOLD analysis project Ga0315909, IMG submission 203527) | Freshwater fungal communities from buoy surface, Lake Erie, Ohio, United States - Buoy 2 MA125 | ecosystem: Environmental > Aquatic > Freshwater > Lake | place: USA: Lake Erie, Ohio...
CAATTAATTTTCGATGTACTCGATAACAACAAAGACAAGAAAGTAATAGTTCTGTACTGGACGTTCGAGATGCCTGACTATCAGCAGATCATGAGAGCTGCATCAAACAAGGCACAACTCCAGTTTTCACAGTTATACAGTGTCGACCAACAGTTATCAGCAGAGGGATTAAAGAAGTATGAAGATGCAGTAGACAGCTATAGGAAGTATCCTATATTCTTCTGCTCTATTCCACAGAACATGGTGAAGATTAAAGAGATTAACAACAAGGTGTTTCAAAAGCACCCTGAACACACAATCATTAATCTTTACGACCATTCGAGATTGATTCTAGGCTCAGAAGACACAGAGCTTCAGAAGCTAAATCAAGTATCGAAGACATGTATGTGGTTGCAAGCAAGAATGGGGAGCATTTCTATTCTGTTGTCACAGCTAAACAGGAATATCGAGCAAGAGTATCGTGCCAAACAACAGTATCAACCACAACTTACAGACCTATTTGGTGGTGATTCTATTGGGCAAGATGCTCACGTAGTGATGATGCTACAAAGACCATTCGACCTTTACGGTATTACAGATGCTTATTGTGGAGAGGATCCTGAAGGGTTGTTAGCCTGTCATATCGAGAAGAATCGTGATGGTCAATTGGGTATGATTCCCTACGAAGCTGATTTGTCAACATTTAATTTGACAGAAAGAGTGAAAAAGTAAATTTAAAATTTGACAAAAAATGGAGTTAGTACTGCCAACAGAGAAGGTCGCTGCCCTTCGTAAGAGTCCGAGACACATGATTATCTACGGACCACCAAAGATTGGTAAAACAACAGCACTGGCTAAACTTGATGGATGTCTTATCATAGATCTAGAGCAAGGATCGGATATGGTAGAAGCACTTAAAGTTAAAGCTGCAAACTTGAAAGAGTTGAGTGAAATCGGTAAAGCAATTATGAAAGCTGGAAAGCCTTACAAATATATTGCTATCGATACCTTGACTCAATTAGAGGTATGGTGTGAATCAGAGGCTAAAGAACTCTATCGTCAAACTCCAATGGGTAAGAACTTTGATACTGATAACAAAGGGTTATCTGTTCTTAGTCTTCCTAACGGTGCTGGCTATTTGTATCTACGAATGGCTATCAAGAAGTGGATGGATAGATTAGAGACTTTGTCTGAACACATCATTTACATCGGTCACTTAAAAGATAAGCAGATCGAGAAGAAAGGTAAGGAGGTATCAGCTAAAGATTTAGATTTGACTGGTAAGATCCGTAGTATTGCTTGTGCTAACTCAGATGCCATCGGCTATGTGTATAGAAACGACGACAAGACTATGATCTCATTCAATTCATCTGATGATATCACTGCTGGCTCACGTTGTGAGCATTTAAGAGGTCAAGAGATGGAGCTTGACTGGAGTAAAATTTATATTGATTAATTAAAACCCTAGAAAATGTCTATCGAGGCAAACATTCAACAAAATCCAACTGTTGCAAATACTGCAACAACTGAAGGTCCTATCGTATTAACGGTAACAGGAATCATTAATGACTTAAACGACGGTATCGATCGTGATGGCATTGCAACTAAGTATAACTTGACTAAAGCTGAAGTTACTGAGCTATTCAAGCACCCTAAGTTGACTGGCCTACGTGCTCGTAAGAAGATTCCAGTACGTTTTACATTGGTAGATGACACTGTTATTACTAAGAGTGAGGCTGCTGCTGTAGAGTCTGATCCTAATCAATTAGATTTGATGGATGCTATTCAAGAGCATGTAGCTACTGAAGAAGCAATCAGCAACTGAGAGTTCCGTCAGCAACAGGACATTGTGTATAGAACATATTTTCGTTAATTTAAATTTAAAACAAAATGGCAATTGAGTCAAACAATTCAGAAGAAGTAGTAGCAGGTGGTGGTTATCAGTTATATACTGGTATTGCTGCTGTTAGTGTAGTAGCAGTTAATCCAACTCAATCAGAGTTGCAAGCTATTGGTATTAATGCTAAGGAAGATCCTAAGTACAACGTGGAAATCAATGGAGAAGAGTACAATAAGATTGTATTCTATCTTCGTCACGATGATCCAAACATTACTGTAAGATTTGATATCTTGGCTAAGCCTGAGCACCGTATGTCAAAGAACGGTAAGGCAATGTGGATTAACAACATCGGTCAGATGACTTGGAGTGAAGATGTTCCAGCATACGATTGGTGGAAGAATTCAGACACAAGCCGTAAAGCTTATGTTGGAGAAGACATCCTTGTTAACTTCACTAAAGCATGGGCTAACGTAGCCAATGGTGGTAAGATTAGTTTTGATACTATCGATGCTATCATGAAGGGTGATGTTAAAGAGTTGAAGGAGCTTGTAAAAGCTTTATCTGCTAACAAGTTACGTGTCTTGATTGGTGTTAAAGACGAGAAGTATCAGGTTGTTTACAACCGTCACTTCGGTCGTTTGAAGCCAGCTAATGACATGTTATTTGTCAAAGCTTTGAATGAGGACTACGGTTCTTTCAATGCTGAATACAGCAAAGACCTTAAGTTTGGGGTTTATTCACCAACTTTAATTACGGCTGATACTACGTCAGAAGAGACTCCTTTCAAGGACGACTCTAAGGACGAGTGGGATGCATAATTGAAACCTTAACCAAAAAACAAACAGGGGTTACAGAAATGTGCCCCTTTTGTTTTTAATTTAGCCTCCTTATGATTGAATCAAGAAGCAGTGATGCATACTTGCATAAGGATTCTATTTTGTGTAAGATATCTGAGTACGATATATTCAGATATTATTGTCACAATTTTAAGAATTTTGGTGACAAGTTTTGCAGTGAGTTAAGAGAGGATAGATCTCCTACATGCTCGATAGTTCCTTGGAAAGGGAGAGTTATCTATAAAGATTTTGGTAGTGGGGAAAGTCATGATTGCTTTTCGTATGTACAAGCCAAATTCAATTTAACTTTCTCAGAAGCCATGAGAGTTATTGACACAGATTTTGGGTTAGGTTTACAAAGTGGGTCCGTTATAAAGAATCAAGTAGCTATTACATATGGTACTCAAGAGATTATCGAAAGACGTCCAACCAAGCTTGCAAAGAGAGCAAGAAAGTGGACTCTACAAGATAAAGAATTCTGGGAAAAGTACTATATCACTAAGAGTTTATTGATTAAATTTGATGTCGAACCAATAGATTACTTTTGGATTAATGAAGCACGTTACGTATGTCACACTCCTAGTTATGTATATAACATCAATGGTCGTTATAAAATCTACAGACCATATGAAGCAGAGGGTAAATGGTATAGCAACACTTCTAAAAATGACATTCAAGGGTGGAAGCAGTTAAAAGATAATGGAGACATTGTCATATTAGCTTCTTCTCTCAAGGATGTCATGTGTCTTAATGTATTGGGGTATGAGGCTATTGCTCTACAGAGTGAGATGCAGATGCCAGATCCAAAGTTAATCAGTAATTTGCAGAAGAGATTTAGCACCGTAGCTGTACTATACGATAATGATTTTGAGAAGGAAGCAAATCCTGGTCAAACAATGGCCAATAAAATTTGTGCAGAGTTCAACTTAATTAACGTAATTTTACCAGCACACTACAAATCGAAAGACATCTCTGATTTAATGAAGAATCATGGAATCGAGATAGCTCAGAGAATTGTGCAAATACAACTACCACTTTAATGGCCAAACGACGAACCCCAAGAACTAGATCCAACATAAAGTCCAAAGGATTAACTAAAGGAAAGATCCAAGCAAGACAGAAAGAAGTAGATGGAATTAAATTCAAGTCAATGCTTGAAGTATTCTGCTACAAGAAACTAAAAGAGCTTGGAGTATCTTTTACTTATGAGGAACACTCTTATCAATTGACTGATGCTTTCTACTATCCTTGTCCAATATTTGAGACCAAAGGAACAAGTAAAGAGTTTGTCGATAAGAGCAAGGATAAGATTCGTGGGATTTCGTACACACCAGACTTTGTGAGTCATGATGCAGATGGTAAGCTGCTATGGGTAATAGAATGTAAAGGTTTTGCTAACGACAGGTTCCCAAACACTTGGAAGAACTTCAAGAAGCATTTAATCGATACTGATTCTGTCTGTCCGTTATTCTTACCAAAAGATCAAAAACAAGTATTACAAGTAATTCAGCTCATTTCTGAGCTATAAACTAAGAGGTTATGAGTCTCACTATTAATGAAGACTCTAATTATCTTAAACCACATACTTTTCAAAAGGGAGATTTAATTCTTATCTCTATTGGTAATGGGATGCATTATGGTATCTATGATAGCATGAAATCTGAAGACAAGATTTACTATTATTTTATAGGAGGTGCTTGGCATTGCCATCCCTATGAAAAAGATACTGCAAATGGAGATTCTTCATGGTTGTATAAGAAAATTAACGATCCTTCACAAGGCTCTGTTGATTTTACTAATACTAATGCAAGTAAAAGAATCTTCCCTCTTCCGAAAGAAATGTGCACTAAGAAATTATTAGAGATTCAACACGATTACAAAAAAGCTAGAAACTTATTATGAGTATCAAACAGATTGACAACGAGTTTGTCGGTTCAGACACTGGTGTTGCTAAACGAATTAATCGTGGTGCAGAGAAACTAGTATTTGACATATTACAAGCCACACAGTATTCTACTCCAATTCCTTCAACCGTCAGAGAGCTGGTAACAAATGCCTGCGATTCTCAACGAGAGAAGGAAATTGCTATAGAGATATTGACTGGGCAGAAGACCGTGGAAGATTATTATATCAATCGAGAAGGAGAGCAGTACGAAGACAGTAACTTCGATCCAAGCTACTATAGCTTACCTCATTTTGATGTACAGAATCACCACGTTGACGTTTATTACAAGCACAATGCTGGAGTTGGATATTGTGACCAGTTCATAATTAAAGACTACGGTGTTGGTATCGGGGGTAGACGTTTAGAAGGTATCCTAGAATTAGGTTATTCAACTAAACGTAATACTTCAGAGAATTTTGGTGCCTTCGGTTTGGGTGCTAAGGTTGCATTATCTACGGGTGTAGACTTCTACACTATTGAAACCATTTATCAAGGGAAACGATTCAAAGCAAACTGCTTTAATTACAAGACTGATTTCTTAATTCCACGATTTAATCTTAGTACAGGCCAAGAGAATCCATACATCACATTTACTGATGGGACTAAAGTTTATTACGAGCCAACTACAGAGTTAAACAGAACTGAGATTTCATTTGGAGTAAAGAAGCACAATGCAGATCGTTTTATAGATGCAGTCAGTGAGCAATTAACTTACTTGAGTAATGTTAGATTCTATGTGGTTGAAGAAAACGGTTATGAAAGAGAGATCGACTTCAAGCCTAGTGTTATCTACAACTCAAAGCATTTGATTATCACTGAGAGTAACTACTATGCACGTCCACACATTGTCATTGTTAAAGCAGAGGGAGCAACCACTGGTATTAACTATGGTCACGTGGATTTCCGAGAGTTGGAGATGGAGCAGTTATATGGGGCAGTTGGTCTGAAGTGTCCTATACGACAAGTGTACAAGAATGAACAGGGGGAAGAAGTAGTTATTCAAGATGGAGTCGATGTTACTCCGAGCCGTGAGAAAGTAATCTGGTCTGATCATACTAAACAGTTTGTTCAGAACTTGATTCTTAAAGCAGGTGAGGAAGCAACAGAGCTTGTGCAAGAGAAGCTGAACGAAACAGATTTCTTGAAGTGGGTAGAGGCATGTAAGAATGTAGTGTACTCAGGAAGAATAAACGAAGATTATTCTGCTAACGGTAGAGTACTGCAAGCTATGAGTAGAATCATTGACACGAAGTCTTTAAAGCCGGTATACCCAGTGAACAAACGAATCAAGTTTGAGCACATGGGAAAGGTATTCGAAGGGTTTAATGTCAGACTTCATACTCTGTCTAACAAGCTTGAGAACGGAGAGTTTAAGATAGTTTCTAATACTACTGATGTTGATACTTGGGAAAAGTTTGACATCTCTAAGGTGTATTTTAGAAAAGAAGGATTTACCAGACTTAAAGATGCATATCTTATGAAAGAGAATGGTGGTTCTTTTATATCTATCAGAAAGAAATCCACTCAAGATTTAGAGGACAAGTGTGATGATCCTTCTACACCTCCAAACGAGTTAGGAATCTACGAAGCTCAGTTAGCAAAGGTTAAGAAAAACCAATTAGAAGTTGAGAAGTATTTATCAGAGTCAGAAAGCTACAGAGTTTATGATGATGTGATAGTTCCTGATGACTTTGAGGCTAGTCTTAAAGAGGAGGAAGAAGTATTGGCTGCTACAGGTGGTGGAACTCAAAGGTTAACTCCTGCTGAACTTCGTGAGTTGAACAAGCAGATTGTAGGTTACACTGTTCGTACTGCTACTGCAAGACAGGCTAATAACTGGAATGATTCTGTATGGGATAAGGTAGAGCCAAAGTTATCTGAACTTAGAGCTACTGAAACTCTTATCTACTATGGTACAGATGAAGATGGAGAAAAGCTTAAGTTAGCTGCTGAGATAATGAAAGGATTTGCTCCGTTTATTTCAGATGTTTATCCTAGTTCTACTTATACTCCTCCTTATTCTAATAGTAGACAGGATCCTATGCATTTCTACATGTGTCACCCTACAAGATTTACTAATGGTAAAGGAGAGCTTAGTGAATATCCTATGGGGACTAAAGTCAATAGAGATTTTAAGACTCCACAGTTAATTAAACTCAGTGAAGCCAATGTAAGACAGGTGAAGAATGTCGAGAATATCAGACATATCGATGAGTTTTTCTATACAGTGACTGAGAATGACTACATTACTTGTAGCCCATATCTTAGAATATACTATGCTGCTCATCGTCTTGAAACTTGTGATCTTAAGCATTTCTTTGATCATCTGCAATCTATCAATCCTTTGTTTGGTAAAATGTATGATCAGATTATGGAAGTTACAGGTAAGATATCTTATAAGTTAAAAGACAAATCTCATCCATTACTTGATGAAGTGTTTACAAGACTGAATAAGATGTATGCTTTAGAGTATGTATGCAAGACTTCTCCTGATGATAAGGAGACTATTGCTAATACAGCAAGCAACTTGTTTATGCTAGCAGACATTCCAGGAGCTGAGATTCGTATTCCAGGCTTTGAGGCTGTGTATTCTTTCTATAAAGATTTCATAGAAACTTCTCAACATATCCTAAGTCAGATTTCTAGTTATAAGTTTGATGAGGAAGATACGAAACGTGAGATTCAGCTGTATCTAAAAGCAAAAGGGTTACTCGAAATGACCATTCCTGTTGACGAAATTAATGAGTTCGAGTCATTTATTTCAGTAAATTTGTAATACAAATAATAACAAAATCTTATATGATTAGTTTAAATGTAATCGATGGAAACATCGTAGGATCTTACGGAGAGAAGTCATTCTCTGTAAAGTACAAGGAAGAGTTGTACAAACAAATGCAAGAGTTATCTAACAAGGCTGACAAAGCAGAAACAATGGATGAGTTGAGAGGTATCTTAGATACTTTCGATAGCTTGGCTGTTGAGGATTACACTGAGCTTATTCAAGATAAGTGTGAGCACATCTATGTTAATAGCACTACCGGAGAGTTCTTCTTGAAGACTGGTGATGTGGTATCTAACATTCCAATGCCTGAGGCTTTAGTAGAGAGAATCTATGAGTCTATGGATATGGGTTTAGATTTTATGCCACTTATCAAGATGTGGACTCGTTGGCTACGTAATCCAATTCTTTGGAAGAAGATGAAAGCTGGTACAGGAGTAGAATTCTCTGAAAGATTCTTCAATTTCATCAATCTTAAGTATGTTCACCCTGTTCTATTCAAAGAACTTGTTGAAGAAAAGGGATTGAATGAGGACGTAGCTGCTAAGAAAGCTACTATGTATCAGATGAAGATTACCAAGGAAGGTTTATTGAACGGTTACAAAGTTTCTTCTGAGGTTTTGCATAAGTTCGATGCTGAGACTGGAGAGGTAGTAGATCGTTACAAACGTACATTCAATGTAGACACTGGAGAAATTGAGTCAGAAGGCTTACCAGAGTTTGTAGAGGATCGTGTCTTCCAACCTGCTATCATGGGAGAAAGTGGAGATGCATTCTATTGTGAAGGTCCTAACGGTTATGCTAACCCTGGCCACTTCATTAAAGTAGGATGTACTCATCGTCTTGCATCTTGGGATCAGGTGAATACTAATGACCATCAAGCATGTGTACCTGGCTTACACTTCGGAGGTCTTGAGTATATTAACCGTATCTCAGGTGAGATTCACAACATCTTTGTAGACCCGATGCACATCGGTGCCGTTCCAGATGATAACACTGGAGCTATCCGTTGTCTTCAGTATTTCGTGCATTCAAGTTTGGCTGGTGTAAATGGTTCCATTTATCACTCTTCAACTTATGCAGCAAAGACTGATGCTGAATGGGCTATAGCTCGTAAAGAAGCAGTAGAGAAATCTTTCTCTCGTATTGAAGAACTAAAAGCAGCTGTTGCTAGAATAAACAACATATAAATTAAGCTCAGATGGAAGAAATATTAGACCAGAGTGTAGGACCAGTGGAACCGATATGTCTAATTGATGGAGATAGCTTAATTTATTATGAGATGGACAAGCCAACCCTGGAGGAAGCCTTACAAGGGCTAGACTCCAGGATCTTGACCATTCTTGAACAATGCAAAACCCCTACATATGTTGGCTTTCTTACAGATCATAATTGTTTCCGTTACCAAGTTAGCAAAGACTATAAAGCTAATCGGAAACATAGACCCAAACCTGTCATCTTCCCTGCCCTTCGAGAATACCTCAAACAAAAATGGGGATTCTATGGAGTTGAAGGATTAGAGGCTGACGATTTGGTAAGTTATTATGCTAAGAACGAACCACGTAAAACGATTATCTGCTCACCAGATAAGGATGTTCTTCATCAATGCCCAGGCATGCACTTTAATTATCGTACTCTTGAGTTTTTGCATACATCTCCAGATGATGCATATCAATTCTTGTGGAAGCAAGTATTGATGGGAGATAGTACAGATAATATTACAGGCATACCAGGAGTTGGTATTAAGACAGCCGAGAATTGGTTGATGGGGAGAACTAATGATGTTGAAGCATTTGTTTTGAAGAAGTATATCGAGAAATTTGGAAGTACAGAAGGCATTATGCAGTTCTATACTAACTTTAAACTTGTATATTTACTTCAAAGTCCTGAGGATATTCTCAGAGAGCTTCAAAATAATTTAGAACCCTTAAAACCTATAACTCACTATGAGCCAGCAGATAGCGACGGATGGTAAAATAATTTACACTCCAGTGAATGGTAGAACCATTCGTATGACAGGAAGTATTGCAGACTATTCTAGAGTTTATGATGAAGATGGGAAAACAATAACTACTTTGGTAAGTGGGAAATTAAAACATGATCTCGGCTCTATTGTTAGAGGCCGTACAAAGAATCCCTACAAAGTAAATATCATAACCCCACTTTATAATGCTGTAAATCTTTTAGCTGGATATGATCTATCAGTTGCAAAAGCAACTAAATCTACAATCTTTTTATGCCCAATGCTTGGAGGAAAGAGAGAGTTATTCTACTGGAACAATCTATTAGTAAATGCATTCTGTGCTGTACCGAATGATGAGAATGTGATTGCATTACTATATAGATTTTCAGGAGATGCTTTGTTCACAAAATTTGAACATGCTCTTGAAAGCTTTGAAGCATTTAAGTATAAGATTGATACTGACCCATACCATGTGTTGTTTGTGTTTGAGGTGCCTAAGCATGCTCAAGCATCTTATTCACATTTTGTGAATGGTCGGTATTCAGAGATAGATGATATCATGAAACTTAAGATTTTGGATTATCATGGATTTAATATGGATGGGTCAACAGCTAAAATCCTATTCAAGTCTCCTTCATTGAAGAAAGAACTTGAGGAGCAATTAGACGTAACGATACCAGAAGAGAATGAATTACATTCTCCCCCAAAATTAAATGAAGAAACATTCGATCCAGAACTATATCATACAAGTAAATTAAAATTCGATAACACAAAATTCTTAAAATGAGTAAACTGCTTGAACAGATCGGGGATTGGGGACCTATCCACACTAAGTTGGTAGAAGACCACCCCGGTCTTTACGGGCAGCTCAAAGACTTCATTAAATTTCACAGAACAAATTACACTGTATATCCTGCTAGTCCAGAGGTGTACAAAGCATTTGAGTTGTGTCAGATGAAGGACCTTCGAGTTGTCATCATAGGGCAGGATCCATATCACAATGGAGCTGCTACCGGCCTTGCATTTGGAGTTAAAGAGGGAATGAAAATTAATCCAAGTCTACGAGTGATACAGAGAGAAATCTGTAGATCCCATGGCATAGACGAATCAGATGCCAAAACAACTGAGTTTGATTATTCATTGTCTCATCTGGCCAAGCAAGGTGTATTGCTATTGAACACTACTCTGACTGTTACTAAAGGTAAACCTAATTCCCATGAGCAAATCTGGGGCTGGTATACCAAAGGAATTGTCAGAGAGATATGCAATGAGTTAGATGGAGTCATCTTTTTATTATGGGGAAAGTTTGCACAGCATGCTTTCGGAGGCATAATTAAAGAAGTGAATTCTTTCCACGACAAATCACATATCATATTTGCTGCATCACATCCTGCAGCAGAAGTCTATGGAGGTAATGCCCGGTTTATTGGTTGTAATCATTTCATTAAAGTTAATGAGATAATTGCAGAGCCAATTGATTGGTTTAAATTACCAGAGAAGAAAGAGGATGAATTAGAATCTCAATTTAATTTACTATGAACGATACTGAACAACAGATTAATGCTGTATGCAATCAAATCAAAACACTTTTACTTTTAAAGAACAAAGCTTACGGGGACTCAGCACTTGAGCCCGTAAGAATCTTTTCGAAGAATAGTTCTATCGATGGACTACTTGTACGAATTGACGATAAGTTATCTCGAATCAAGAATATGGGGGTTTCTTCAGCAAGTGAAGACACTCTTATGGATTTGATTGGGTACTTAGTTCTTTTGAAAATTCAATTGAATAAGAGTATGAGCAGTGGTTTTGAGGTTATGGCTAAAGAAACTCAGAAGAAAATAGTAGATCAGTTAGGGCTACCAAAGATGCCACCTACCTATTGGCAAGGTACTCATCATGATATCGATAAGATTCGATACACTAACGGCACTATGACAGGGTATTAAAAAGAAGGGGCAGTAGCCCCTTTTTTATTGCCTTTATTATTTCGTTGCTGTAGCAGGAAGATCAAACCACTTAGAAGCTGTAGCTGGATCAGATGATTTTTCAATACCCCCTAGTATTGGAATTAATGCTTGGAACTTAGCTAGCAGTTTGCTATCTCCTTTCTCATGAATTCCAGACTTTCTTTTGTAGTATAGTTCTGATGTATCCCCTGTAAATATTGATGGAATAGCTTGAAATGCTACCATATCTATAAGTTCTATTGATTTTGTAATAGGACGTACAGTTGCTGTAGGGGAATTAGCAGT